>Ga0256870_1000639_pt1 | contig 13618 bp, 10 predicted proteins | sample RumenRJG_06RNA_FD_186079 | JGI IMG/M metagenome (GOLD analysis project Ga0256870, IMG submission 186079) | Metatranscriptome of bovine rumen microbial communities from Lethbridge, Alberta, Canada - Rumen RJG_06 (Metagenome Metatranscriptome) | ecosystem: Host-associated > Mammals > Digestive...
ATTAAAAAAAATTATTAAAAAATTTTTCAGTAAGGTAATATTATTGTAAATTTAATACCTAAAAAATAACTAAAAAAATAGTGACAAATATAACAAATATGGAAGAAGGAAACAACATATTAGAAATTGATTTTCAATATTTTCCGATAGTTGGGTTGCCGATGTGCATCAACAACTACAATATCACAAAATCTCTCGGTATCGAGAACAAATCCGCAGAAAATCTCGAAAATCTGACTTTAGAGCTGGTTCCTGACGAGGATTTTGCTCAAAAATTTACGACCTCAATATCGAAAATTAATGCAGGTGAAAGTACAGAAATTTTAATTAAACTTAACACAATTCAATCATATATTTTAGGTCTGAGTGAAATTCGTGAAACATATATTAATCTAAATATTATTTGCAACGAGCAAATTTTAATTAGCAAACAATTTCCTATCAAAATAGTTCCGGTTGATTTTTGGACTGATAATTATTTGCCGGAATTAACAGCGTCGTTTGTGATGCCCGATTTACATGACGTAAAAAAAATTGTAGAACGTGCCTCACAAATTCTGAAAGAATATTCCGGTGACGGAACTTTGGACGGATATCTTTCTCGAAATGTTAACCGCGTAAGACAAATGGCAAGTGCAATTTTTGAGGCTTTACGCGAACAAGATATTGTGTTCCGTCCGAATCCTGAAATCGCGGAATCACTTAAAGGTCAACGCATAAGGTTTGCCGACGAAATTCTTACTTGTAAAAACGGAACAGGAGTAGAGACCGCGTTGCTTTTTGCATCGTGCTTGGAATGTGCTCACCTTTATCCGATTGTAATTTTGATAAAAGGTCACGCTTTTGTAGGTTTGCACCTTTTGCCTGAAACTTTCCAAGATTCTGTTTGCGACGATATGACTGTGCTTACAAAACGTCTGCAAACCGGCAACAAAACAATCGAAGTAATTGAATCAACGATGATTGACAGCGGTAAAAATATTGATTTTGAAACTGCTTGCCGATTTGGTGCGCAAAGTCTAACAACGGAAAAGAATTTTGAATATTTTGTTGCTGTTACACGTTGTAGAAGTTTCAATATCAAACCGTTACCGAAAATTTTGCGACTAAAGGACGGCAGTTTTGCAATTCAAGGCGATGTACTGCAAAATTCACAACTCAGTAAGCCGGAAGATATTTCGATTTATGATATCCCGTCTGTACTTCAGGACAACAAACCTTTAACAAAGCAAAATATTTGGGAACGCAAATTACTTGATTTGAGTCTTCGTAACTCGCTGTTGAACATGAGATTCAACAAGAAAAATCTTTTGTTGATTTCTGCCGGAATCAATAAGATTGAAGATTATCTGAGCGGGGGAGAAGAGTTTAGAATTTTTCCGCGCCCAAGTGAAATCAAAATTGACGACGAGAATATCGCAAATGCCAATATCACAGTGGTTCCGGGCTCTGATTTGGAAAAATTTATTCTCAGAGATGTTGACAACAAAAAACTCCATTCGGTATACAGCGAAAGCGAAAATATTGATGCTCTGAAAGCGTTGTACAGAACGAGTAAATCATCGTTGGAAGAAAACGGTGCTAACACTTTGTACATGGCAATCGGACTTTTGAAATGGTTTGAAACACCTAAGAGCGAAACTCCGAGGTTTGCACCGATTTTACTTTTACCGATTGATATTATAAAACGCAACAGTTCAAGTGGTTATGTAATTCGCTGTCGTGACGAGGAAGTAATAGCAAATGTTACACTTGCCGAGATGTTGCGACAAAATTACGAAGTTTCGTTGGGATTGCCCGACCCGCTGCCAACCGATGAAAGTGGCGTGGACGTACCGTTGATACTTGACATGGTGCGAAAATCAATTGCTCACATGAGTCACTGGGCGGTTGAAGAAAAAGTTGTAATCGGAAACTTCTGTTTCAACAAATTTGTGATGTGGAATGATATTCATTCACACGCCGAGATACTTACCAACAACAAGATTGTCAGCAGTTTAATAAGCGGTAAGTTAACTTTTTCACAAAATGAAAATTCAAAAACCGCCGGCGAAATGGACAAGGAGTACACGCCTTCGCAGATGCTTTTGCCCGTAAGTGCGGACAGCTCGCAACTTGAAGCGGTGGAAGAGGCTGTTACTGACAACAGTTTTATTATGTTTGGCCCTCCGGGTACAGGTAAGTCGCAGACAATCACCAACATAATTGCAAATGCTCTTTACCGTGGCAAACGCGTTTTGTTTGTTGCGCAAAAGGCTGCTGCTCTGGAAGTTGTAAGAACCAGACTTGATAAATTGGGTTTGTCACCGTTTTGCTTGGACGTTTTCTCTAACAAAACTAATAAAAGTGTTGTAATAGAGCAACTTAAAAATTGTGTAGAAGTTACAAGATACAAAGAACCGAAAGATTTTGCCTCTGATGCTCAGAAACTGATGTCACTTCGTAACGAACTGAACGGAATGCAGGAAAGTACTCACAAACCTTTGCCGTGCGGGATTTCGCTTTATGAAGCTATAAATCAGTATATTGCAATAGGAGAGGAGGTTGAATCAAATATTGAAATTCCACTTGAACTTGTAGGCACAATCAACAAAGAAACCAAGGATATTTGGTTTGAAATTGCAAACGAATGTTCCGTAATAAGTCAAGCATGCGGCAATCCGGCTGATAATAAACTTAATTCGCTGAATTTCAAAGAATTTGATGCGGATTTAAAGAAAAATCTTACAGAAATTACTTCCGGATATATCAAAGATTTGTCTGACTTGAAAACCGGTCTTGAAGATTGTAATCAATGGTTGAAAGTTACAAATCATGAAAATATTGAAAACCTTGATAACTTTGAAAATCTGATACTTGAGATTGCTCAGCTGAAAATGATGAACGAAAAAGCAGCAATTTTCAGCGACAAAGACGGCAAACAAGATCAATATTTTGCTGCGATGGAACACGGAAAATATGCAGCAATTAAGCATGGAACTTTAACGGGGCGTTACAAGGAAAGTGTCTTCAACAAAAATTGGGCAGAGGAACTTGATATTTGGAAAAAATCCGAAAATCAATTCTTTATCTCAAAATGGTTTACGAGAAGGAAAATCAAAAAAGCCTTAAAACAATATGTATCAGGCAGTAACGAGATAAATCCGGACAGCGATCTTCAGGATTTAACTGTTTATTACGAGGAGATCAACAAGGCTCTCAGCATTCCGGAATTGAATGAAATTTATGAAGGAATTCCGTGCGTAACTTTGGAAAATTGGCACGACCGCGAGGATTTGCTCAAAGAGGTTTTGAAGATTGATGAAATGATTAAACAGCTGTCAGCCAATCCGTTTGAGTACATGAATGTTAAGAAAAATTTCAGTACATTGTTTAGTCAAGGCTTCAAGATGTATCAAGATTTTTATGCAAAATCATTCATCGAGACAGCCAAACTTATCAATCGTGACAAGGCAAACAAGCAAAATTTGCTGAACATCGGCGGAGTGGATATTCATGCTATTTATAATAAGTGTGAATCAGAATCAATTATCGAAAAGCGCAAATCTCTTGTGAAAACGATAAACGAAAATCTCGACGGCTTGAAAGAATGGTTTATCTATTTGACAGCCAAGCGAAAAGCGGCGTCGTATTCAATGAGTTTTGCAACTGAATTTTTCGATAAAACCGACATCGAACCTTCTAAATGGGTTTCAACATTCAAGAAAAGTTTTTACAAAGCCGTTGCCGAATATATCTTTTCGGTGGACGACAATGCGAAACTTTTCAAGGGTGAGATTTTTGATGACAAAGTTAAACGTTACCGTGAACTTAACAACAAGTATACGGAACTTGCGAAAGCGGAATTGTACGCTGTTATGGCATCACGCGCTCCGAATTTCTCAAGCGAGGCTTCTAAAAATTCAGAACCGGGAATTTTGCAGAAAAATATCCGCAGCAACGGTCGCGGAACTTCTATCAGAAAAATTTTTGACCAAATTCCGAACCTTTTGCCAAGACTTTGTCCGTGTATGTTGATGAGTCCGATGTCTGTGGCTCAGTATCTTACACTGACTGACAAGCCACAGTTTGACATCACAATTTTCGACGAGGCATCGCAAATGCCGACTTCGGACGCTGTGGGTTCTATTGCCCGAAGCAAAAATGTAATTATCACGGGCGACCCGAAACAAATGCCGCCTACAAGTTTCTTCTCGTCGGTAACTACTGACGAAGATAATATTGAAATTGAAGATTTGGAAAGTATACTTGATGATGCTTTGGCTCTTAATTTCAAATCAAAAAATCTGTTGTGGCATTACCGCAGTAAACACGAAAGTTTGATAACATTCAGTAACAATGAATATTATGACAATTCGTTGTTGACATTTCCGTCGCCTGACAATAGAATTAGCAAAGTAACATTCCACAAAATTGACGGATATTACGACAAAGGAAAATCACGACGAAATCCCGCTGAGGCAAAGGCAGTTGTGGCTGAAATTGAAAAACTTTTGAGCGATCCCGAAATGAGTAAACACAGTATCGGCGTTGTAACTTTCAATTTGGTGCAACAACAATTAATTGACGATTTGTTGACAGATTTGTTTACCAAACGTCCTGAACTTGAAACAATTGCAACAAACAGCAGCGAACCTCTGTTTGTAAAAAATCTTGAAAATGTTCAGGGTGATGAGCGTGATATTATCTTGTTTTCAGTAGGTTACGGTCCGGATATCAACGGCAAAGTCAGCATGAATTTCGGTCCGCTGAATCAAAAGGGCGGAGAACGAAGACTCAATGTTGCAGTTTCGAGAGCGCGTTACGAAATGAAGATTTTCTCAACGCTTACTTCGGAAATGATTGATACTAACCGCAGTTCCGCAAAAGGTGTGGAGGGCTTGAAAAAATTCTTGGCGTTTGCTCAAAACGGAACTTCGCATATCAGAACTCTTAACAATATTTCGGAAAACGAAATTGCAAAAGATATTGCAAAAGAGTTGAAAGCTGCGGGCTATGAATCTGATATTCATGTTGGTAGCTCAGGTTTCAAAATCGATGTTGCAGTCTGTAACCCGAAAGACAAAAAACGTTATGTACTTGCAATTCTGATAGATACAAACGATGAATCAAGAATCAAAACCGCAAGAGACCGCGAAATTATTCAACCGTCGGTTCTCAATGCGTTGGGTTGGAATGTAATGAAAGTTTGGTCAATAGATTGGCACAACGACAAAAAGTCAGTTGTAAGTAAAATCGAAAAAGCGATTCAGAATGCTGACACTCCGGGGCAACAATCCGATGTCAAACCCAAAATAGAAATAAAAATGGAAGTTGCGGATATCGAATCAGAACAAAATCGTGCAAACAGCATTTATTCTAATCCCGATATCGTGAAGAAAGAAAACTATGTATCAATGGTTTGCATGCCGATTCCGGATCAGGAACTCAACACCGGCGTTTTCAATCACAACCTTTTGAAAGACCGTTTGGAAAAGATTATTGATCAAGAAGCTCCGATTTTCAACACGATGCTTTATAAAAAGGTGATTGAACTTTGGAAAATGCCGAGAATCACGCCAACGGTTGCTGAAGAGGTTGACAATATGATTAACAAACTGGGTGTAAAAAAAGCAAAAGAAAATGAAAGATTTGTGATTTGGAAATCAAATCAAAATCCGGAAAAATATCAGGTTTTTAGGTCTGACGAAAAACGAGATTCGTCAGAAATTCCGCTTGTGGAATACGAAAATGCAGTAAAATATGTATTGCAAACGGAAATGGCTTTGCCGCTGGAGGACTTGAAGAAAAATGCATCGAAACAACTTGGTTTCGGCAGAATGGGAACTCAGGTGATGAATTATATTGATTTGGCTATCAACAATTTGACTGAAAAAGGTAAAATTGAAGAGCGAGACGGGAAATATTTGCTGATAAGTTAAACAAAAATCAGTTTTGGGGTTGACACTGCATAAAAAACAGTAATCCCCGAAACTGATTTTTTATTTTTTAGTCAGCATCCTCAAAATCATCTACGAGGTCATCAAATTCACGATTATAAACTTCTTCTGCTTGAGACAGCAAGTTTTCAATCTCAGAATCAGAATCCGGTTTCGGGTCCAACCAATGGAGCTTTTGTTTTTTGTTGAATCTTCGGAATCGAACTCAACAATAAATTTAGGTTCCTGAGTATGAACAACATAAAACAAATCAGGAGATTCGATTCTGTTGTCTGCTAATAAAAATTTTGGCAACATTTTTTTATTAAAATAAGTTATAAAAAATTGATATTTGATGCAAAGAACAAGATTTTTTCTGTAAAATACAAATTTGAAAGAAAAAAAATTCTTATTTAAAATAAAAATGATTAAATTTGAGAATTGAAAAATACAAACAAGATGGATAAAGATTTAGAAAAACTAACACCTCACGACATACTCATTAAGTATCTATCAGAAAATAAGTTACGCAAGACACCGGAACGATTTATGATACTTGATGAAGTATACAAAACAGAAGGACATTTTGACATCGAATGGCTTTATCAACGTCTGAAATCGTTAAATTATAACGTAAGCAAGGCAACCATCTACAATACAATGGAAGTGTTGACAGCATGCAGACTTGTAATCCGCCATGATTTTGATACAGCACGAGCTACTTACGAAAAAAATACCGGCGAAGGTCATAATCACCTTATTTGTTTGATGTGCGGCAAAGTTACTGAATTTAAAGACGTTGACTTGGGCGAATTGGATGATATTGCGGCGGCAGAAAGCGGCTACGAAATATTTTCACACAGAATTTATATTTACGGATTGTGTCCGAAATGCGCAACCAAAAAGATTCGCTAAAGTAACTCCAACTGCGAAATTTTTAAACTTAACATACAAAAATGAAAATAGACGTTTTATTAGGTCTTCAATGGGGCGACGAAGGTAAAGGCAAAATCGTTGACGTATTAGCCCCAAAGTATAACATCGTAACCAGATTTCAAGGCGGACCAAATGCTGGTCACACATTGGAATTCAACGGTAAGAAATTCGTTCTTCACACCATTCCTTCAGGAATTTTCACAAACGGTGCTGTAAATATCATCGGCAACGGCGTTGTACTTGATCCGGGAATTTTCAAGAGCGAAATCGACGTTATCAGTAAGGAAAATCCTGAAATCACAAAGTACCTTAAAATTGCTAAACGTGCTAATTTGATTCTCCCTACTCACAGAATACTTGACGCTGCAAACGAAGCAGCTAAAGGTAAATCAAAGATTGGCAGCACTTTGAAAGGTATCGGACCTACTTATACTGACAAGATCTCAAGAAACGGTTTGAGAATTGGTGACATCTTGTTGCCAAATTTCAAAGAAAAATTCGACAAACTTACACAGCGTCATTTGAAAGAAATCGAAAGTCTCGGCTTCAAAGATTTCAGCTTGGAAGAATTTACAAAAGGCTGGTTTGAAGGCATTGAATGCTTGAAACAGTTTGAATTTGTGGATTCTGAGATGTATGTAAACGAAAAATTGGACGAAAACAAATCAGTTTTGGCAGAAGGCGCACAAGGCACAATGCTTGATATTGATTTCGGTTCATATCCGTTTGTTACAAGTTCCAACACCATTTGCGCAGGCGCATGTACCGGCATGGGCGTTGCACCTCAAAAAATCGGTGAGGTTTACGGTATTTTCAAAGCATACTGCACACGCGTAGGAGCTGGACCTTTCCCAACTGAACTTTTTGACGAAACAGGCGAAAAACTCAGAAATGCAGGTCACGAATTTGGCGCAACTACAGGTCGTCCCCGTCGTACAGGCTGGCTCGATTTGGTTGAATTGAAATATTCTTGTATGATTAACGGCGTTACTCAGCTCATCGTTACAAAGAGCGACGTAATGAACGATTTTGACACAATAAAAGCTTGCGTGGCTTACAAAATCAACGGTAAAGAAACTATGGCTATGCCTTTTGACTCATCTGAAGTTGCTGAACCGGTTTACAAGGAATTCAAAGGCTGGAAATGCGACATCTCTAATGCAAAGTCAGAAAAGGAATTACCAAAAGAACTTATTGATTACTTGGCATTTGTATCAAATTTCGTGAAAGTTCCTATCAAGATGATTTCTGTAGGTCCCGATCGTAATGCGACAATTATCCGATAATCAATCACATAAAACACACTTAATTTTTATTTTAAAATTACATTTAAATTGTTTACAGACGGTGTCATTTTTTTTGACACCGTTTTGTTTATTTTCAGATATGGACATATTATTTACGCTCAAACATCTTTTGTTTTCCGGCTTTTACAACGGACACAGGGTACATTCACCCAATATCTTCGATTTTTACATAAAGGCGATATTTTCAAAAGAAAATTTTGATTACAGTTTGGCGGAAAATACTTTAAAAAATCTAAAAAAGTCAAAACAAAAAATCAAAGTTTTGTCGGTAGGAGCAAAGGGAAACGGCTCGATTACTGAAAAAGAAATCAGTAAAATTGCCAAAAACAGTTCTTCTTACGGACGTTACGGAAGATTGTTGCAACGTATAAGTGCATATCTGAAACCTAAAAAAATATTGGAATTAGGAACTTCGCTCGGTATCGGAACTATCTATTTATCAAGCGGATACAAGGATTCTGAAGTTATCACGATAGAAGCTTGCCCTCAGACTCAAAAATTTGCGGAAAACAATTTCAAAAATTTGGGAATAGTTAACATCAAATCCATAAACGCAAATTTCGACGACGTTTTGGATACGATTTTAACAGAAAACGAGGATATAAGTTTGATTTTTGTAGATGGAAATCATACTTACGAAGCAACAAAAAAATATTTCGCTACGATATGTCAACATGCTAAAAAACAGACAGTTGCAGTTTTTGACGATATCAATTGGTCAAGCGGGATGTCCAAAGCATGGAACGAAATCAAAAATTCAGAAAAAACAATTGTTGCCATCGAAACTCTCAGAATGGGTATAATTTTCTTTGATAGCAATTTAACGCAAAAAATATATTGCACGAGATACTAATATATGATAAAAGTTTGTAATTTTGCTTAAAATTATTGAATTGTTGTTTCATGAGACTTATTATAGCTATCTTATTCGCAATATCTTGTTACTCAGATGTTTCTGCGCAATACAACTTGCTTGGTAACGATTATAATCATATATTTAGCAAGTTTAACGAGGATCCGGAGTTCTATGTAAAAGTAGACACCGTAAACAAATCAACAATTGTTATAACTTGCAAAACCTCAGCAGTTTACCCATATTACACTTACGAAATTGACCTCGAAAATGATGAATGTGTTTCGTTTGGAACGGTAAGCAAAGACCGACAAGTATATGAAACTTATGTAGATATGTTGTCTACTGTCGGAACTCTAATTGTAACAGACAAAACCAAAACCAATTTTACTTATTGTGTAACAACAAACACCAACGAAAAACTGTATTACACTATCAAACAGCCGTTTATAAATAGCGATTATTTGTCACGCAGAAGCATTTTTTATGTTTTGGTAACACGTGACAACAAAAAAGGTCAAGAAGAACCGCAATAAGGTTTATTATTTTTTTTTTAACTTTTTACTTTAATTTTGAAGCAATAAACAAAGTAGAATAATCACGGTCGGATTTTCTGAAAATCTGCTTATATTCCACTGAATCGAAACCGGCTTTTTCGAGCATTAGTTTAAATTCGTTGTCACCATACCAATGATTGCGAACAACATCCAAACGCACCGACTGCAATTCCCCGTTGAGATAAAGTTCATATTTTGAGTGAGTTGTACGAATTTGTTTTGACAAATCAAACGAATCGAAATAAGAATAAACAAAATCTTCTCCTGTTTCTATATCATAAAAAGTTTTGCCGATTTTCCAACAATTGTCAAGATTGCTCAAAAGACTTTTCCACGGAACAAAGATATCAAGAATTAAAGTACCGCCGTTTTCCAGCGACGAAGACAACATCTGCAAACAATGAAATGCTTTGTCATAATCGGCTATAATACAGAAAGTTCCTTTCGGAATAAATATCGCATTATATTTGTTAGGCAAATTAAAATCAGAAAAATCAGTGTTGAAAAGTTGAGCTTCCAAACCGAGAGAAATAAGTTTTTCGCTACACATCTTCAATTGACTTACCGAAGCATCCAAACCATCGCAACGAATGCCCATTTCTTGAAGTTTTACAAGAATATTTCCTGTACCACAATTTATTTCAAGCATAGGACCTTTATATTTTTGCAAAAGATTAACATAATATTGAATTACCTCTTCATCTTGCAAATCAAGCTTGGAATATAATTCTGCGAGTTGTTCTTCTGTCATTATTTTACCTTTGTTCTCCGCCATGTTTTCGTTCGATTTTTTACAAAATTAATAAAAATTAAAATACAAGTATAAGAAATATTGGATAAATTTGTACTAAAAATTTATAAAAAATGAAACCTGATATTTATAAGTACATCTACGAACTTGAATTTAAAGTTCGCGACTATGAATGTGATTTACAAGGAATTGTAAACAATGCGGTTTACCAAAATTATTTGGAACACACAAGACACGAATTTCTTCACACTGTAAACAACGACTTTGCAGAAATGCACCGTCAAGGAATTGACCCGGTTGTTGTAAAATCGGAACTTGAATACAAAGCTCCTTTAACCAGCGGTAACGAATTTGTGGTAAGACTTGCACTGAAAAGAGTAAGTTTTGTGAAATTTCAATTTATTGAAGATGTTTATTTGAAAGGTTCTAACAAGCTTATTCTCAAGGGCATAATCACTTGTGCCGTTACTATGAACGGTCGTCCGGTAAAAATCGATGTTTTGCCGCAATCGTTCAACGAACTTATGGAAAACAATGAAGACCAACCGCTTGTAAAATCCTAAGTAAAATCCCAAAATCAAAACTTTTTTGCTGACTTCTTTCAGCAATCATAATAGTTCATCCCTTGGTGTAAAATTTTTTTTCGCCGGGGGATTTTTTTTTTTGACTGAAATTATAAAAATCAGAATGGCTTATTTACGGAAAAAAATTTAAGGTATAAAAACAACAAGAGACCACCGAAAAAATCGACAGTCCCTTGTTTTATTGAAATGAAAAATTACTTTGCATAATTTACTGCACGAGTTTCGCGGATTACAGTAATTTTGATTTGACCCGGATAAGTCATTTCGTCCTGAATCTTTCGTGCAATTTCTTGAGACAAAGTCTCGGTTTCTTGGTCGGTAACCTTGTCGGCACCAACAATTACGCGCAACTCGCGACCGGCTTGAATAGCGTAAGTCTTGAGAACGCCGGGGTAGGATAGAGCCAAGTCTTCCAACGTTTTGAGACGTTTGATGTAACTTTCAGCAATTTCACGTCTTGCTCCCGGACGCGCACCAGAAATGGCGTCGCAAACCTGTACAATCGGAGCAATAATTGTTGTCATCTCGATTTCGTCGTGGTGAGCACCAATTGCGTTGCAAATTTCCGGTTTTTCCTTGTACTTTTCAGCAAGTTTCATACCAACAATTGCGTGTGGTATATCTTGCTCTTCGTCAGGAACTTTACCGATGTCGTGAAGCAAACCGGCACGTTTTGCACTTTTTACCAAATTAGGCGACAAACCCAATTCTGATGACATCACTGCGCAAAGATTTGCAGTTTCGCGAGAGTGTTGCAACAAGTTTTGACCGTAAGATGAACGGTATTTCATTTTACCAATCAAACGAACCAATTCCGGATGCAAACCATGAATACCAAGGTCGATATAAGTGCGTTTACCCACTTCTGCGATTTCGTCTTCCAACTGTTTTCTGGTTTTAGAAACCACTTCCTCGATACGCGCCGGGTGAATACGTCCGTCGGTAACAAGTTGATGCAGAGCGAGTCTTGCAACTTCGCGTCTTATCGGATCAAAACCTGAAAGAACGATAGCCTCAGGAGTATCATCCACAATGATTTCAATACCTGTAGCAGCCTCAAGAGCGCGGATATTACGACCTTCACGACCGATGATGCGACCTTTGATTTCGTCGTTGTCGATGTTGAAAACAGTAACAGCGTTTTCGATAGCAGTCTCAGCACCAACGCGTTGAATTGTTTGTATCACAATTTTTTTAGCTTCGCGATTTGCCTGAAGTTTAGCTTCTTCGAGAATATCGTTTTTAAGGCAAATAGCTTCGGATTGAGCCTCGGCTTTAAGCGAATCAATTAATTGCTGTTTAGCGTCCACGGCGGAAATACCGGCAATAGCTTCAAGATTTTCCTGAGCTTTTTTTCTCAGATCGTCAAGTTCTTTACTTTTAGCTTCCACCTTTTCCAACTGACGGTCAAGGTTTTCTCTGATAGTTTCCACTTCGTTGCGCTTGGTCTCAACTTCCTTTTGTTTTTTCTGAAGTTCAGATCTACCTTGATTCAAAGTATTTTCTTTAGATCTGATTTTCTGTTCCCACTGTTGAAGTCTTCCGTTTTTTTCATTAGCAATGCGTTCGTTTTCGGATTTCATCTTCAACGCTTCTTCCTTTGCTTCAAGAATTTTTTTCTGTTTAATAGATTCAGCGTCGGCTTCAGCGTTTTCAATAATCCTACTCGCAGCTTTCTCAGTTGCCTTTATTTTGAGGAAATAGCCTAAAATAAAACCCAACACGAGTACAATAACGCAAATAGAGATAGTTAGTGCGCTCATTTTAATTTATAGTGATTTTTGTTTGTTTTTTATAAGCATAAAAAAACCCACACCATATTCAATAAACAGTTTAAGAAACCCCTGTAATACATGGGCGGGAAAAGCTCGTTTGTTTTTAACTTCCAACGTCAGGGTGTTCAAGTACCGGAGTACAAGAATAGAGCTGATTTACGGCGGTCCGTAGTATAAGGCCTGTTATACGCAAACCTGAAGGCAAATCCCTATTTTTTTTTAATGTTGAGTTTCAAACCTCTTAGTGAAATGATGCGGGCAATATTTTATCAATTACCTCTGTAGGATGTAATCTTTCTTATTTTAAAGAGCCTGTGATTTTTGGATATATTCATCCACTTCAGACGACAAGATACGCAATTCTGTTACAAGATCGCTGTCATCCGAACTTTTTTCTTGACTTACCAACTTGGTAACCAAATCAATAGCAACCATAGCAAGATAGTCGAAAGACTGATTCTCGCCTACACTGAATTTTTGTTTATAAATGGCCATTCTCTTGTTTATCAAGTTTACAGCACTTCTTATTGCCTCTTCCTGTGAAGGTTTTACTTTCAAAGGATAGACATGACCATCTATAGTAACGTTTATTGATTGCTTTTCGTCCATTAATCAAAAAGTTATATATAAATATATCGTAAAATCTAACTTAGTTGTTCAAAAGAGACAAACATTTGTCTATTTCCCGCACAAGTCTGTTAAGTTTGATCTTAGTATCATGTGCATCAGAACCGGTAACCAATGAATTAATCGTGCGCAAATTATCATACTTCAAACTCAATTCCTTATATTCCAAAGTTTTGTCATCTATCGTTTGAAGTAATTCTGTATTTTTTGCTTTCAGAGTACTATTTTCCTCCCTCAGTCGGTCACAAATCGACATCAACTGATGGATTTTTTCTCTGAAATCGTTGATTAATATTCCTTTATCTTCTGC
>Ga0256870_1000642_pt1 | contig 13589 bp, 16 predicted proteins | sample RumenRJG_06RNA_FD_186079 | JGI IMG/M metagenome (GOLD analysis project Ga0256870, IMG submission 186079) | Metatranscriptome of bovine rumen microbial communities from Lethbridge, Alberta, Canada - Rumen RJG_06 (Metagenome Metatranscriptome) | ecosystem: Host-associated > Mammals > Digestive...
CCAATATGCAAACATCCTATGACAATTGCCAGTATGACATTTGGTTCCGTAATGGTGAGGATGAACTGCGTATCTTCAAGATTGACGATGCACCGCTGAGATTGCCAAACCTCAAGTATCGTAAGCATATGGGGAGTTGTGAAACTCCGATCATACTTGGGCTTGACTCTATTGGCGGTGCAGCTGCCAGTGATACGCTGTCGAAGCTTGAGAGCGATGGCGTAGCCGGCAAAGGCTTCTATGAGAAGGCGCACTTCATGAAATACTTCTGCGAAAATGCAGGCGCACTTATTGGTGACATAACAATGGTAGTCGTCTGCATTAACCAGGAGAAGGAAGCCGCAGCCGCTGCATATGGTCCTCCGCAGAAGACAGTCACTGGCGGCAAGTCACAGGTGTTCAAAGACGGATGCATGATAAGCTCCAGCTATAAAGCACTTGCATCAGGTGATGGAAAAATCCTGACGCTCAGAACAACCAAGCTGTCATTTGCAGATGCCCGTAAGATCGAAGTGGCGTTCCGCTGGAACAAGTATGGTACCGAGAAGGAAGGCTACGGTCATCACTTTGACTGGGCACTTGCAACAGCCAAATGTCTGGCAGACCCTGAAAAAGGCGTCGGTGAGATCCGTGACATCTGTGATGTTAAGGTTGCAGATAGCGGCCTCGTGACATGTCCGACCTTCAATCTCAAGAGTGTGCCCGCTGAGGAATTCGAGGCAGCCTTGTTCGATCCTGCTAACAGCAAGACGCTGGATGCACTCTACGTGTACCAGAAGATTGACAAGATCAAGGATCTCAGCAGCTATAAGGCATATCTCAAGAGCAAGAAGGATGGCACTTTCCACGCAGAACCTGAAACACCAGTCGAAGTGACCGTAACCAAGAAGCGTATTCGTAAGGCTGTACCAGTAAGTCTGCCAGAAGAGGCTCCTGCTACGGATCTGATCGATAAGCTGGCAGGTGAAAGCTGATGGACGACATCAAAGCGTTCATGGGTGATATTGCCCAAGCGTATAAGCAGGAAAAGCGACAGCAGAAGTCCAATGACATCATATGTTTCATAGCGGATCACTGGAAGCTGTTTACCAGAACACGTGCAGATATGATGGCTGTGGTAGGCGAGTTGGGGAACCGCCTACCTTATACCGTTGATGCACTGTGTGATGGGCTTGGATTGCCGAACAACGTCTTCTTCAAGCGTATGCCTGTAAAAGATGTTGCAGCAGCCATCCTGAACTTTCCCAAGAGTCCGCTGCTTGAGCTGTTCCTTAAATGCAAGGAGGCCTCCCGTAATAAGGAGGCCTGCCTTGTGCTTGTTGCAGGACTGCGTTCCATCGTTATCACCAATATGCAAACATCCTATGACAATTGCCAGTATGACATTTGGTTCCGTAATGGTGAGGATGAACTGCATATCTTCAAGATTGACGATGCACCGCTGAGATTGCCAAACATCTTTAATCCAAAGGAGAAGAGTTATGAGTGACGAAGATCTCGAACTCGACGAACAGACCTCGTTGCAGGTCTATGACAAAGGGGAGCTGACGCTGGAGGATCAGGATGATCTGATTGTAAAGCTGTCACTTCCCACGTATGAAGATGTAACCGACGAGAAGATCGCCAAGCAGATGCGGGAAGTGTTCCATGGCTTCACCCTTAATAAGGATGAGGACGTCGTGCAGCATTTCCAGGACGCCGATCAGCTTGCAGATTACATCAACAGCTGTATGGCTGATATTGGCGAGAGCCAGAAAGTCGGCCTTGTGTCTAGGCTATCCACCAACTCCGCCGCGCTTGGCTACTATTGGAAAATGGGGCATAATGCGGATATCGCGATCACTGGATCGTCGTATGGAAATGGTGCGTGCAAACGTATTGCAGAACGCATCAACCGCTCTGTACCGTATGTGTACCAGCTGAGGGCTGTTGGCACTCGCCTGACTCTGCAGGACTGTTATCTGCTGGGTATGCGCGAGGGTTGCAATACGACGACACTGCGCAAGCTGGCCCAAATCCGTGACCAGGATCTTTGCAAGCAGATCATCCGTACCTTTATTGAAGCTACGCAGGATACTGCTGATGTCATCAATATGGAACGTGCCACCAGGGCATTCAAGCTTGCCATTCGTGATGCACTGAAGCCGGACAACATGATCGAAGAGGCCACAACAAACCCTTCAGAGGTTGCCACAAGCCTTGAAGAGATCGCGGGTCCTGCTTATGCCGCCGGCGTGGGTGCCATCAAGAAGATCCTGAAAGAGACCAAGTACTTCTCCAGCGAGGAAAATACGGTTCAGGTATGCGATGCGATGGCTGATTTCGCTATCACTGACTCCGTGCCTGATGCTCAGGAACTCCTTGACAGATTCAAGGTCGATGTTGAGCAGGCAATCGATCAGTCCAAAAAGATGATCGAATACCTGGGAGACATGCTGGTGGAACTGCAGAGCCTTCAGGCAGTGGAGGTGCTCGGTGCAGGCTCCAAGCGCAAACGTAGTAAGTAAGCGTTTCGCTCTCATATCGGACAAACTGAACGAACTGGTCGGCAAAGTCTGCGATAAACAGGCTTTGTCGGCCTATTGTACGCTTCTTAAGAATGCCTGCTACAAACAAAAGCTGAAAGACCATCAGTGGAATCAGCTGGTTGTGTCTACTGAACACCTTATGGGACAGCAGCTGACAAGAAAACTGTTGGTAAGTAATTCCTATCGTGTATTGGCCAACTTCCACTTCATTATGGAGGGAATGCCCATACCGATATGGGATGGTACATCCATAGACGCATCAGTAGTGTTTACAGGTATAGATAAGAGGCGTGAGGTCGTGAAAGATAAACTATACCTGACGGTGGAAATGAAGTTAAGAAATGGCATTTCTGCTGGCATAATATATAGGAGTTCTTTCACGCCCAGGCAACTTCAGTTCTTCCTGCAACGGCATTCAGGCTGCAAAAGTCTGAACCCGGCCATTGAGGAAGTATCTGGTATGAGGGCTTCGCTCGTCATCGAGATGCAAGGAGACCAGCTGAAAGTGCTGGACTGGAAGTGCACGGATGACGAAAAGAAATATAACCGCGAATTAACCGAAGCCCGGCGTAACGTTCGCAAGTGTACGCCGTTCAGGCCATGCAATACCTGCCCTAAAACGATTGAGCAGTGCGCATTGGCAATATGGCTTCCGGAGGTTAAAGAATGAACGAAGAAAAACCAACTGTACTCCATTTTACAAGAGTACGTTCCAAGGGCGACTCGACCTACTATGATCCGCAGACGGATATCCGAGCGATATTCCCGACTGCGGCAAAAGTCACGCTGGATATCCTGATGGAGACCACCAAGGACGAGTCTCTCAAGAAAGAGTACGAATATCTGGCGAAATGCTATCACATTCTTCAGATTCGTGCCGCAGAAGATCCAACAAGTCTTCTCCAGCAGGCGATGGATTTCGCCAATGCAATCAATAAGGTCAGACCCTCGGTGAGAGCGGTCTGGCAAACCATCATGATCTCTTTGCTCAACTGCCTGTATCTCCTTTTTACTCGTCGGGATGTTAAGACCGACGGAAAGGCAATCAAAGGGATGCTAAATACTGCTCAGGAAGCAGCGCTTCTTCAGCAATTGCCAAAAGACAAGCAGGAGATCATCTACGCTGCCTTCAACGATGTTGTAGAGCAGTATGATGAAGAACCTGTTACAGACCCCAATGGCAAAGTGGTCTGCGAGGAAACCGAGCAGATCATGGAGAATATCAAGGATCTGGCATCGATTTTCATTGCACATGAAGGAGACGGCTCATGGCATAGTCTGGCTGCAGCATGTGATGCTTTCTTCAAGTCACCAGATGCTGAGAAACGGACGGACGAACAACAGATCGCAGTGGCGTTGGCATATCCGGATTATCCGACGCCCTATCTGACAGTGGAGAAGACAGACGAGTGATTAACTTCCATGACAAGATGGTAAAGCTGCGCCGTCTGGAAGATGTTGCCGTATTCAAATGGACAGGAGGTCATAAGCGCATAGCAGGTGATTATCTGCTGCTATCCAATCTGCGACTGAATGTGCTATCCTGTTCACGAGGTCACGTCTTCTATTCGTCAGCGGCTCCTATTGTATATCAGGTGCATGGCAGGCCTGTCGTAGCTTTTCGCGATCGCGATCTTATGACCATTATCTCAGGCAGCAACCGTGTTGGCATTAACGTGCCATCCAACATGCTGAAGAATGGAGAAACGGCAACACAGACCAGGTTCTGTGAGTGGCGCGAGGTCGATGAAGATCATTGTCCGAAATGGCTTGAGCAGCGAATCATGTCTATGGCCACTGGTACGATCTACAGCGCATATCAGGTGCATCTTCCAGACCTGTATAGGATCTCCAAAAAGCCTGAGACGCTGAAGCCCATCTTTTCAGCAACACTGATCCGTGCTATTGGCGGAGAAAAGGGTGACAGCACTGAACAGCTTCTCAAGAAGTTTCACGACAACTTGGAACTGTTCGGGCAGTACAAGGAAGACGGCTACATCTGTCCTGCAGAATACATTTGTGCGGGTGGCTGCTGTGTAGTGGCCGCTAAAGGGATTCCTGCAACAAATGGCAGCTTGGTGTTCACGATGCCGCTGAAATCATTTGCTGCAGAGGCATCCAGAAACCATTGGCAAATCAAAACAGCATTGGAGGTAGGCGATGACGTGGGGTGAGTATCTGCAGTCGCTGTTGAAGCGGCCACCCATGCTATTTTCAACAGCAACAACTGGTGTCAATCCGGATGACTGCCTGCTGGCGGTCTCCTATGAGATTATCAAAACACCACACGAATCCGGGACTGTCTTTTACTCTGCTCCGGCAAGCTGCGCATTGAATGGTATTGATTACCATAGGATAACAATGCACACGCTTTCGACTTACGGGCTCCAGGCTGAGGAGTTCTCGGAGGAAGTGAACAGATTGTTCAAAGAGAATACGGCATTCAGCTATAATCCGGCATTCCAGGCCAGTGCTCTGACCGATATGGCGGATTGTGTACCGGGATATGTGCATGATCTGCCACTGATTATGAAGCTGGCAATGTCGAGGTTAGCACTGCCAGCGGAAGACCTAGATAAGATCTGCACGCTGCCTGAGCTGGAAGCACTTGCTGGTAAGATGGTGGGTCAGCCTCCGCCGTTCAAGCGACTGATGAAATCTTGTAATATCGTAGTGGATCCTTATACAGACCTTTTGCCTGTGGAATCTAATAAGCAGATCCTTACTCAGATGTGGGATCAGTTGTGCGATATTCAGATGATGACATTCTAGCGTCTGCGGCGCTTAGCTGTCTCGTGATAGCTGAGCGCAAAAGGGCAGAGCGCTGACAACCGGCGATCGTAAGCTTATTGTTGCTGAACTGCAGGGATAGCTTGCGGTCGTCGGCTTTTATTAGTATCTGTTCCATGCTCTTGTCAACAACCAGCAGCATGTGACCATGAAAGCCGCAAGGATCCAGAATAGCCAGTTTATTGGTCTTATAGCATAGCTTCCACCTATTGGGGTCTATAGCTATGATAATATGGTCTTTGGATTCTTTGTCGGATTTCTCGGCCTCGTGTAGAAAGACAAGACTGGTCTCTGTGATGCTTGTGCCTCCACGTGGTTTCAGCACAGGTATCATCTCAATCGTTGCTTTCTTGATAGTCGTAGTGGAGGGGTTTTCTACGATTATACTCTCAAATTCAGGGACATAGATACCCTCCTCTATGTCGTGGTCTTTAACCGTATAACATTTAAGGTATTCCAATGTTAAACCTCTACGATCTCAATCATGTTGACACAACGTGGCGGGATGGGCGTATTCCAAAGAAGACGCCGGGTGAATTCAGGGATATCAAAATCCCGAATGATGCCCTTAAAGAAGTGCAGAAGGACGTGCTGGATTATCTGTATGCCTTGATCAGGGCAGGCACTATTAAAGTATCCGCATGTGCGCATGGGTTCATCCCGTATCGTGGCTGCATGACATCGATCGTCAAACACTCAAGGACACCCCGTTGCTGGGTGAGTTGCGATGTCAAGTCATTCTTTGACCATTGTCCGCCGTCGATGGCAGCTGCGAAGATGCTGGACGGTTATGTGGCTAAGCCGTATGTCGACGGTATCATGCGCGTTTGCGTATGCAATGGCCAGATACCGCAAGGCGGCCCTGCTAGCCCGATGCTGACGAATATCGCCATGTTCGACGCTGACAACATGATTGCCAGCTATGCCAAAGAGCACGGGTTCGTCTATACCAGATATGCTGATGATATGCTGTTTTCGTTGGAGCATGTAAGCAAAGAGATGGAAGAGATGCTGAAAAAGACACACGAGTCTCACAGCAAGAATCCATTCGTCTGGTTCCTTATGGGTGTTGAAACCATTATCAAGAACACATTAGGCTTGGAGCTTAACCACATGAAAGATCGTTGTGTATTCAGAGGTGCTCCGCATTCCAGTCCGCGACAGCTCGGTATCGTCATCCGTCAGGATGGTAAGGGCTATAATGCCAGCCGTCGTTACAGACAGAATACACGGGCGGCTGTCTGCAATTTGTACTACAAGGTCTTTATCAACCAAGGTGGTGAGATTCAGTATGACGACTGGAAGCAGTGGGCAAAGGTTGTCGGTTGTGTCCGCTATATGAATGCTTGCAGGGCTCAGTCGGATGAAGGATTCGATGGGAATGACCCCGTGATTCAGGATAAGTATTTCAAACCGCTGGAGATTCATTTCGATGCAGCAAGACAGCTACAAGGCACTGCTAAGTAAGGCACTCGAAGCCGAGAGGGCCTATCATGAGCTCGACGCACCCATCATGTCCGATGCAGACTATGATGCAATTGTGCGGAGGCTCAAAGAGATGGAAGAAGCGGATCCATCGATCAAGCTGCCGAGCAGCCCGACTTCTCGTGTAGGAGGTCATCCGGTAAGCAGCTTTGACAAGGTTCCATTTCCGCAACGGATGCTGTCACTGGCAAATGCGTTTACGGCTGACGAGGTTCATCGTTTCGTGGACCGGACGCTGGCGTTAGCTGGTGAAGGTTATGTCGTACAGCCTAAACTGGACGGCTTAACATTGGTCCTGTTCTATGAGAACCATATGCTGGTTCGGGCAGCGACTCGTGGCAATGGGGATGTTGGCGAAGATGTTACGCAGAATGCGTTGATGATCAAGTCCATCCCGGTGAAAATCAAAGAGGAAAAACTGATCGTTCGTGGCGAGGTGGTTATCCATAAGCATGAGTTCGAGACGCTGAATCTCGAACGCCAGGTTACAGGAGCACCACTGTTCGCCAATCCGCGTAACGCCGCAGCAGGCGGCGTTAGAAACAAAGATCCCAGAGTCACGCGCTGCAGACGGCTCACATTCTATGCGTATGATATTCCAGGGCTGAACACAGGTACAGAGTGCAATATGCTCAACATACTGCAGGAGAATGGGTTCCTGACGCCACAGATGAACTTTGTGTCCAATCGTATGGCCGATCCGGGTGAGTTCGCATATTATGTGATCATGTCCCTGAAGTCTGATGAAGCAAACATCCCGTATGCAATTGATGGGGCTGTTATCAAGACAGACGACAGAGCCAAACGGCTGGAGCTGGGTGAGGGTGTACATGATCCTAAATGGTCCATTGCCTTCAAATTTACACCGGTAGAAGCTGTTACAGAGCTGAAGGATGTCGTTTGGCAAGTCGGACGTAAAGGCACACTGACACCTGTGGCTGTCTTGGATCCGGTTGGTCTGTGCGGATCGACTGTGACCCATGCCAGTCTGCATAACATCGACTACATCAAAGAGATGGATCTTAAGCTCGGCGATATGGTGGCTGTCTATAAGGCAGCAGAGATTATCCCTCAACTCGACCATGTCGTTGAGTCAATGGGTGGTGCCGAGGTTCCAATACCGGGGCTTTGTCCAGAGTGTGGAGCTGCGCTTGTTCGTGATGGGGCCGCATTGCTGTGTCCTAATGACGACTGTGTTGCGAAGCTGCAGGCAGAGATCTGCTATTTCGTAAGCAGGCAGTGTATGGACATACGGGGCATGGCTGACGCCATGATCCATGCGCTTATCGTGAAGGGTAAGCTGCATTCCCCGGCGGATCTGTACAAGCTAACAAAGGAAGATCTCCAGCTTCCTGGTATTAGCAAAGATCTGAAAGCAGACTCTGTGCTCGCTGAGATCGAAAAGTCGAAGCAGAAGCCTTTCGACCGTGTTCTGTGCGCAATAGGTATCGATGGCATAGGTACAACCAATGCAAGGATCGTAGCAAAGCATTTCGGGTCTATGCTTCCGTTGCTAAAAGCTTCTATTCCTGAGATTGCAGAGATTGAAGGCTTTGCCGAGATCACAGCTCGTTCCATCTTTATCAGTATTCACAGTCCACATAAAGCAACCCTAATCAATGATCTGTCATTGCTGGGTCTTTGTATGGAGCAGGTGAAGACTGAGCTTGTCAGCGAAAAACTCACAGGTCTGTCATTTTGCATTACTGGGACACTTTCGCAGAGCAGGGATCAGATTAAGAAGCTGATAGAAGATCACGGTGGCAAGTTTGTGTCATCGGTTTCATCTTCAACTTCTTATTTGCTGGCTGGCGAGGGTGGCGGGTCCAAGCGTTCCAAAGCCGAAAGGCTAGGGATCAAAATCATAAACGAACAACAATTTAAGGAACTACTAAATGATCGGTGACATTGACAGCACGTTTCCTACAGGTCTTATGCACCTTGTAGATAGACAGTCCGATCTGTTCCATCAGCATGGAGGCGTCGTTACGGCCGTTCACTTTGATTCTCTGGAAGAGATGACAGTGGATGAATTTATCACGCGAGTGGTACCAACGCTGAAGGGAGACAAAGAACATATCACGGTCATTAAAGACTCAACCAAAGAGCAGGTGTTGCGCATTCTGGGTGATAACGTTGCACGCTATCACATCAAAGACATTCAAGATGTCTTCTTTGATGCGTTTGCCGAGAGACTGCTGCAAGGTCAGAAGATCGCCATTACACCGAATCTGAAGTATCCACTCATTCGGTGGTGTGTACTGGATGCCGGAGCCAAAGATATCACTGTGGAGATCCCACCTACCCAGTTCGAGATGGATCTCCAGGGTGTTGATCAGAGGTTGCATATTTATCATCCTCGCATGTGGCTCAGGGTTCAGCTTACAGCTGCCAATGTACCTGATCAGGTAATGATGGTGGCAGTACCTGAACATATGAACGACCTTGAGAAGACCAAGGTATGTCATCTGCCTTTCCCGAATATCTTTGACAGCGGTAATATCTGTTGGGGCGATACAAGTTATGACGTACCACCAGGAGTCAAAGTAACGGAAGCTGTGGCAATCGAGCTGACTTATCAACGCTTCTTCAACTCGCAGTCCAATTACGACCTGCTGGACGACAGAGATAAGCTTTCAGCCGAGCGTGCATACAAAGATTTGCCGAAAGTTGACGAATATGAGGCGTTGCTTGGCCGGTATTCGCATAACGGAAGCAGCATCCTTCATATGATTAGGCTTGCCAGAGTCTTCTCTGATCTGGAATCCATGAAAGCTTTCAAGTTCACAGAGATCATGCCGGCGGATAGATTCCTTGGGATGGATATGAATGATTAAATCGATCAAACAACGCAAACGTCCGCAGAAGGTGCTTCCACAGGTTACGAAGCTTCCTATGCTGACAGAACACAATTTTGAGAAATGTTTCGAGAGCGCACTGGACGTGACCAGGAACTTCACATTGTCGCGTGATGTTCAGGCATGCATTGCAAGTGCACTGAAACGGGAGAACCGCTGTGAGTAAAGATTATGTAGTCGGTAACGACGGTGTGCGTGTACGACTGATTAGTGAGTGTCTCGATGGCTGGGTTAAGCCAAAGAACCTTGAAGATCTGCAAACCTATGCTAGTAAAGAACTGGATACAGACAAGTTCCATGGTCCTCGCTGGATAGGCGCCAAGATGCAGGCAGACCTTCTCAAGCAGGTGTTGGGGACAATCCACGAATTCCCCAAGATGGAGACCGCCTACAGTCTCTATTACAGCACAGAAGAAAAGAAGTGGGCTGTCAAAGTACCGGAACAGAATGGCAGCGGTGCCTCTGTGTCTTTCTACGATGATGGAAAAGATATGCCGGAAGGGTATGCCCTTCTTGGCAGCATCCATACGCATCCTGAGATGGGTGCGTTCTGGAGCGGCACAGACCTGAACGATCAGCAGTTTAAACATGGCCTGCACATCGTGTTTGGCCTGCGCAACGGTCTGGTATCTCAGATCAAGTGCACCGTCTTCTTCCCGAGCCAGCAGGAAGATCAGGACATCGAAGATGTTCTGGAGGATGTCGACTTCACACAGGTGTATGAGCCTGTGCAGGAGTGGGTTGAAACAATTAAGCGCCAATCCTATCGCAAGCCAACCGCGACAGTCAAAGTCTACGGCAACAATGGCGCCGTTGTTTCACAACGTACCCTGCCTGCGGGTCATTACAAGCCAGCAGACAACTATGCAGGTTACACCTACGATCCTGATTACGGTTATTCCAGCTGGTACAACACCTATAGAGGAAGCAACTGGTATGGTGCTGACTGGTACGGCAGCAGATGGTACGGCGGCTGGTCAAGTGGTGCATGGGAGTCAGATTATGCAGATGATATCACAGGTACTACAGCCTCAGAGATTACCGTGGACTCAACCAAAGAGCTCAAGAATGCCATACTCGATGCTCTCAACGACAGTGATACAGCTGCCATGTTGGTTGATGTCTTCACAGATCCGGCCGTTCGAGGACCTCTGGAGATGACCACAGGTATTATGATTGTCGATAGTCTCGACAAGACGGATGTTCTTATCTCGATCGAAGATATGATGACCGGTGAAACGGTACTGAAGGATCTGGAGGACGAAGAAGCCAGACAGATCTTCGAAGGGCTGATGGACTTGCGACCGGACTTCAATATCGTAGATAAGCGAAATGCACTTGGCAATGATATCAATGTCGAGTCTCTGTGCTATCTGCTTCAGAAAGCGGCGTCCGCGTATTCCGATACGCCGTGTGTGTCCGATGATACCGTGAACACATGGCTGACCACGCTGAAGCAGGCATATGAGACCATCCTGGCAGCACAGGCAGAGCATGCTAATCCGAAAGACGAGGAGGATGAGGAGTGCTGAGGCTTTACGTTGTAGGCTGCGGAGGGATAGGCGGCTACGTGACACAGCTCTTGTCAGAGTGCTGTGCAAGTATGTGCCTAGACTTCCTTGAGCAGAACAGTATCGACATTTCGCCATTCATGACTAATGCAGGCAAATGCGCACTGCCATCTATTGTTGACAGCATCACCCTGATCGATGGGGATACGTTTGATCCCCACAATGCGATTCGACAGGGTGCCGGGGCTGGCAATAAGATGATGCAGCGTATGCTCGACCTGCAGGAGAAGATGATCCGCAAGACTTTCCTGCGGAACATTAAACTGGACGGCTACAATTGTTATCTTACGCCGCAGAATATCGGGAACATTATACCGGTTAAGAATCCGGAAGAAAACGCAGAGAATACAAAAACGTTCGATGATCTCTGTCTTTCCGATCGTCTGATTGGCAATCGTATGTATGTAATGGACATTCCTGTTATCTTCATCTGCGTTGATAACGCAAAAACCCGTTATGAGATCTCGATGTACGCCGAGGCCTTCAATAACATTTTGGTTATCAATGGCGGAAACGAAAAGACAACTGGTGAGGTCAGCATTTACGAAAGGATGGAGGGTAGAGCTTTGGATCCGAATCTTCCTGAGCTGTTCGACAACATCCGTCCTGATCGTGACAAGCGACCCGATGAGATCGCTTGTACAATTGTTGCACCGAAGCACGACCAGGTCGCGCTCACCAATTGTGCTGTCGCTATTAAGATGATGGAAATGTTCGTACATTGGGTAACGCATGGAACTCTGAGCGATTTCCCCACTCGCAAGGGGCAGACGTGTCGTTACAACGAAGTGGTACTGGACGAGAACACGTTCAAGTCAGTACCGTTAACCCACATGCTCACAACACCCCAAGGAGGTAATTAATGAGCGAAAAGACAGTGACTTTCCTCGTAAAGTCTGTCAGAACCAACAAGCTTGCCATCAACGGTAACACCACTGTTGACAAGCTGAAGCGGGCCCTTGAAACTGGTGGCTATGATGTGGAAGATGCGCGTATTCGCATTATCCGCAATGGTCACAGCTACATTGGCCATCTTCGTAACGCGCTGTTGCGTGACAATGACATCGTCATCTTCGACACGAATGATGTCCAGATGCGCGTTTCGCGTGACATCAAACAGCGTGCTACAGTAAGTAATGGGTGCAGCCCTGAGTGCTGCTCCGACCGCGCCGAAGAAATGAAGCGCAACATCCTCGCTGCTCTCAAGGATTTCGAGAGAGCAATCATCAACGCCTGATCAGGCAAACCCATGTTTCAAAAACAACAAACACAAAGGATCCACACTATGTCCAACATCAGCATCACCCTCATCGACTCCGTTTCCAACACCAAGACCGTCCGCGTTGCCGCCGGTACCAAGTTCTCCGAAATCATCAACAGCGACGAGGTCGACGCTCTCGGCGTCACCGAAGACGACGTTGTCTCCATCGCCGGTGCCAGTGTCGAGGCCGGCGACCGCCTCTTCGAGGCCCTCATGGATGCCGACGCCAAGGATGGCGATGAAATCGAATTCGATTGCGAGTTCGACGATCTGGATGAAGAAGAAGTCGCGGAAGAGCTCGGCGTTGACCAGAGCGAAGCTCCGCAGGCAGCCAATGCCAACGGCGCGACTGGCCGTGTGATCGTTGAGATCCAGGGTGGCATCATCAATGTCCCGCTCAACATCACTCCCGGTACCACCTCCGTCTGGGATGCCCTCAACACCCAGGCTGTCAAGCAGCGCTCCGGCTACAACGATCAGCAGATGCGTGAAGCCACGGTCAAATACCTCGGACAGTATCTCGAATCCGAGGAATCCCGCCGCAGCACCAAGCTGCAGGCTGACACCGTGATCAAGCTGAACACCCGTCAGGCCAGCACCAAGGGCTACACCTGCTAATCAACTAAGGAGCTGACATCCTATGACTGAACCCCGCACATGGCACATCTCGATTCCCGTAAGACCTAAAGCTGTACAATCCGCTCGACATACAGGGAGGTTTGTATACGTGGACCCTAAAGTCCGCAAGTGGAAGGCCGAAATACGACCCTATATCGAGAAAGCATGTGCGGGGCAGCCACCGTCTAAACTGCCAATTCAGGTAGTGGCAATGCGATACTACTATCGTTTGCCGAAATATGCCAAGAAGAAAGTCGTCGAATATGTGCAAAATGGTGGCGTGATACCATATCTCGCCCCTGCAGATATTACCGACAATCTGAATAAGGGCGTTATAGACGTGTGCAAAGGTCTCGTCTTCGAGGACGATGCTCAGATATGGCTTATCAATGGAGAGGTTACGAAACAGTATGCTCTTGAGGACCATATAGAGTTAGAGTTCAAAGAGACTCCGGATGTCATGCTCATAGACGGCAAA
>Ga0256870_1000655_pt1 | contig 13457 bp, 5 predicted proteins | sample RumenRJG_06RNA_FD_186079 | JGI IMG/M metagenome (GOLD analysis project Ga0256870, IMG submission 186079) | Metatranscriptome of bovine rumen microbial communities from Lethbridge, Alberta, Canada - Rumen RJG_06 (Metagenome Metatranscriptome) | ecosystem: Host-associated > Mammals > Digestive...
AAAAAACATAAATTTATAGATAAAGTATGCAGAATAAAGGACTTATCAAATTTTTAGCTTGGGCTTTTGCTGCTGTATGTTTGTTCCAATTGTCGTTTACAATTGTGACAAATGTCATCCAGAGCAAGGCCAAAACTGATGCCAAAAACTACGTTAACAGTGAGCAGGCGCAAAAATTGATTGCCAGCAGAAGCAGCAATCAGCTCGAAGCCCAGATTGTCACGGACTCCATCATGACTGCACGTGAAGCTCACTACCTTGACTCCATGGCTACTGAGAAGGTTTATCTCGGCTATACCTACCGCGAGTGTCAAGGTCGCGAAATTAACCTCGGTCTTGACCTGAAGGGCGGTATGAATGTTATGCTCGAGGTCTCGACGGTCGATGTCGTCCGCGCTCTGGCTACCACCAACGCTGAGGATCCCACCTTTGTCAAAGCTGTTGAAAATGCATTGGCCAAGCAGAAGGTGACCACGAACCGCGATTTTGTCTCCCTGTTCTACGAGGAGATTACCGCTCTCGACCCCAATGTCTCGCTCGCGGCTATTTTTGGCAGCGGCGACCTTCGCGAGAAAATCAAAATGGGTGACGACAACGAGAATGTTATCAATGCCGTCCGCGAAGAGGCTTCCGAGGCTTACGACCGCACTTACCAGATTATCAGCAAGCGTATCGATAAGTTCGGTGTCGCACAGCCCACTATTCAGAAGCTGAGTGCTTCCGAGCGCATCCTTGTGGAGCTTCCCGGTGTAAAGGAACCCGAGCGTGTACGTAAACTCCTGAAGGGTACTGCTCAGCTCGAGTTTTGGCAGACCTATGACAATACTGAGGCTATCCGCTTCCTTGAGGCTGCTGACAAATATCTTGCCTCTGTCCATGGTGGCGAGAAGGTTGCCGAAGAGGACAGTGTCGCTCAGGTTGAGGCCGACAGCAGTTCGCTGGTTGACCAGCTTGCTGTCGACAATGCCACTACCCAGAGCGGCAACTCGCAGGAGATGGCCAAGACCAACCCCTTGTTCGCCCTGTTGATGCCCTATGTGAACCAGAACAACCAGCCTGTTCCCGGCCCCATCGTGGGTTTGGCTCACGACAAGGACCGCGCCGCCATTGATGCCATGCTGGCACAGGCTGCCGCCCGCAAGGTGTTCGACACACGTTCGGTGAAGTTCCTGTGGTCCAACAAAGCTGATGATCATTTCACCGGCGGTGACATCTTCACCCTCTATGCTATCAAGATTACGACTCGTGACGGTGCTGCCCTGCTTGATGGTAGCTGCATCTCCGATGCCCGTCAGGATTTCTCCACCAATGGCAAGAGCGAGGTCTCTATGACAATGAATAGCGCGGGCGCGCGCGAGTGGAAACGTATCACTGGCGAGAATGTCGGCAAGTGCATTGCTATCGTTCTTGATGATCTGGTCTACTCTGCTCCCACTGTCAACGGCGAAATTGCCGGTGGCCGTTCTTCCATTACTGGCGACTTCACGCTTGATGAGGCAAAAGACCTTGCCAACATCCTGAAGAGTGGTAAGCTGCCTGCCCCTGCCAATATCGTTTCCGAGGCTGTGGTTGGCCCTTCGCTTGGCCAGGAATCTATCCGCAATGGTCTATGGTCGTTCATTCTGGCTTTCATCATTGTGCTCATCTACATGGTCATCTTCTACAACCGAGCCGGTTGGGTGTCTGTGATAGCTCTTATTATTAATGTATTCCTTCTTATAGGAGTCCTCGCTTCTATTGGTGCAGTTTTGACTCTGCCTGGCATTGCAGGTATTGTGTTGACAATGGCAATGGCTGTCGACGGAAACGTTATTATCTATGAACGTGTGAAGGAAGAGTTGCGAGCTGGCTCCAGCCTCTCCACTGCAGTTGAAAATGGTTTCAAGAATGCTTATTCCGCTATTATCGACGGTCAGGTGACTACATTCCTGCTGGGTATCGTGCTGATCATGTTCGGCTCGGGCGCCGTCCAGGGTTTTGCTGTCACCCTCTGCATAGGTATTGTTACCTCGCTGTTCACTTCTATCTTCATTACCCGTCTTTTCATCGATTCCAGTCTGAGCCACAAGCGCAAGATGAACTTCTCCTTCTCTTTCTCGGAGAATTTCCTGCGCGATGTGCATATCGACTTCCTCGGCAAGCGCAAGATGTTCTACGCCATCGCTGGTGTGGCTATCGTGGTCTGCTTCGCGTTCCTCTTTACCAAAGGCCTCGATAGAGGTATTGATTTCTCTGGCGGCCGTTCCTATGTGGTTCGTTTTGACCAGTCCGTCAATGAAAATGAGGTTCGCTCGATGTTGGCTGACCAGTTTGACAATGATGCTCCCGAGGTGAAGTCTTATGGCCCCAGCAATCAGGTGAAGATCACCACTGGCTATAAGATTGACGAAGATGGTGACGAGGTGAAGAATGAGATTGTTGCCAAGCTCTTTGCTGGTTCCCAGAAGTTCTTCAAGAACCCCATCACTGTAGAGGAATTTGCTTCTACAGAGACCAACCCATACGGTATCATCCAGTCCGACCAGTTCGGTGCAGGTGTTGCCCACGACAATTTGGTCCACTCTATTTGGGCTGTTTTGGGAGGTCTGCTGGTTATGTTTGTTTACATCGGCCTCCGTTTCCGCAGCTGGCGTTTCGGTGTTGGTTCGGTTACCGCTTTGGCACACGATACTATCTTGGTTATCGGCGTCTTCTCTATTCTCGGTGGTTTGTTGCCCTTCAACCTGGAACTCGACCAATACTTCATATCTGCAGTGTTGACAGTCATTGGATACTCGATTAATGCTACGGTGGTTATTTTTGACCGTGTCCGTGAGTATCGCAAGCTCTATCCGAAGCGTGACCTCATGACCCACATGAACTATGCCATCAACTCCACTTTGGCCCGTACGGTCAATACTTCCGGTACCACTTTTGTCACCCTGCTGATGATGTTCATCTTCGGCGGCGAGGTTATCCGTGGATTCATCTTCGCTCTTCTCGTGGGTGTCCTGGTGGGTGTGTTCTCCTCGCTCTGCATTGCCAGCGCTGTGGTTTACGAGATCTCCGGTAAGGAAAAGACTAAAGCTTTGGCTGAGAAATAATATTATTGAATACAATATATATTTAGACAATGAGTATCACGACCATACTGCTCCTCCTTCTGCTTGTTGGGTATTCGTTCTATACGAAAATCAACAAGATGGCAGCTGCGCAAAAGCCTGCTATGGAGAGTGACTCTTCTGAGGAGGAGCAGGATGGTGTGTTCTTCGAAGATGAAGGTGCTCTTGCTCCGGAGAATGCTGGCGAATATTTTACCTATGAAACCGAGGTGGTGAAGACTCCTGCACGCAAAAAGACAGAGCCTAAGATACGCCCTATTGTTGTCGCAGTGGAAGAAGAACCAGCACGTCCGCAGTTCGACCTCCGTCAGGCGGTCATTGCACAGGTGATATTGTCTAATAATTATATTAACGAAATAAATTAACAAAATCAATAACTCTTAACATGTAAACGCAATGAGAATGTTTAGAAAAGTACTATTGACATTCGGACTCTTGCTAATGGCGGAAATGGCAGCCTTCGCGCAAGGCACTATGAAGGGAACCATTACCGACAAGAAGACAAATGAGCCTTTGCCCTTTGTCAACGTCGTCGTCAAGCAAGATGGCAAACAAGTACAAGGCGGTACTACCGACTTTGACGGTGTTTTCACCATTAAAGGTCTTTCGGTAGGTACGTATGACGTCGAGGTGTCCTTTGTTGGATACAATCGTTATCTGCAAACCGGTGTCCAGGTGAAAGCCTCCGGTTTTACCGTCGTTGACATCCAGCTTACTTCAGGAGCCACCAACCTCGACGTTGTGGATATTGTGGCAGACAAGGTGCCTATCATTGAGGTAGGTACGCCAGAGTCTGGCCAGCGTATGTCTGCAGAGGACATCCAGCACATGCCTGGTAACTCGGTCGACGCTATCGTTGCCGCTGTCGGCGGTATGGGATACAACGATGGTGGTACCAGCACGGCCCGAGGCGAGGGTAATATGGTTACCATGCAAGGCGGTGTCCGCAAGCGTACTGGTATCAATGTACCAAAGGATGCCATCGCCGAGATTCAGGTTATCCTTGGTGGTACTCCGGCCAGTATCGGTGAGGCCATTGGTGGTACTCAGATTATCACCCTTAAACCCCCGACCAATACTCTTCAGGGTTTGGTCCGTTGGGAAGGCTATCTCGACTATCGTCTGCTCAACACTTTGGTTGTGTATTTGACTGGTCCTGTTTACAAGATTCCCATTAAGGATGAAAACGGTAGCGTCACTGGTGACCGTACCCTTGTCGGTTTCCGTTTCACCGGTTCAGCCAACTATCGCAATTGGCCTTACTATCGTGCCAGTGGATATGAATTCCAGATTGTTGATGACGACATCGTCAATTATATCGAGCAGCATCCTCTGACTTATAATCCTTTGACGGGTGGTACCAACTATACTGCTGAGACTATGCTTCGTCGCAACTCATTCCATACCATCACTCGTCTTACTTCCGACGACTTTGTCTCGTCAAGCCGTAAGCCTGACCTGCAATACTATAGTATCGGATTGGAAGGCGCTCTTGACTTCCGTTTTTCGGAGTACACCAGTCTGGTTATTACGGGTGAGTTCAGTGCGGTTCATGCCCCGAATGGAGGTATTTCTCCCTTGACGATGCCTCTTGTTGGCAATGGCGTCGGCGAGAGCAAGAATATGGTTCTTACTGTAGACTTCACACAGCGCTTCAAAGATGCGCAGGTGACGAACGAAGAGGAGGCTCAGGCTTCTTCGCCGATCAAGAATGTGATGTACAACATCACGGCTATGGTCAACCGTTATACGGTTAAATCTTACAATGAGAACTTCGGCTCGTCCATTGATGATATCTTTAAATATGGCTATATCGGCAAGTTCATTACGGAGAAGACCCCCAGCTGGGGTGACCAGCTCATTGATTATTATGGTACTCAGCGTTGGGCCAAGGTTCAGAACGCATGGAACGACAACGTGACTTATGTGTCTGGAAGTGGTATTTACAATCCGATTCTGGCCAATTATAATGAGCAGTTGTTCAACAGCGCAGAATTTGCTGACATTCGCCCCAATCTCACCATGCGTGACTACATCCTCCAGTACAAGGGTTTGTACAATGGTGATACTCCTGGATCGATTTATGGTTTGAGCAATGTCGGTGTCCAGTCGGGCTCCTACCAGCTGTCGCAGGATGATTACCTGTATCTCTCTGCAAAGGCCTCGGCCGATGTCCTCGGTCACGAAATCGAGATTGGTTTCCAGTATGACCAGATGTGGAATTCCGCTTATGGCGTGAGTGCCTACGGCCTCTGGACGCTTATGCGTAACAACGCTAACTCTCATATCCAGCAGCTCGACCTCGACAACCCAATCTACGAGACTCGTGGATCGCAGCTCTATGTCCGATACAACCGTTTGCTCGACTCCGAGCAGCAAACCTATTTCGACCGCGCCTTCCGTGATTATCTGATCAGCAATGGCTTTACTCAGACCAACGGCAGCCCCATTGATGAGTACACTTGGATTGACATTGACCGCTATATGCCTGAAGATTTTGTCAATGCCGGTGGTTTGAGCATGTTCTCTTCGGATGAGCTTTTCAATAGCGGCAATGCTTATGTCTCCTATTACGGCTATGACCACACTGGTGAAAAGTACAGCAGCTCCAATTGGAGCCTCGACAAGTTCTTCAATCCTGAGGGTGGTAAATACCGTTATTTGCCCGCTTTCTCCCCCATCTATGCTGCAGGTTATATTCAGGACAAGTTCTTCTTCCAGGATCTTATCTTCAATGTCGGTGTCCGTGTCGACTATTTCAACGGCAACCAGTATGTGATGAAAGATCCCTACCTGTTGTATGAGTCTTACACGGTTGCTGATCTCCGTGATAACCCCGGTATGATTTCGGGTGGTGGTCAATACCTCAGCAATGCTGGCTCTGACTGGGTGCCTTATGTGGACCAGGTTTCCAATGCCGATGGAGCAGCTAAGCCCGTCATCAAAGGTTACCGCGACCAGTCTGGCAAATGGTATAATGCTGATGGCGTTGAGCAGATTAACACTTCTGCCATCGTTGGTAACTCGGGTAAGCCAACTCCTTATTATACTCCCCGCGGCCTTTCTGCCATTGCCAACCGCACTGTCGGCACTGAGGCTTTCGAGCGCTACACACCTCAGATAGTGGCCATGCCGCGTATTGCTTTCTCCTTCCCCATTGGTGAGAAATCCCAGTTTAAAGCGAGTTATGACATTATCGCCCGCCGTCCCACTGGTTACTGGGCTGCAGAGTATACAAAATACCTTTTCATGTCGCAGATATCCAGTATCAATAATCCTAACCTGAAGCCTGAGCGCATTACCAACTATGAGCTTGGTTTCCAGCAGGCCCTCAATGAGAACTCCGCAATCAGCGCCTCTGCTTACTACAAAGAGACTCGCGACCTGATTCAGCTTGTCCAGTATGCTGGTGCTGACCCCAACCCCAACTATTACAGCTACGACAACAAAGACTTCCGTACCACCAAGGGCGTCACCTTGGCCTATGACCTCCGTCAGACCAAGAACATCCGTATCAACGCCAACTATACCCTCCAGTATGCTGAAGGCACTGGTCTGTCTGGCGGTACGATGACCGAACTTATTAAGGAAGGTTATACAACCCTTAAGATGCTCAATCCTATCGCCGACGACCGTCGCCATGAGTTCAAAGCCAATGTCGACTTCCGCTATGGCATGGGTAATCAGTACAATGGTCCCACCATCACTCGCGTCGTCACCGACAAGGAAACTGGTCAGAAACGTAAAAAAGTGATCAACCTTCTTGAAAACTTCGGCGTCAACTTCATGGCTGTTGCCCAGTCGGGTCGTCCTTACACCAAAGCCCTGTCCAATTCGCAGTACACTATCGTTGGTAGCTACAACGGTGCTCGTCTGCCGTGGGGCTTCTATTTCAATGTTGTGGTTGACAAAATGTGGCCCATCCAGGTCGGCAAACGTACCACCTTCATCAAGGCCGATATCACCATTAACAACCTCTTCAATATCCGTAACGTGCTTAATGTCTTCAATGTCACCGGTAACCCCGAAGACAATGGTTATCTGACCGACCCCGAGACTCAGCAGACTATCAATGCTCAGCTCGATCCGATGGCCTACCGCGACATCTACACGATTGCCCTTCGTAACGGCACATGGAATTACTCTTCTCCCCGTACCATCCGCGTCTCTGTTTCTTATAACTTCTAATCCTAACGTGATAAAATATTATAAAGATGAAAAGTATATATAGCAAATTAGTATTGGTCTCTTTGCTACTTGTCGCTTTCGCGCCGACGGTGTCCGCTCGCGATTGCGTTGAATGCAAGAGAACCAACGCAAGAAACGCCGCCGTCCAGACCAAGGCTGCAGCCTGTAAGCGCGCTCAGAGCACTGCCGAGCTCAACATCAACAATGTTCGCGCCCTTATCAATGGTTATGGCAACATGTGGTATGATGGTAGCGTCGCGCAGTACCATCTGCCCAAGAATAGCAACACCTGCCCGCTGTTCTGCGCGGCTCTTTGGATTGGTGGTACCGATGTTAACGACCAGCTTCGTATCGCAGCTCTCCGTTTCGGCTCCGAGGGCGACGACTACTGGCCCGGTCCCCTAAAGATCAACGGAACGGCCTCCATCGACCTTCCTGTTTGTAACTACTATGACAAGCACTATGTCATCACCAAGGCCGAGGTCCGTTCCTTTATGGATCACTTCGATTACACGGGTTCCACGGTTACGATGGTGTCAGATCCTGGCGACGATCTTACTGAGGTCATCCTCAACTGGCCTGCTAAAGGCGATGGTGGTGACGACCTCACCAGTTATCTCGCTCCTTTCTTCGATGCCGACAATGATGGCGTCTACAATCCTCACAATGGTGACTATCCCTACTACGACTTCAACAATGACCTTTGCCCCCGTACCATCAAGCAGCGTCATCCTGAGCGTGCCAATGTTTCCATTCCCACTATGGAGACTGAGAAGGGAATCGTTAGGGGTGGTATTCTTTCCGACCAGGTGCTGAAAGGTGACCAGACCATCTGGTGGGTCTTCAACGATATGGGTAACACCCACACTGAGACCCTTGGTCAGCCTATCGGTCTTGAAATTCGTGCCCAGGCTTTTGCTTTTGCCACCAACGACCGTATCAACGATATGACCTTCTACTCCTACGAAATCATCAACCGTTCCACCTATGAACTTCGTGAGACCTACTTCAGCCAGTGGGTTGACCCGGATCTTGGTAATCCCAAGGATGACTATGTCGGTTGCGATGTTCGTCGTGGACTTGGTTACTGCTATAACGGAACCAAGACTGACCTCGCTGGTGCCGGTAGCTATAGCGGTATTCCCCCTGCGGTAGGTATTGACTTCTTCCAGGGCCCCTACATGGATCCTGATGGCAAGGACAACCCCAAGATTGACATCGCCTATATCTTGTCTCGTCCTGCCACCGAGCCAGTTCGCAAACTCCTCGAGCAGTACAAGATGAAGAAGGCGGGTACAAACATCGATTCTGTCGACGCCCATGGTAATCAAGTCTATGATACCATTGCCATTTCGTATGATGCCGATGATTTCTTCGCACTCGATTACAAGAGTTGGTATTTTGTCCCCGGGGATGCCATCGGAAACTGCGCCATCAATGGTGTCAACTTTGGCAACAACATTGTTGATGATGAGCGTTTCGGTATGCGCCGTTTCGTATACTATGATAATAATTGGCAAAACAATATCAATGGTGAACCCCGCAAGGCCAGTGATTACTACAACTATCTCCGTGGTTTTTGGAAGAATGGTCAGCGCATGAAATATGGCGGAAATGCCATTTCCGCCAACACCACCAACCTCGACTGCGACTTCATGTTCCCTTATGATAGCGATCCTTGGCATTGGGGCACTGACGGACAGATTCCTGACATCAACCCCAACGATTGGAACGAAATCACGGCTGGTAACCAGCCCAATGACCGTCGTTTCATGCAGTCTGCCGGTCCTTTCACTCTTAAACCCGGTGCTCTTAACTACATTACTGTGGGTATTCCCTTTGCCCAGGCCTCTTCTGGTAACAACTGGTCGTCTGTTGAACTGCTTCGTCAGGTCGACGATGTCTGCCAGCGTCTTTTCGAGAACTGTTTCAAGGTTTTGGACGGCCCCGATGCTCCCACTCTCACTGCTCAGGAACTGGAGAACGAGGTTATTCTCTACCTCTCCTATGAAAACCCCAACTCCAACAACTATGGTGAGAACTACCTGGAGCCGTCTCCTTCTATCCCCAGTTCTTATACTGATGAGGATGGCAATTTCCATGAAAATGACATCTACTATCATTTCGAAGGATTCCAAATCTTCCAGTTGAAAGATGCCTCTTGTTCTATCGCCGATATCGATAATTCTGATAAGGCTATTCTCGTCGCCCAGTGCGATATTGAGAACTACTACGATTCCGTTACTTATGATGAGTCCACTGGCGAGTCTTATCCTACTGACAATCCAAGCCTCCCCATTGGTACTCTTATCAATTACACCACCAACACTGCTACAGGTATTCAGGAGGGTAAGGTTATGGTGCAAGGTGCCAATACCGGTATTCAACATGTGTTCCGCATCACCAAGGATGCATTTGCTTCGGGCAACAATACAAATCTGGTCAACAATCGTGAATACTACTTCGTCGCTGTGGCTTACGCCCAGAACCGTTTCAAAGAGTATTCCCAGACCGATGCTGCCTACCTCGATGGTCAGAAAGAACCTTACCTTGCCGGTCGTAAGAACGAGCGTGGCGGTAGCATTACGCCTATCACTGTCATTCCTCACAGCCCCTCTGCCGAGGCTGGTGGCCGACAGGCTCAGTCTGAATTCGGTATGAGCCCCCGTATCGTTCGTCTTGGTGGCTATGGCAATGGTGGTTCTCAGCTCCGCCTCAGCCAGGCTTCTATCGACACCCTTATGGGCGATCCTGCTCAGGGACTTCTGCCCAAGGGCCCTGGTCTGTTCAGCAGAAACACCATGACTCATCCTTGTATCATCGCCAACCCCAGCTATGAAGAAGACTTCGGCCCCATCAACGTCCGTGTCATTGACCCGCTCAAGATCCGTGAGGGCCGTTACAATATCATCTTCAACAACAAGAGCAATGATACCACCACCATCGGCGCCGAAACTCGCTGGTGCATTGTGAACGCCAATGGTGGCCATGTGGATTCCTCTTATGTGGATGGTCGTTGGACTTATCGCGACACCATTTGGTCCGATTTCACCATCGGCCGCCACAATGAGCAGCTCTTCCTCGATCTGGGTCTTGCCGTCACCTTGACCAATCCTAAACCGATTGCATCGGAGATCATGTATTTGGGCGCGCAGAACTCCTATCCTGGTAAGTTCTGGTCAGGGTCTGTTTCCAAGGGTGCTGTTCTGGGTTCTGAAATGGTCTTTGCCAATGAGAACCTCCAGTGGCTCGGCGGTCTGCCCGACAACGACTCCTACTTCCTTTATAACTGGATTCGTTCCGGCTCTCAGTTCGCCGCCAACACCTACCTTACGTTCCAGAATGCCGATACCAAGTACAGCGTGTCCGAACCTTACCTTGATGAGGACTATTTCCATGGCTATTCTCAGAGCAGTTCCATGTCAGGAGCTGTCAGCACCGAGCCTCTTGACAAGGACCAGGAGTTCGAAGGCGTCGTCTTCGGCTACTGGGGCCCCTATGGCTTGGTGTCCACTCAGCCGTTCCATCCCGGCTTCAACTATTCCTATTACATGGCTTGCGACGACACTCTTGCTGCCCTTGGCATCGACAAGAATGCTCTCGAGCGCAAACTGATGATCAATGCATGGAGCAAATCCATCCATTACAGTGCTCTCGCCAATGTCCCCAGCATCCGTTTCGTCTTCACGGCCGATACCTCCAAGTGGACCCGCTGCCCGGTCATCGAGCAGTGCGACGACTACACGCAGTCCGAAGGCAATGCCCGTCGTTTCAGCGCCCGTCGCCATGCTTCTGTCAACAAAGAGGGTAAGACCTGTGCCGACCTTGGCATCGCTGCCGACACCACCGATCCTTCCAACCCCGCATACATCTGCGAGGACGGTATGGGTTGGTTCCCCGGCTACGCCATCAACACTGTCACCGGTGAACGTCTGAACATCATGTTCGGTGAGGATTCCCGCTACATCCAGCATAATGGTGCTGACATGATGTGGAACCCCGATGGCTCTCTCACCGAGGGTACCCAGAATTATGTCATTGGCGGTCGTCACTACATCTATGTAATGAATGCCACCATGCAGCCCTTCTACAACATGCGCACCAAATCCGCTGAGCTTACTTACTATCCCACTCCTTCCTATGATGCCGGCCGCTGGTGCATGAAGATGCTCTCCTCTGCCGACCGTATGATGGATGCCGTGGTTACCAACGGTACCAGGTATGTTCTCAAGAAGGGTCTCACTTCTGATGCCGATACCCGTCTCGAGCCTCAGCGCGACTCTCTCTCGTTGCTCTATGCCTCTGTTGCCTGGGTCAATATGCCCCTCCTCAACAATCGCTACAGCTTCACCAACCCCATGGATATCCCCTGCGATGTCACCATCAACATCGACATCCGCACCCCCTATGGCACCTACATGTCGCCCAACAAAACCTCCTCCATCAATTCCGGCGCTGTTCTGAAGAACCATGAGATGCCTGTCTACCAGTTCGTGATCGGCCCCGAAGATGCTGTCCTTGACAACCTCGCCACCCGCAGCAACGCACGTGAAGACTACATTGATTCCATCCTCGGACGTATCAACATCGTCCCGAACCCCTACTACAGCTATTCCAATTATGAGAACGCGAGCCAGCTCGAAACCAAGGTCCGCATCATCAACCTGCCTACCGGTGTTGAAAATGGCGTACAGCAAGGCTGTACCATCCGTATCTACACCGTCGACGGCACCCTTGTGCGTACCCTTGGCCCCACTGCTGTCACCCGCGATGCCAGTATCGGAGCCGAGAACACCACCGTTGACTGGGACCTCCACAACCAGGCAGGTATCCCCATTGCCGGCGGTATGTATCTCATCCATGTCTCCGTGCCCGGCATCGGCGAACGTGTCATCAAGTGGTTCGGCACCATGCGTCCCGTCGACCTCAACTCCTTCGGTTTCTAACACAGTATGAAAACAACTAAATTTTATACAGAGATGAAAAGAATATTAAGAATATTTGCTGTAGTTGTGATTCTCACGGCGCTTTCTGCACCGTCAGCTCAGGCTGGCAACGATGAACGTCGTGGAACCGCGGGCGCCTCTGAGTTGCTTATCAATCCCTGGACCCGCAGTACCGGTTGGGGTGGAGTCAATTATGCCAATGTGCGTGGCCTCGACGCCATGTTTGGCAACGTCGCCGGTCTCGCTTTTGTCGAGAGCGTGGAAGTGGCCTATTCCAACACCATGCTCTATGGTGGACGCAGCGGCCTCTCCAGTGGCGGCACTATCAACACCTTCGGTCTCGGCATCCGTGTCTTTGAAGCCGGTGTCCTGGGTGTCTACGTCATGTCCATGGGCTTTGGCGATATCGATGTCACCACCTACTCCAGCCCCGAGGCTGGCCTCAATGGTACCTTCTCGCCCAGCTACATGAACATCAATGTGGCCTATGCCCACAGCTTCACCCGTAGCATCCATGGCGGTGCCACAATCAAACTCATCACTGAGAGCACCGACAACGTCTCGGCTACCGGCTTCGGTATCGACGCTGGTATTCAGTACGTCACTGGCGAGAACGACCAGCTCAAGTTCGGTATCTCCCTCAAGAACTGGGGCCCCTCGATGAAGTACGACGGCTCTGGCCTCTCCCTGCAGATGGTCAACCATGCCGGCAACAACTTCACCGTCCAGACCCGTTCCGCCGAGATGGAGCTGCCCACTTGCCTCAACATCGGTCTGTCCTACGACTTCCTGTTCGAGAAATGGAGCCAGCGCCTCACCGTCGCTGCCGCCTTCACCTCCAATGCCTTCCTCCGCGACAACTATACCGTTGGTCTCGAGTACAGCCTGCTCAACATGTTCCAGCTCCGCGCCGGTTATATCTTCCAGCCAGGCCTCTGGACCAACGACCACGCCACTGCCAACAACGGCATTTGCGCTGGTGCCTCGGTCGATGTGCCCCTCCACAAGAAGGACTCCGACAGCAAGACCGGTCTGACGATCGACTACTCCTATCGTACTGCCGACCCCCTCAAGGGTACCCATTCGATTGGTGCCAGCTTCAGGTTCTAAACATCGGCAAAACGACACATAATCCTTGTTGGGAAAGGCTTTTAAACAAGCCTTTCCCACTTTTTAAGACCCAATAAAAAAACATCGCAGATATGTCAGAAATCAAATATTA
>Ga0256870_1000668_pt1 | contig 13361 bp, 5 predicted proteins | sample RumenRJG_06RNA_FD_186079 | JGI IMG/M metagenome (GOLD analysis project Ga0256870, IMG submission 186079) | Metatranscriptome of bovine rumen microbial communities from Lethbridge, Alberta, Canada - Rumen RJG_06 (Metagenome Metatranscriptome) | ecosystem: Host-associated > Mammals > Digestive...
GTAAAAACCACTCTTCCGTGCTGTAAATTACATTTATAATCTCGAATCAAACGATTTTCCAACTTTCGTTCTTTTGCAGATAAAATATCAGGATATTTTCGAGTTACAACTCTCGCATTCAACTTTTTTACAGAAACATCACAACTTTTTATCAACAATTCAATAGTGTTAATTATCTGTTCCAACGCATGATAATATTCACTTTCCGGACTTTTTAATTCAATAAGAAAAAGAATATCATCTTGAGTATAAATACCGAAATCACATTTCCACTGAGTTCCCTTTATGATTCCTTGATCGATTTTGTAAACAACAATTTCTTTATTAGCTGGATTGTTGAGAATATACTTCATCCTCTGCTCCGAAACTGTAACAACCGACCTGCAATCTTGGGATATTATATAACTTTCATCGTTATATTTCTGAAAAAAAGGATATTTTTTGTCAACAACAATTATATGCTGAAAATTACTATTCTGTTTCATACTCAATATCACGCATTTTACCGTACATCCGATTGATTTCCTCTGAAATTTTATCTATTGATTCCGGATCAATTTCGCCTAATTCTTCATCAATAATACTTTCTGCTGTACCATCTTTAAGAATATAGGCAGCAACTTTTTCCGTCGGTAACCAAAGTTCTTTCGGAACAATTTTTTCTATTTTTTGAGGGAAACTCCGTCCCACTTTTGCTGCATAAATCAAATTGTTGATAACAGTAAGAGTATAAGGACTATGCGTTGTAATAATCAAATTATTATCATCTTTATTGTTAAGAGCCAAAGTCAAAAGTTCGATAGTAGACTTTTGAGCTTCAGGAAACAAATGGGCTTCCGGCTCTTCAACAATTCTAAACAACTTATTCCCCTGAAAAATCCACAAAAAAGCGTCTTGCAAAATTCTTATAGCTTCCTGCTGTCCTGAAGAAGCATCGTTCAGAGGTACGGAAATATCATCATGAAGAATATATTCACCAACATTATTAATATGATATTTTCCTCGTAAAATACTAATTATAAGATTGTTTGCTAATTCTAACAAAGGACGGACTTCATTTGTAACTGTCGAAAAAATACCTTCAAAAGCATGATACTTGATAAAAATATCTTTCATTTGTAAAATATGTTTCATAAAACCCAGCATGAGAATTTCGTCACAGGTTTCACCTCCGATAATTTTACGCTGAAAAATACTTTGTTTAAAAATATCTTCAAAAGTATGACTATAACCGACAGTAGCATTGCGACCGGCTATTATATAAAGAGAATCATCATGTTTATTACCGAATATTTTTTTAATTTCTTGATAAATATTGTTCAATTTATTCTGTTGTTCTAATACAGAAGAAAAACTTTGTTTATTGATATTCAACAGATTACTTTTATATGAATACAATATTTGTCCATTTTTTCTTTCTACCAAAAAAGAATCAGAAAAAGCTACGGCTAAATTGTCATTTGATTCGGAAACATCTACATAATTATCTTCAAAAAATGTAAATCTAATACTAAAATTCTTTCTCAATCCAAAAATTTTTAAAAATTTGGACTTGATGATTTCAGACAAATAATGCGAGATATCAATTTCAACATCTTCTGATTGTGAATACTGCTCAAAAAATGATTCCGGCAAAGTCTCAAAAAAATAAATCAATTTGGCAATTGTACTTTTACCGCTTGCCTGATGACCTATCATTACTAACATCGGTTTAATATCAATTACCGCATCTTTTATTGGTCCGAAATTATGAATTTCTATTTTTTGCATCTGTTTCAAAAGAAATATTTAGTCGCAAAATTATAAAAAAATTTTTGATAATCACATCATTCTTAACGAATTAATCCCAAACCATTATTCGATATCATCGTCACTTTCTGCGTATTTCGTCGGTGATGTGCCGAAATGCTCTTTGAAAACTTTGGAGAAATGCGCAGGACTGTTGAATCCCAATGAATACGCAATTTCACTGATATTTCCTTTGGTTTCTTTTATCAATCGTCCCGCCTGCTCAAGTCGGATATTGCGGATAAGATCGCTCGCATTGATTCCTACAAATTCACGAAGTTTGCGATGAATCTGCACTCGCGACATCTTCATCTTGATTGCCAAAGCTGTAACATTGAAATCAGGATTTGAGATGTTTTCGTTTATACATTTCATAATATTATCAATCAGCAACTTATCTGAATCATTGAATTCTACTTTGTTGGTTTTGTCTAGAGTTTGCTGTTGCTGACCTGAATATTTGATTTTCAACGCCTCGTTTTTCTTCAACAAATTCTTGATTGTAATTTCCAATTCACTGATTACAAAAGGTTTAGCCAAAAATGCATCAGCACCTTTATCAAGACCTTCAAGACGATTTGCAAACTGATTTTGTCCCGATAGCAATATCACCGGAATATGATTGATGTTGACATTTGTTTTAATCATTCTTAAAAGTGTAAGACCATCAACTATCGGCATCATAATATCGCTGACAACAATATCTGTAGGATTGTCCATCAAACGTTTAATAGCTTGCTGACCATTGTTACAAATTGTAATATCAAATTTGCTGCTAAACTCACTTGAGATATAACGACAAATTTCCAAATCGTCGTCAACAAAAAGCAATTTGTATTTTTTTACCGGATATTTGGCTGTTTCTTTTACAACTACTTCATCTTCAACAATTTCGTCCGGTTTCAAATGGTCTTTGCCCAACGGAATGAAAACTGAGAAAATCGAACCGCGTTTATCTTCACGGTTTTGAGCAATAATGCGACCATGATGCTGCTCAACAACCATTTTACAGATATTAAGACCGATACCCGTGCCCTCAATCTTCAATTCAGGACGCGCACCACTCTGATAAAAACGTGTAAAAATCTTCTTTAAATCGTGTTCATCCAAACCTTGTCCGGAATCTTTTACTGTAATAAGTGCGTACGGTGTATTGTTTTCTGTAACTTTTGTAATTCCAACCGAAATTTCACCACCCTCCGGAGTATACTTGAATGCGTTGGAAATCAAGTTGATAATCACTTTATCGAAATTGTCGGTATCAATATAAATTTCAACATCGTCTTCCGGAAAATCCAAATTTAAGTTGACATCACGATGCTTTGCAGTTTCGTCAAACATGGAAGTAATCGACGCAATATAACGCTTCAACTCAGTTTTTCTACACGCAAGTTTTATCTGATTTTTATCTTGTTTACGCAAATAAAGTATCTGATTTACAAGGTTTAAGATATTATCGGCATTGCGACGTATAACACTAAGACGATGACGGTTTTCTTCCGAAGTTTCTTCTTTCAACAGTTGTTCTACCGGCGAAATTATCATCGTAAGCGGTGTACGAATATCATGGGTTGCATTTATCAAAAGTTGAGTTTTGTCCTCGTAAATTTTCTGCTGCTTACGACGTTTTACTGTTACAAATATAAAATATCCGATTCCTGCAATTATCAGTAAATAAATAAGATACGCTATAGTTGACTTGTAAAACGGCGGTTTTGAAATAATTGTAACAAAAGAATAATCAGAACAGAAATCAGATTGTAAAGCTCTGATTTTCAATTCGTATATTCCAGCCGGTAAATTGTAAAGTACCAAAGAATTGGTTCCTTGCGGCAAAGTTTGCGGAACATTATCGTTGAGAGAATATTCAAAAATCGTGTTTTCAACTTCTGCAAAATCAAAAACCGAAAAATTGAGTTCCAAAACATTTTGACCGTACTGTAAAACTATCGGCTCTTGCGAATTATATTCAACCTTTTTTCTGTCAACAAAAACTCCTGTAACAACCGGATTATCAGGGCGATGTCCTATAACTTCTTTTGACAGCGGATTGAACGCTACAAAACCTTTGGAATTGCCAAAAACAATAACACTGTCGGAAATTTTCAGACCGAGATTTCGGATATACTCGCGGTCGGTTAAACCGTTACCTTTTATATACCCCGTAAGCGATGCCGCCGAGATATTGTAATTCCAGATTCCATTGGAAGTACTTATCCAAAGCGAGTTGTTATTATTTTTAATTATTTTTTTGATACTCAGATTGTTAAGAGTATCGCAATTTTGCAGACGTTCAGTTGTACCGTCACTATTTCTATAACAGAACAAACCTTTTACTGTTCCGATTATGAGAGAATCTTGCGAGAATTTTTCAAGACAAGTACAATTATAAGTGTACAATTTGTCATGTAGTTCAGGCATCGCAAATTCCTTTGTAACAGTATTATAACATGTAACACCCGAATATGTAGCAAGTATAATAGATTCACCGTCTACAATCATGTCGTTAATCCAATTGTTGCAAAGATAGCCTCCTTTACGATTCTTTTGAAACATATTAAGATTTTCAATTCTTCCGGTATGCAAGTCGATGATTTCCAAACCGTCAGACATGGTTGCAACATAGAGTTTTCCTTTGTGTTCTACAAGTTTTGTTATAAAATCGCAATTGAACGAAGCAATTTTTGTTGCCTTAAAAGTAGCGGTATCAAGTTTATACACAGCATTTTTTGACGCTGCATAATTTGAAGTAAATGTCACAAAATCGTGCTCGTTGCTTACTGTACGAAGAATATCGCCCTTGTCCGAAATCTGATATATCAAATAATCGGTACACATACAGTAAAAAGATTTGTCCGGACCGGGAACTGCCGAAACCACGCTGTAAAATGTAGCGCAACTCGAAATCGGAATATTCCAAGTCTCAAACTTCATTTTATTTTTCGGAATTATTACAAAACCTTTGTTGTGAATGCCAGCCCAAATATTGTTGTCGCTGTCTTCAAAAACGGCTTCGATCCACGCAGTCGGCATTTTTTGATCAGTAATTTCAAATTTATCGTCGTCAACTTTTGCGAAAATCAAACCCTGAGACGATGTTCCGAGGAGGATTTCTCCATTTTGAAGCTGACATGCAGAAACTATATTGTAATTGTTGAGCGGAATGATTTCGGTTTTATTGTTTTTGAAATACATCAAACCCTGATTGCAAGCAAGATATACACAACCGTGAGATTCAAAGAAATTTACGGGACGACCCAAAACAGAAGAATCACGATGCAACAATTCGCCTTTTTTGTTTTCATCAAAACAACTTACAATCCGATGGATGTTGTCAGCTTTCCAAAATCTGTGTTTACTATCCTCAAATATCAAATTGTAAAAATCGTTTAAATCGCTGAAAGTAAAATCGGAATTGCGATGATAATCAAGGGTTTTCATATCCATATCAAACAATCCGAACCCAGAAGAACCAACCACGAATTTACCGTTTTTCAGTTGCAAATATCCGTCGATACGCGGATTGTATTCGCCGGGACGTAGAGTAACAACTACATCGCGTTTTCTATCGTAATATGAGCTTCCCTGACTTGTTCCGATCCAAAGACGTCCATCGTTACTTTTTTGTAAACAAGTAACATAATTGTCGGCAAGCTGAAGACTGTCAAATTTATTTTTGTTTAAATATGAAGTAAACTTGTATCCGTCAAACTTATTAAGTCCGTAAAGTGTACCAATCCATACATATCCTTCATCATCTTGACAAAAGCATGTAACTTGGTTTGAAGTAAGTTTGTCGCTTGAAAAAGATAACACTTCTTGGGCATTAGCCTCAAGGCTGTAAACTATTGTTATCAATATAGAAACCAAACTAAAATTGCTTTTCAAAACCCTCTGATAAAAGTTTATCATTTTATTAAAAATTAATTTGCATTCTTTTTATACACGCAAAAATATTAATTTAATGATAAATAAAAAAATGAGTGTTTGAAATTTAACATTGCAAAATCCCAAATCAGTTGCGCCGAGTGCTCACTTGAATACGCGGAGCATTAAAAATTTCGCCGGCAAACTCTCTGATATCCAGCTCAACTTTCCCGGAAGTAAAATCCGGAACATTGTATGAAAAAAAGAGATTGGAATAAAATTCCAACGGATTTTTTTGCGGTAACAAAAATGGTTTTGTACAATTACCATTTTCATCAATATGACTGATAAACAGAGAATTATTGATTTTGTCTACTCTCCTACTATTGAAAACAAACCAACGGGAATTTGTTGAAAAATTATGGAATGTTTCAGCACAATCGGAATTCACTTCAGAAATTGCACGTATTGAACTGTCTTTCAAATTCATAAGATACAAATCAGATTCTTTGTGATGAATCGGAAAAACACTGTAATCAGCCAAACAAAACATCAAAAATTTACCGTCATAAGATGGTCTCGGATGTGTAATACTTTTATGAATTTGTTCCGCATTGATTAAAGTATCAAAGTCAGAACCGATTTTACCGTTTTGTGCATCAAAACTTACTTTCAAAAGGCTGTAACGCATATCATTTAAACGTCCTTCCTGAATGTAAGGTTTTGAAGAACAATAAAATATAGTTTTTCCATCAGCAGAAAACACCGGATAACTTTCAAAATCGTTTGTCATAAGTTTGTCACACAAAATAAGTTGATTTTTCTCAACATCCATAACCAAAGCATCGGAAGCATTGTCGAAAACTTCGATATATTTCACCGTATCTTCAAAAAATGTTTGATGAATCAAGTTAAGAGAATATGCAATATATTTTCCTGACGGATGCCAATAAGCATACATACAATTTGCTATGGTAGAATCACTTTTGGTTTGTAACAATTTGCGCTCACCATTCTGTTGAATAAGTGTTGCTGAATTTCTACCACGAACATGAAGCTGAAACTGATTAGGATTGCAATGGTTCGGCACATGACAATTCATACATTCACCTTGAATTGCCATTCCGTCAACTACGGCTTCTTGCTCAAAATTGTGAATATTACGTTGATAAATTCCAATATGCGAAAAAGTTTCGTATCCGGGCGGTATCAATCTGTATGTAAGTCCATAATCATTGAGTGAATCTTTGCTTACATAAATATAAAAATCATTAAATTTCTGCCACTGTCCATCAGTTTTTGCAGTAACGGAAACAGTAATTTTTTTACCATAATTTTTTTGTGTCAACAGATGCCATTCATCAATATCAAAATCTGCATAAGCTCCTAAACTACTGATTTTTGTGCCATCCTCACCTGTCAATTCGGTGTAAACATTTTCCGAATTTTTCACATTGAAATTCAACGGTGCAATGTCCACCGGAATTGTAACTCCGTTATAATCAGGAAATATATCTGGCAATTTATATGTATTTTTTACATTTTCAGGTTTTTCGGTACAAGAAAATGTAAAAAATAATAACGACAAAATGCAATACAAAAATTTAGTCTTAATATCTTGATAACGCATATCTTTCATAATTTAGTTCTTAGTTCGCAAAATAATATTTCCAATAAGTTTTGGAAAATTTACCTGTTTTAAAAGCCTTATTGTTAGGGTCTAACATCACCATATTATAAAAATCATCAAATTGTTTTACAAGTTCAGGTGAAATAAACGAAGGCAACTTTTCAAGCGAATAACCGCTTTGAAGGAAAATTATCAAAAATGCTTGTTGATAAATTTCAGGTACATTTGCAGTTCCAAAATTTGCAGTATAAACAGGGAAAACTCTCACAAATGATGTTAAATCCTTGCTAATGAGCAACGAAACCAAAGCATAATTTAATGCCATACGATTTTCGTGACAATTCTCAAACAAACCCAAAAGCATCGGAGCTAATTGTTTATTTGAAAAATTAAGACCATCTTTCACACGCAATTTGTTGATTCGCGCCCACTCAGGATTTTGCAATACTTTTTGTTCGTTATAAAGGCAAGATTCTGCCTCCAAAGCCCATGAACGGTAAAACAAAGTATGTTTCAATAAGTTGAGATAACGCTGTGCGACATCATAACGGCGATTTAGGATGTAAGATTCAGCAATACGTTTTGTAAAACGCCCACTATTATTACAATTAACAATTGCAGACTGCATATCAAAATTATAACGCAACACCGAATTGCTAAGTCCCAAATAATAACATACTTCTGCGGTCGGACTACATGAAAAACATGTATAATCAAATTCAGAAATAAGACCATTGTTACCGGATTGAGGGAACTCAAAAACACGAGATGGCATTTGATCTGTCATCGCCAAAGCAAGATTGAGTCCTGTTAAAGTAAAATCGGATTGTACAGGCAACTTCGATGCATAATTAATCATCTCATCCCACTTTTGATAACGAACAAAATAATCAGTTTTTAAACATGTATAATGCGATTCCTCATACTTTTTGTTAACGCCCAAAAACAAAGCCGCCAACAATGACACCAATTGTACATAAAACAACGGTTTTGTATCTTTAATTTTCAAGAAATTTACAACTACACAAGATATTGCAATGATGTGTTGCCAAATAGGAATTTCCATGCGGTTGCGATAATAATTGATACCGCAAAAGATGTCGATAAACGGATAATTTCTTGTAATGAAATATGCTGTAAAAAACTGAAACAAAACCAAATACAACAACAATCCCAAAGTAACCGAAATACGTTTTAAATATTTATTTTCAACTTCATCTCCAAAACTTTCAAGTCCGGCAAGAATGATATAGATGTAAGTACAATATCCTGTTAACCAATATAGTAACGGTATGAAAAGTATTTGTAAATATAACTTGTTTTTGTAACTGATTTTTTGATATAATTTAGAAGCACCAAGTGCAAAAATTATCGCAACAGGAAATGTCATAAGCATACATTCATCTCCTGCATACATCCAAATCAATACAGAAGGTAACAATGCAATTACGTGATTTTCATTATTTTTCAACAATAAATAAATCGAAGTTAAAATCAAAGAAATAACAATAGCTCCTAAAAATGTATGATAGAAAAATTGAACAAAAAATTCAGCTGTCCAAACAGCAAAACCTCCGGGCAATGCCAAATGTTCGAACAGATAATCAAACGAGAACAGAAACAACTGGTATTGCTCATGAAAGCTTAACCATTCAGGTCTGTAAAAAGCCCAAAAGCAAAATGCAAATATTGCAAAAACAATTGTAATTATTTTCTTACTTTTCATAACTCGAAATACAAAAAAATCCGTTACCAAAGCTTTTGATAACGGTAAATTTACCTTATATGAGCAATTTTTGATAACTCTTAAATTGACTTATTTTAAACACAAAATTAAAATAATATTTTTACATATTCAAAAAGTTTGTTGAAATCCCCCAATAAAAAAATAAAGCCGTTGCCATTACAGCAACGGCTATCCTCTATCTAAGTCACTCTTGCAAATTTATTTTTTAACCAAACTTAATATTAATATATAAAAAAGACTATTTTAATTATCACCTAAAAACGGAATACATAGTTTTATAAACCATGTACCCCGCCAGTTGTTTATTTTTTAGGCTAAAATAAATTCAATAAAATGTTTAAATTAAGTGCTTTTTCGTAACACATATAGTAAAAAGGAAAAAGAGATAACAATTAACTATTGCTCTGCATATTCCTTAAAACACTTGTATGCAAAATCAACACAGCCTTCAGGATCTTGTAAAAAAGACTTAGTAAGATCATCAATGCCGGTAGGATTTTTATATTTTGCAATTATATGCGGAGATGTAAAAATCATCCAACTAACGTTTCCGCATTCCTCGGCGATCTTCTTGAAAGGTGCGCCAAAAGCTGTAGTTGTAGAACTTCCCCATGCAACATGGTGATTTTCATTGTACTCATGCGGAGACCAATCCATTTCTGTTACAATAATCGGTGCAAAACTTGCCACACAACCTACACTTTCAGCCCATCCTGCACGGAATTTTGCTTCGTTACCGTCCAAAGGTGTATTAAACTCTTCCGCACTCACTTGTGCCGGAGAACCGTACCAACCCGGATAACAATGAACTGCATAACCGATATTAATTCCTTGGATAGGAAATTTAGCAAACGGTTTGTAATCTTGTTGCCATAATAAACCCGGTACCCAACAAACATTATCACAGTTAACACGGATAGTATTTACTACATCTTGAAAATACTTACTATAATTTTCATCACCACCGGTGAATTTTACAGGCTCGTTGGCAAGTTCAAACATAATATCAGGATTATTCTTGATATAACTATGACTTGAAACTATACTCCAAACTTTTAACAAATATTTCTGATAATCATCACCATATTTCAAAGCATTTTCACCGCAAACTCCCGGAGGACGCATTACAACAGCCATTTTATAGTTTTCAATACAGAATTTTGCCATCGGAACAAATACTTCGTCCAAATATTTACAGAAACGGGTCTCATCAAAAGCATGAATATCATGTTCACCATCTGTTTTTTCTCCCGGAGTGTTACTCCAATACGGATCCATGTGAAGACGCATCCATGTCATTTTCCAACCATCGTCCATAATCTGTTTTATTAAACCTTGATTGTAATTTAAACAAGCTTGGACATCATAATTTGTCCATTTCGAATTCTGCTCATTGAACCATGGACTATAAGTCTGACCAAATCCATAAAGATTTACTTGTTTTCCATCTTTATCATAAAGATATTTTCCTTTAACATAATAGCCGTTATATTCTTTTTCAGGAACTTCTATGCCCATAAGTTTTAGCATTGTTTCTGCATAACGCTTTCCGATAATTCTATAACCGGAAGCCAAGAAATGTAAACCGTCTTCTTTACCTTCACAACCCTCTGACGAAATCACATGAGCTGTAGGAATTACTTCAGGAGTCTTTGCAATTACTGTATTATGCAAAAAGCACTTACCTCCTTGATCTTCTCTCAATGTCTCACCGATAAGAAGCGGACATTTGTCGGCAGTAAGATTTAAATCAGCCAAAAGATCTTCATAAATCTTTTTTACTTTTTCAGGCCAGTCTTGCTGTCCGTTGTTGCTCTCGCCCTGATGAAGAAGAATACCGCGTATAACACCGCTGCGTTGCGCCGCTTTGGCTGCTGCTACAAGCGTTTGATAAGGATTGCCATCATATTCATCCATATAACCGCGAAGCCAAGCATCATTTTCCGAAATATTATCGTAATAATCTTTGTATGCTTCTTTGTCAAAAGCCTCAATTGCAGCTCCTCCAATTGCAACCATAACAATACCGACTTTGTGACCTTTAGGCAAATAATCAAGCATTTTTCTGCCAAAATAATCAGCAGGTGTAAGACCGGTATTGAATCTTGCAAGAGGCGGATTGGCCTTGCGCCATGAAAAACGTGTAGCAGCATAATTTTTTGCATCACATTTTGCAACTATCATATTTCTCATACCGCTCGGAACGTTGCTTTTATCTCCATTTTCTACTGCCGCATTGCCCTCCATATTGGATTGACCGAAGCATAGAAAAATATCAAAAGTTTCATCCGGTCCTTTTGGCTCTTCTTGTTTAGGTTCTGTATTCTGATTTTCAGTCGGTTTGGTTGAAGGTTCTTCAACTTGTACCGGATCATCATCTTTACCACAAGACCCCAATGTGAAAACCGAAAATAATGCGAATAAGAAAACTAATTTTTTCATTGTTTTGTAATAATTTCTATAGTATAATTAATGTTTTTTGATTCATCATTTGAAGATCTCCACATATTATAATCATTTAAATTATTATATATGAAGTATGTATCAACAATTTCTATTTTTTCAGATTCATCAGTTACCTCAACTTCTTTGTCTGCCATAAGACCAAGCAAATATGCAGGCTGTTGTTGTGAATGCCAAGCCAATGTATGACCGAAAATTGATAATCCGAGAGCTCTCGCATCTTGTACAAATTGTTGTACACGACTAAAATTCATATTTCCTGAAGCAGCAACACATGAAGCATATTTCATAGCATTACCGGCAACGATTTCATCAAAATTGTTTTTCAAAATATTTTGGATATTATTTTGATTGCGATTGAGTTCACCAACATCAATTGCTCCTGTAAATTTGAAATCACCATGTTTCTCACGGTCGATGTAAGTTTTCAAATCGTTCAATTCATTAACTCCAGCACTAAGAGTAGATCCGGCAAGACCTTGAGCAAAACCTTTGTAAACAGCTTTTCTTTTTCCAAAATTTTGAGTCCAAATACCTACAGGTTCACCACCTCTCCAGCCAGAACCCAAAGGTCCGGGGGCATCGGTAAGACACCACTGACAAAAACCGTATTGCTGTTTTTTAGGAACTATTTCAAAATACTTTTCAAGTATAAACTGATAATAATCAGCCATTCTCTGATGTTCTTTTTCTGTAAGTTGACTTGTTGTAAGATTAGTACCTGACCATTGATCTGTACCACGTTTATAGCCCATATCAAGTTCGGATACTCTTACTAGTTTACCTGTACCTGCCATGAGTTTAAACATCTTAACAATATGTTCTTTCATATTATTAAGAATTCTGTCATCCTCGTAACAAGTGATATGCATCTGAGTTCCAATACCATCAATTTTGGTAACGCCATCAGCCTCCCATTTCTGAATCCATTTAATCAAGGATTTTAATTTACCGTTATCATCCCAATTAGATTCAAGATTATAATCGTTGATAAAAAGTTTCAAATCCTTAGGATCTCCTTTAAAATGCTTTCGTGCACTTGCAACAGCGGTACGAACATATTCTAAGTCGCCCATATAAACTTGCCAATAAAACACTCCCGATGATACATTTGTAGGATCGGCGTTATTATTGTTTTTATAACTTTGAAGATCATAAATTCCGTCGCCATCACCGTCCCCGCCTGAAAGAGCTTCATTTACAACATCCCAAGCTTTTACATATCCATCTGTAGCATCCATCATTCCGGCAATCCAAGTATCCATAGCATTAGAAAGTACTTCACGTTTTTCATCTGCTGTTAACGCTACGATTTTACCACTGCCTTTATGAGTAACTTTTATACTTTCAATCCAGATATCACCAACAAAATTTCCGGTTTGAAACAATACAAAACCGCCATCTGTTACTGAAGTAAAATTGTACGTATATTCTGTCAACTCTGTTGAAGTTTCAATATCATCAGCAACATTATTCGGATGATAATCTCCAATTGAAAAATGTATAGTGGTTGGTTCCGAAGTTTTTAATGTAATTGTAATTGTATAATCAACATCTTTTTTTATTGCAAGATTATTTGCAACAACATATTGTACACTCCAAGTAGGATCTGTAATTGCATTATTTTTTATATGCAACCATTTCTTAGGAGTTTCCAAATTCTGTTCGCCATCCGTTTTTACTTCTTCTTGCGGCTGATTATTTACAGCAGGCTGCGACGAATTTGAATTCTGACTATTTGAATTAGACGAATTTATTTGCTTTTGCTGTTGCGACTGCACAATAGTTTCTTTCTCTTTACTACAAGCAGACAACGACAAAGCAAGTGCAAATGCATAAAAAAAGAATCTTTTCATAGTATTAAAA
>Ga0256870_1000675_pt1 | contig 13325 bp, 3 predicted proteins | sample RumenRJG_06RNA_FD_186079 | JGI IMG/M metagenome (GOLD analysis project Ga0256870, IMG submission 186079) | Metatranscriptome of bovine rumen microbial communities from Lethbridge, Alberta, Canada - Rumen RJG_06 (Metagenome Metatranscriptome) | ecosystem: Host-associated > Mammals > Digestive...
ATTTCGCATTAGAGTTTAATGATTTATTATCAACAAAAACTTATATTCACTTAGATGGTACAACATCTAGTGATTCAAATTTATATCAATGTCAAGCATTAACCATTGGCGCAATCGCATTAGTGGATATTACGGAGGGCTAGAATTATGAAAGATAAACGACAGCTTATTTATAGAATCCTAATCATCCTAATGCCATTGTTAATTGCACTTGTTGCAATTCCAATGATTTATGGATGGTATGTAAGAACAATTCGTACAGGTAAGATTGATGGTTCAACTAAGAATGTATCGATTAAATATTTTTTAGACAATGGTAGAACCTCAGCCACAAATTCACTAACCTATACGATAGATAATTTAACATTCTTTGATATTGATAATACAGCTGAAACATCCTATTTTGATAGAATGATGTGTGATTTGGAATTAAAGCTTACTAACACATCAGCATCAGATATGACATATACTGTAACATTTACTACAACAAAAAGAGATGTTTTAGATGGTGAATCAAATCTAATATCTAGAAGCTATGTAGCGTGTTATTTTACTAAAACACCTACAACAACAATATCAGCACTTAAGACAATTGGCACTGTTGGAGGTAATACAATTACCTATACAGATAATACAACAACCTATAGTGTTTCATGCCAAAGCCCAGAATATCAGCTTAAGGCAGCAAATGCTACAGCTTCTGATGAAGTAACACTTCATCTATATCTAATTGGAGTACAGGAAGTTGATACAGCAAGAAGTACGGATTTCTTATATTCCATAGATAATAATGGAAAAAGAGTATTAACTCAATATAATTTCACAATTACAATTGTTGGAGTACCTAAATCAGATTCAACAGCGACTGAAGTTACAACAACAGTAATTACAACAACGAATTAAAAAATTACCTAAGGAGGTATTAAGTTATGAGAAAGAAATTAATAATTATCTTAAGCATAAGCACAGTACTTATCTTAGGTTCTATCATAGCTTTAGCTGCGTTTGTGTTTACACAAACAGTAAGTACAACCGCAAAAGCCGGAGATATTACAATTGAAAAAGAAGGATACGTATCCTATGCATTGAATAATGAATTATTGAGAAGCGATTTTTCAAGTGAGGCAGAGTTTAAAGCAATATTAAAAGAAAGAGCTGGAGGATCTAGGGTTGATAAAACTAGAGAAACAGACACAGCGACTACTTATGGCAATTACTACACTAGAACCATAACAGAAGCGGAAACTTATACAGCAGGAACAAAATACTTCATTATAGATGATACAAATAATTATGTATATAGAGACATTCAAGAATTTGAAACCGGAAAGACCTATTATACAATCAACTATACAAAGGCAACCTCTAATACTGGAGATTTATATAGATTAGGTCATAAATATGATGATTCAGTTAATAGTAATACAAATTTAACAGATTATTATGTTTATTCTAGTACGGATTTAGAAGGCTATGCAGTGTTTACTCCTGCCACAACATATACTTTAGGAACCAAGTATTATAAGCTTGAATATGTTCCTAAAGCAATTAAAGCTACATCCGTAATTACAGATACAAATTCTTCAAATTTGGGTGTCTCTTGCGTTAATACATATGGAACACAAAGAGATGGCTCTTTAGCTGAAACAGGCAACTATATGTATTTTAATCAGCTTGGCTTTGATTTCTCAATCAAAACAAAGGTTGATTGCTATGTAAGAATTAAATTTAGAGATGCTTGGGTATCATCTAAATTATATAGAGGCTCATCTACACCAAACGAAAGATATACACCAAAGCAACAAATATCTGGTAGATCACCATTTTATGTGAATGATGAGGATTGGTATTTTGATGCTCAAAATAATATTGCATATTATAAAGGAATTATGAGTAGTCAGGATAGTTCATATAATTTCTCATTTGACCTAGATAGCACATATTTTTACGAATCAGATGCAACTACATATACAGAAAGAATGATAATTCAAGTGTCATATTCACTTGAGGTAATTCAAGCAAATAGAATTAAAGCGGTTTGGGGAATTTCTCCAAGCGAGATTCCAGGGTGGTTGCAAAGTAGTATTATAAATTATTAAAAAGGAGGATTCTCTTATGGAAAAGAAAAAAGTAAATCACAAGTTAATAAGAAGAATTATCCTTTTAGGAGGACTTTTATCCTTTATTACTGCTGGAATTGTTTTGTTAATTGTAGGAATTAATAATAAAACATATGCAGATAGCTTTATGCCTCATATTGAGACATATGATTCGACACAAACTGTAATTACCCCAATTGCCCATAGTGCAAATGCTTATATCTCGATGACTGAAGCAAATTCTTTGAGTACTCTGCCAGAAGGCAAGATTATTACAATCGAGACACCGGAAGAATTTAAAATGTTTTCTACAAAATGTGAAAGCAATAATGCATTTTTAGGATATAACTATGAATTATTATGTGATATTGACTTTGAAGGTCATAGTACTGGTAATGTTGTACCAATTGGCTATTCAACAGAATTTAGTGGTTCTTTTAATGGAAATGGGTATGAAATCAAAAATATTCCATTAATTGGATTAAGTACAAGCAATAATACAGAATATTTATATGGCGGATTAAAATCAATACAGTATTTCGCATTATTCTCTAAAAATAGCGGAAACATTTCAAATTTAGGATTAGAAAATGCTCAAATTACTATAACTTATAGTCCATCTGGCGAGTGCTATGTTGCTCCATTTGTTGGATTAAATACAGGTGAAATATCTCATTGCTATTCAAAAGAAACAAGAAGTAGAGATATTTCAAGTACAGGTTTAGTAGTTAATGGTGGCTTTTATGTTTCTGGATTTGTATCCGTAAATAATGGTAATATTCATCATATTTACTCTAGTAGAACTATATTATTATCTTCAACATCTACAGAATATTTAACATTCTCAGAGATTATGAGTAGTGGTACTGCTCCAACACAAGCATACTTCTATGATTCAACTATTAATAGTTTTACAATTTCTAATGATAAAGCAACGATTCTATTCAACAGTATTTATGTAAAGCAAGATTTAATTAATGTTGATCATTATGGAACATATGAATCTTCTATTAATCAATTAACGAATGATGTTGTTTCTAACGACCAAACTGCAGAAGCAACTGTTGGCTGTTGGTATAATTTATCCAGATATACAGAGCAGGCTCAAACTTATTTAAAGGACGAGCATGGAACTTGGATATATTCTACTCCTATAGCTAGAGGTATCGTTAATGATAGCTATGACACTACAAATGGTTTAGTATTTACCATAGCTAACGAAAGAGAATTATCCTATATGTATGAATTATTCTTGATTAATAAGAGCTTTGCTACAAGCGTAGTAACATTTAAATTAACTAAGGATATGGATATGGGCATGATTCATGCTCCTTCATATCAGTCAGATATTGGATGTAATATTATTGGTGCACAAGGCGGAGAATCAGGTTCTAAGATAGTTATGTATAATGCACCAATTAATGAGTATTATTCTAAAACTATTGGTATAAACTGCTTTGGTGTATTCCCATGGTTAACTGGAAATGTTTCTTATATCGATGTAGAGTTAGGTACTTTAAGTACAGCATTTACTTTTACATTTGATAGAGCGAATAACGATAATAATAGACTTGCAATAGGTGCCCTATCTGGTTATGTTGATGGTGGTACAATTGACAATTGTAATGTTTATATTAACATTTCTTTTGATAATGCCATTGGAAAGTATTATTTTGGTGGTATTGCTGGTATTGTAGGCTCAACATCTACAAATATTGGTAAAGTTTCAAATGCAACTATAAACGGAAGCATAAGTCAAACAAATACATCTATGGGTAATACAGTAGAAGATGATACTGCACTTCTAAATGGTATGGTACTTGGTGGAGCTATTGGATATTTAGATTACACTACAGGTTCCCTAGATACAGTTTTATCGAAGACAAATATAACTGCTAAAGGTGCAACAGGTCAACCATTTGCATGTGGCGGTGTTGTTGGTGCAGGTTATGCAAATAAGATTGAAAAGCTACAATATGAAGCAACAATGAATCTTACTAATATGGCATACCAAAACCTTTATGCAGCTGGTATTGTAGGTAGATTACTTGGAGAGACTAAACAGGCAACTAAGCTTACGAACAAAGGAAGCATTACAGTGAACCAGGTTTCTAATACTGACACTTATGTAACTGGAATTATGAATGTAGATATTATTACATCAAGCTCAGCTCATAAACCAGTTTCTAATATTCCTTTAATGAATAAGGGTAAGTATTATTTCTATGGTTCATCATTTACAAATAAAGCGGATATTGTTGTTAATAATGGTTCAAATAATTTATATTATACAGAAGTATTAAATATAAAATCATCTAATCATTTTTCAACAGAATTATCTGGTATATATAATATGCAAACAAACAGTGATATCGCATTAGATATTGCTAAAGTAAATAGCTTTTCACCTATATTAAATAATATTGGTGGTTCTATAAATGATAAGGTTAATTTACAAACATCTTATAATTTTAAATCATTTACAATTACTACAACAGCAGCAGTAACAAAAGATGTTACTTATGCGGGTGTAGCTATTGGTGATTATATTAGCTATACGAATGTTCATAATTTAGGTAATTTTGATATTGATATAACAAATTCAATTGGTGCATCTAATAATAGAAATACCATCAAGGTATTAGGCGTATTTACAGAAGTATCTTCAGGCTGTAAGGCTGAAAGCATTTATAATGCAGGAACAATAGATATTAATTATACAGCCAATATTTATGGTAATGTTTACGCATCAGGTATTTGCTATGCAAATAGAAATGGTTACACTTCAACAGAGATTACAAAGTATAATCCAGCAAATACTAGTTTTGATTCTAAAGCAACTGGATCAATGAATAATGTTATAAATAATGGTGAAGTGAAAGTTACTTCAACAAATTTTTCAAGCATTACTTATTCAGCTACTACAGTTTTGTCGGCAAATGGACAGTCTCATTTAGGAAGTATTGTAAATACAGAATTAACAAACACAGTGTCAATTGATGGTAATCTATTCGCGTCAGGAATAGTATCTATTAATGAATCTGTTATAACCAATACATTTAATATTGCCAATATTTCAGGTGTTAATTATGTAACGAATTCATCTACCAAAAGAGAAGTAAATTCTGCAGGTGTTTCTATATTAAATGTTGGAATGTATGCATATATATTAAATAGTGCAAATGATGGAGATATTAAAGCATACAATATGTCATCTGGTTCTTCGTATAAATCAGAAACTAATGCTTCAGGTATTTCATGTAAGAATGATGAATTAGAAAATGGAGCAGATTATGCAGGTGCTGCATCATCTACTAATAAGCATTCTAGTCAGGTAATTTCATTTACAATTAATTATGGCTCTATTTTCTCATACAATTATCGATATAATATAACATCTACAAATATGGAACCTACTGCAAAATCTGCTGGTATTTTAGCAATGGGACTTTGTAATGTTATTAACGTTGTTAATTATGGTAATATTTATGGCTCTGAAACCGCTTCTGGAGTATTCGGTATTGTGTACTATGTAAAATTCACTGCAGAGGTGACTGAAAATATTTACATAGCGAATACATTAAACTATGGTAATGTTTATATGCTTGAGCGAGGATATAATAATGTTCATGGCTCGTCATATGATGATTATGATTGGATTGAATATTCATCATTAATTTCTTTGAATATATCTAGAGCATCTAATTATGCATTAACTTCAGTTGTAAGAAATACAGATTATATTTCTGTAATTGGCTCAATATTCTCAATTGTAAACTTTGCAAATGCAAATAATACAGAAAATATTAAGATTAGATATCTGATTTCTTATAATGAGGATGTTGCTATTTCAGGTGCAATTACTGCATATCCTTTAGATGCTAATCCGGATGTTTCAACATTCTATTCAGCGCACATTACTACCAATGCTCAAACAGGTGCTTATGCAACAGATACTTATATTGGTAAATATGTTCAATATGCTCCATTAATTTCAAAGAATTTTAGTGGTAGGTTTGTTACTTATATTAATCCATCTACAGGTGATGTTACAACCCAAAATAAGAGTTATAATGGTGTATTTTCCAATGATTTTGCATTCATGAAGGCTATTAATAAAGAAGAAGGTTACTTGAATATAAACACATATAATTCTGATGCTTATATTTCTGATTATTTTGAATTTGTTGGTGCTATTTATGTAAATGATAATTTACTTGAAACAATTGGATGGAGCGAAATCACATATAGAGCAGCCGCAGAAGCATTTGCTACAAATATAGAATCTGTCGGTAGATTTGTAAATTATATAAGCGCTTTGGATAATACAACTCCAATAACTAATTTGATTAATGAGGCACTTAATGTAGATACATGGCTTAATAAGTGTGATAATCAGACATTAATAGAAATTATAGAAGCTGCTATAAAAAACGATGATGCTCAAACCATATTAGATATGTTTGATTATGTATTTGTGAATACTTCATCATCATATTCGCTAGTGACCAGTGATATTAGAGAAAGCATTCTAAATTTAATACTATCTAGTGATACTCTAGATGTCACTGAATTATTAAGTAATATTATTGTCTATACTAATGGATATTCAGCTTTATTAGGTGATAGTACACTAAATGATGATTCTGTAGGAGAATATTTAAAAGATTATATAAAATCTTTAAATGATACTACTATAGAAAACATTTTAAGTACTTATTGTAATTATTTAAGCAGCAATGGTAACTCATATTTCTCATATAAAAATACTGAATTAAAAAGAAAAGCATTATTAGAATCTTTGTTTGAAAATATACCTAATGGTGAATTTTATCAGAATCTAGCTGACTTAATTAATGTTGATTTAAATGCTTCCCTATCTAATACGTTACAAATGTATAATGGATATAATTCATTAACTAATGAAGCTAAAGTTGCTTTATATAAAAATATAATTTTAAATAATCAATCGTATAGTAATTTATCTAATCTAGAAACATATATTAATTCTATGGCACAAGAAATTGGATATTTCTCTAGATTGATTGAAAACGGTTATTCTAAAACATCTTTAGGTAATATTGGGGATGATATTAAGTATAAGGAATCAAATTATTCTACATCTGTCATTGATGAAAGAGTTGCATTATGGAATCAAATTAGAAATACAGAGGTATTCGAAAAGTATCTTCAAAGTCGATATGAAAAATCTAATAGCACTTCAGTTGTTATTTATGATTTAGCAACAGAATACAATAATACATATCAATCGGTTACTGAACCTCACAATAATGGTGCTTTTATTGGTGATTCCCAAACAAATAGATTATCATATATGTACACATTAGACATCACTCCTGAAGTGTATTTTTATGGTCCATATACTGCGGCAAGTAATACATTTAGGTTAATTGCAAGCGATAATATAGGTTCTCAGAACTTTACTACAGTTCATACAAATACAAAAAATTTAAATAGTCATAATAAAGAATACTTTTCATTGTTTCATTCTACTGATTTGAGTTTGTGGACAAGTTCAAGTAAGATGCTTTCAAGAGGAGGAACTAGCTCAACTACCGAATTCAACACTGCTTTATCGCCAACTGAGGATGCAGATTATATAGGTTATCCTGTTCCAATGCTTGTATATTACGACTATAATAATGAGCAAATGGGTGGAGCAAACGCATCTTATACTACTGCTACATCATGGTATTCAGGAAGTTATGGAAATAATTATAACTTTAGAGGTTTTAATACTTCACAATTTAATTATGATAAAAAGAAACCAGACCCTGTGACAGGTTTTTCTGAGGATAAATGCACTAATGACTGGACAGGAACTTTATTTGGAACTAATGATTTATATATGAAGGTTTCATCTACAGGCGAAATTTTTTCAATAAATCATGGTATGTTAGCTCAATCATTTTCAAAAGGTGGACAAATTGATGTTACTTTGGCAAATGGAACGGTTATTAAAACAAATAATTATAGATGCTATGTGGTAGACAATGAAGGATCATATCATTTGGTTCAAACAGGTAGTAATAATTCATATGATCCTGATGCAACTATCGAGATTGGAACATATGAAAACAACGAATTTCATGCACTGCATATTATGAAAAATTATAATAATACAGAGAATACTAGGAAAATATATTCTATGATATCATATATTGCCGGATTAAGAATGTATACTTCTACCGTTTCTACAGCTTATCATCCTACTGGAAGGACGGGGGTATATAGGTTTACAGGTGCATGGGACAATTATTTTACTTGGAAGCAAACAGGTTCAGATAGCAATAAACGTGTATTCACGTCACAATACATTGATTATAATATTAATGATTTATTAAATCTTGATGGTGTGCTTACCGAGTATGATGGAGTATATAAATCTACTGATGAAAGAAATATCATTAATAGAGTATTTAATGAAAAACTTGTTAATGATTCATCTAATTTCAGTAAAGTAATAGCTGCGGCATTACTTGAAAGAAATATGTATGATTCTGATTTTGATGTTGATTATACTTATTTAGATAATTTCTTTGCAACAAATATTTATAGTACTACAACTATAAGTGGAAATCATCCATTTGCATATTTGTATAGAACATATAATTCTCAAACAGTCAAAGCATATTTAGATGCTACAGCTAGTGGTGTAAGTGCAGATAATAAATCTAAATTTATTGCTTATTGTGCTTCTAACCAAGCAGCTTATGTGAAATTGATTTTACGACTGATGGAATTAAAAGCAAATGAAGTAGCTGTGGGGTCTAGTACAGATACAGGAGCAATATCAATTACTAATGTTACAGCATATAATGACGCATATTTAAAAACAACAAGCAGTAGAACAATTCATGGTGAATCATTTACCGAAGGAATATTGTTTAATAGTGTAACATTTACTATTGGTACAACATATCAAACACATTTATATGTATATCCGAAAGGTGAATCTGCTACATTAACAGTAAAGCTAGGTAGTAGTGAATCTGGAACAAATTATACAATTACTACATCAAATAATAATTATCTTGATATTGTAATGAATGGTGAAACATCATTAACATTAGAAGCAAATGATGATGTTATATTGTATAAGGTTACTAAAGATGTTCAAAAGACATTTAATGGCACATATACATATCATAAGCTAAACATTGATTATACTGATGCAACTCAACTTGCTGAAGCTCCATCATCTATATACATCGATTCTGCAGAGGAAATGGCAACCCTTATTGAATCTGATTTAGGTTATAATGGTGTTTCCGTACTAGGTGGTAATTTCGAACTACGAGGTTACAATAATTCTGATACTGGTGTTAGACAAGATTTCCGTCGAAGAGACGGAAAAGCAGAAAATCATTATTCTTACCCAACATCACAAGGTGGAACAATGGCTTCATATACTGTTTCAACTATTTCTGGCATACCATTTTATAATTCAAATTTAGGATGTTATTGGGATTTATTGATTTTTTCTACACAACAAACTGATCCTTCTCAAGTGTTTGTTTATTGTGATTATAGCATTACATCTTATACTTATTATGATGGAACAACTACGGATATATTTACTACTAGTGCAATTCCAACTACTGGTAATAAGGTTGAAAAAGGAATTTCTTGTAGTACTACTTTAGATAATTCAACAAACTATAATTCAAAATACAGTTCATATTTAGAGGATGCATTATATAGCTTACTTCCTATTGATTATTCAAGTGTTGTAACAGCATCATCTTATAGTGATGCAGCTTCAAAGAATTTAATCGATTTATTAGGCTTAAATGCAACTCATGATATAAATGAAGAAGAATATGATGATTTCTGCATTGAATGCTTAATTAAATTAGCAATTAAATCATCTAATGAAGCATTCCTTTCATTTGTTAAAAACTTGGTGGCTGATTCTTCTAATAATGTTTCTGATTATGAGATTATATTAAAGAGATTAGTTAATAGTGTTGGATACTATCCATTATTAGATGCTATTAAAGGTGTAAAGAATTCTTTAAATTCTGAAACCAAGAAGGTAATTGCAGCTGCTTATTTAGCTACAGATTATCAAAATATATTAGACAATAGTTTATCTGTTAGTTCTTCTAGATTAAAGTATTATATTGACGAAGCGATGTCTTCATATCAATATATCAACGGTAACTCATATATTGATGCTAAATTTAAAGAGTTTGCAGAAGCAATTGGTTATTCACTATCAACTGCTGGTTATGGTATATATGCACTTGCTTCATCCTATGGTGTTCAAGATGGTACATTCATTCCAGATAATTTAGTATTGTCAACAATGAATTCATATTATACTAAGTCTAATAATGAATCTAATAATAAATATGAAATCACTTTAACTACTAATTCATATTGGAGAGGTGGAGATGATGATTCTGTTCCGGATGATTCTGTAAACCATGCATTCTTTAAAGAAATGAAGCAGTTAAAGAATTCAATTTCTACAGCGATTATTGAGTTTGATTTAACTGATGGTACAAATACTTATATGGCTAATTCAAATCAGGTTACAAGAAATGGTGTAGATGGAACTATTACTTATTACATCACTACTAGTGAATTGGCAAGTGTTAATAATTCTTTAACAATTGACTCTGTTGCCATTGCGAATAAGGCTAATTTATATATTAATTCTACTTTGTATAATTCTAGTTCTAATAAAACTATTAATGTAACAAAGAATGGTGCTAGCCTAACTACAACAGATACGTTAAAGGTAGTAGCAGAAGATGAATCAGTATATACAGTTTATAGTATTATATTTGTTGTATTAGATGATAGTGATACATTTACCTTAAATTATGCTCAAGGAATAGATGGCAATTATCCATATACAGGTGGTACATTAACCTTAGATTTTACATCAAATAAACTACCAAAGGATTTAGATTTAACTCCTTATATAACTATTTCAAAGAGTGGTACATCTTATAATTATTTAGATGATAAGACAGTATTTAACACATATTTCTCTTATTATACCTATGGTAATTATCAGGTGATTGACGAAGATCATAAGTCAACTATTAAATTTGAAATATTTAGAAATCTACCATATGGAACTTATACAGTTACTGTAGCTATAGGTAGTAATAGTGCTTCAAAAACATTTACTAAGGCTGCATCTGAAGATAAAGCAATTGTTAAATTTGAATTTGATAATGACGTATTAACTTTAGGCGCTGGCAATACATATTCCAGTGAGATATTATTTGGTAGAACATTTAATAAGGAAGATCTAGTAGTTCCTGCAGGAACTTCAGATAGTACTATTCCAAGTTATTTAAGTGCATTTGAGATTTCTGATAATGCTACTTATCAAGCATCAGCTTCAAAGAGCATTACAAATGGAATAATGACTTATACCATCACTTATACCATTTCTCCAGAAAATGGTGGTGAACCAGCAATCTATACGCATGTATTAACTGAGAAGAATCCATATAATAATGGAGTTCAATATGCTTCTGTATATTTAAATGGTGTTACAGCAAGTACAAATACTTCGTATACTACATCTAACTATGATAGCGTAAATAACATATTGTCTTCAGCTAGTAGTGCAAATGTTGAATTTAGTAGAGATTTAGGCATCCCTGAATATAGAATCAAGTATGATTTATCTAATTTCTACATTACTTCAGATAATTTTAGCATTAATGATATTTCAGATTCTAATGAAGGCTCAGGTAGTGGAGTTGCGGCAATCGGTGCACCATATGCAGGTATTACAGCAACAATTACAAAGGCTTGTAATGTAGGTACATATCGTTTCGAGTATACTTATACATCCTATGGAACATGGGATAGTGATAATGATATTGTAAGAAAATATGTATTCCCTATATTTAATATTACTAAGCTTGCTTCAACTGATTCTTGGATAAAAAGCTTAACATTCATTGATAATTACACAGCTCAATCAACTTTAGCAACAAAATTATCTTATGAAATAGCATTTATTCCAAATGAAAATACATCAATTAATCAAGCGGGATATGGTTATGATCCTAGTGAAATCTATTATAGTGGACATATGAATAGTGATATTCAGATTTCTCAGGATGGCTCATTTACATATGCTCCTAATAAGAAGAATTCCAATAAGAATTATTATGTTTTAGGTAGTGTTAATAATGCATCTCTTGCAAGCTATGCACCAACTATGGGCATTAATGAATATGCAGAGGTTTATCAATATCTAAATTTAAATAAGGCTAAGGGCTTATATGGTGGAAGTCAATCAAGTAATGATACGGCATTATTAGCTACATCAGCTACTGAAGTAATCTACCTATACTTACCATACTATATTGATAATGATGGAAAAGCAGGAGAATCAGAAGGAGATACATACGAAATCTTCTTAGTAAAGATGACTGTATCTAATGGAATAAAGACCTTATCAAAGGTTTATCAGGTAACAGATACTATTTATTCTGGTGATACCGAGAATACTCCATTTGCAACATTATCTAATGTTACATTATCTAGTATTCATTCTACGAATAATACATTTACAAAGAATAGTATAACGTATAAGATTTCACAATACTGTGGACAAACCGGTAATTCATCTTTATATATGAATTATATTGGTGATCCAAAGGATGGACATTTCTGGTATGTTTCATACGCTGTATTTAGTGAGGCTTACTTAGATACTAAGGATAGTACTTCAGTAGATTATTATCATGTATCTATTATTGATTTAACAAATAATATTTACTTTACAATTACTGTTAATATTCCAGAAGGATTTGCACAAAATGCAATATATATGAATATTAATTACGTTACTTATGTTGATAACCAAGAGGTTAAGTCTAGTGTTGCAATTTATGCAATAGAATCTGACACAACAAACGTATTTGTTCCTATATATCAGTTATCTATGTTACCTTCAGGATATTATACCTTTACTTTAGAATTGCCAAATGGTTATACTGCAACCTATACGGCTTCTAGACCAAACAAAAAAGGAACAGGCTCGGATTCTCATAAAGAAGAGCATGAAGGTTCATATTTACCAACATCATCTATTGTTCCTATTCAAATTGATTTAGTATTTACTGTTACAGCATCTAATCAATCTTCATCTAGTGATAGTTGGGGTATGGGTACAACAAGTACAAGTACAGTAAAAGCTACTTATCAAAGCTAATAACTGAA
>Ga0256870_1000679_pt1 | contig 13294 bp, 11 predicted proteins | sample RumenRJG_06RNA_FD_186079 | JGI IMG/M metagenome (GOLD analysis project Ga0256870, IMG submission 186079) | Metatranscriptome of bovine rumen microbial communities from Lethbridge, Alberta, Canada - Rumen RJG_06 (Metagenome Metatranscriptome) | ecosystem: Host-associated > Mammals > Digestive...
CTAATTTCACATTTTATATTATAATTATATCCCTTATTTGAATATGAAATATCAAGTATTGCTATTTTATTGTTTATGTGTTTGTCTTTTTTCGTCATTTAAAGTGCAAGCGCAAAATAATAACAATGCTAGACGCATGGCTAAACAACTCAATAAGCAATTGGAAGTTGTTATTGATAAATACGTTCAGGTAAGTGATAGTTTGGTAATGTATCGTTCTGTTGTTGATGCAATAAAATTAGGACAAGAGTGTGACAAATATGATGCAATGCCTGACATTACAGGTCAGGTAAAATGTCAATACAGAGAGAGAAATAGTCTTTTATTAAAAGCCATGCGGAGATTAATTATAGATGCAGGTCTATACTTTTACAAAAAAAATAATAAAGAAGAAGCACTTAATGCTTTTGAAACATACATTTATAGTGCAGATTCTCCTTTATTTAGTCTGAAACATCCAGAGATAGACAATTTTCTCAATGAAGCAATTTTTTATTCTGCAGTTATCGCATATAAACTTGGTGATTACACAAAAACACGAAAATTTTCAGAGATGCTAATAGATAAAGATGAATATGCAAGGGATGCCGTAGAATTGCAAGTGTTGTGTCTTAAACAAGAAATGCAAACAAAGGAAGATTCTATAAGGTATTGTAACATTGTAAAATCTATGCATGAAAATGATTATGATAATGATTTATATTATTCAATGCTGTTAGAGTATTATTCATCTCTCAAAAACGATAGAGAATATATTAGCTTTCTGCAAAGCGAAATTGGAAAAAGTCCTAAACGGATTGAAAACTATATACTTTTAGGCGATGCTTATATGAAACAGAACAAATGGGATGAAGCAATTTCTTATTATAATGAGGTGTTAATTCGTGATACAATAAATATCATCCCTATATATTATAATATAGGGATATGCTATAACTCAAAGGCAATAGCAATGAAAGATTCTTTGACAAATGAATATGGTATTATTCCTAAAAAATACCGACATGTCATTAGAGAATATTTTGTTGAATCTGTTAGGTTTTTGACTAAAGTAAGTTATTTGGATCCAGAAAGAAAGAAAGTTGACTGGGCTGTACCTTTATACATTGCTTATTATGCCCTTTCAGAGAAAAAGAAAGCTGCTGATTTAAAAAAGTTATTTCACAATTAATTTTTAATTTGTATGTATAAGTTTTTACTAATATTTATCCTCTTTTCATCAGTTTTACCCCATAACGCTTCAGCACAGAAAAAGGTTATATCGCAAGCTAAGCAATATATTAAATCTGGCAAGGATTTGGATAAAGCAGAAAAGATAATTACAGACCTGCTCAATGATAGTTTACAAATTAAAGACCGACAAAAAGCTCAAAATATCCTTTTTGATATACTAAAGGCGAAGTATGAACAGGGAAATGAATTATTGTATCTAAAGCATCCTTATGATACAATATCGCATTATACAACTATAATTAAGATGTTTAATGCTCTTGAAAAACTGGATTCAATTGATGAAAGTTCTAATTTAAATCCTAAGTATAAAGAGAAACATGCTCACTATCTATATCCATTGCGCCCTAATCTATATTATGGAGGATTATTTTTTATTCGGAAAGAAGATTATAAAAGAGCATATTTATTCTGTGAGAAGTATATAGAGAGTGCAAATACATCTTTGTTTGTAAATGTTTATAAACAGGAGTCTGATAGTCTAATGGCTAAAGCTGCTGCATGGACTGTTTATTGTGGGTATAAATTGAATGATTATGAAAGACTTATGAAATATTCCTCTCTGGCAGTGAAAGATACAGCTCAACTTGCTTTTGTTTATCAATATATGGCTGAAGGGTACAAACAAATAGGTGATTATACAAAATATGCAGATTTACTTGAAATTGGTTTTAATAAATATCCTACATTCCCTTTCTTTTTCCCAAGGCTGATTGACTATTATAATGACATAGGAAATTATGAAAAATCTATGAGTATTGTTGATAAAGCTTTAGAAGTTGATAGTACTAATATAAATTATATGTTTGCAAAAAGTACAATTCTATTAAATACTGGCAAATATGATGAATGCATAGATTTATGCAAAAAGCTAATTGAAGAAAATGATTCTTTAGCAGAGGCATATTATAATTTTGGCGTATCTTATTATAATCAGGCAATTGCACTAGATAAATATCAACAACGTTCCAAGAAGAATAAAGATAGGATTCGCGAATTATATTCAATGAGTAAACCGCTATTAGAAAGATTCCGAGAATTAGCACCTGAGCAAAAAAACAAATGGTTTCCCATATTATATACAATTTATTTAAATCTAAATATGGGAGAAGAGTTTGATGAGATAAATAGATTGAAGTAGTTATATTGATTAGCATAAAGCAATATTATAAAAATGATCGACATAAAAGAAATTATAAAAAGATTGAATATAGAAAGACTTAATAATATGCAAACAAATGCAATTAAGTCTTTCAGAGAAACAACCAAAGATATCATATTATTGTCTCCAACAGGTAGTGGTAAAACATTTGCATATTTATTGCCACTTTTAGAAAAGATTGATGTTGATTGCCAAGAAGTACAGGCATTAGTTGTTGTACCAGGGCGTGAACTTGCATTACAATTGGTTACCGTTTTTCAAGACATGAAATGTGGCATAAGTGCAGTTAGTGTGTATGGCGGTAGGCCTACTATGGATGAAAATAGAGTAATTAAGCAAGTTTCTCCCCAAATAATATTTGGTACACCAGGAAGACTTAATGACCATATTGCAAAAAATAATATTTCTACAGAAAAAATACGATATGTTGTTTTAGACGAATTTGATAAATGCTTAGAAATGGGGTTTCAAGATGAAATGAGACAACTTCTTGACCATTTGCAATACGTTAATCGTAGAATCCTAGTGTCAGCAACCCCTTCTGACGCAATTCCAAAATTTATAAATTTGTCATCTGCGATATGTATCGATTACCTTTCTAATTCAAAGCAGTTGTCAGAAAGAATATCTTTAAATATTGTTAGAAGTACAGAAAAAGATAAATTGGAATGCCTTATAAGGCTACTTCGTTATTTTAGAGATAAAAGTACTATAGTGTTTCTAAATTACAGAGACTCTGTGGAACGTGTTTCTAATGCTTTGAAATTGGAAGGTTTTACAGTTAGTGTTTTTCATGGCGGATTAAATCAAGATCAGAGAGAATCCGAACTGTATAGATTTTATAATGCTTCTGCTAATATATTAGTTGCTACAGATTTAGCATCTCGTGGGTTAGATATTCCAAATATTGATAATATAGTACACTATCATCTTCCTCTTAATGAAGAAGCATATATACATAGGGTAGGGCGCGCTACTCGTTGGATGAAGAGTGGAAATACATATTTCATACTTAATCAAACAGAACATGTTCCAGAATACATTAAACTTGAACCACTTATTTTCGATATACCTGATAATCTGCCAAGCCCAATGAGTCCAAAAATGATTACATTATACATTGGCAAAGGCAAAAAAGATAAAATAAGCAAAGGTGATATTGTTGGCTTTTTATGTAAAAAAGGAGGTCTGACATCTAACATGATTGGAAGAATTGATGTTAAAGAACGATATACATACGTTGCTGTGGAGCGAAAAATAGTCAGAAACTTATTGAAAATAATTCAAGGAGAAAAAATAAAAGGAATTAAAACCATTGTAGAAATAATTAAGTGAAAAATGACATTTTGTAAAGTGAAAAGGTCAAATTTAACACATTTCAAAATAACATAGTAAATTATTGCCCCAAAATTTGGTTATTACAAAAATAAAATGTAATTTCGCAAGCAATTATAATTGACTATAAAATATTATTAATCTTAAATTTTTTATATTAATATGAAGTACAATTTTACCGCAGGACCTTGCATGCTAAACCGCTCGGTCATTGAGAAAACTGCAGACGCTATCTTAGATTTCAATGGTATGGGACTGTCTTTGGCTGAAATAAGCCACCGTTCAAAAGACTTCCAAGCTGTTATTGATGAGGCAGAAGCTTTGGTTAAAGAACTACTCGAAGTACCCGAAGGATACTCTGTACTATTCCTCGGCGGTGGTGCATCACTTGAGTTCTGTATGATTCCTTACAACTTCCTTGTTAAGAAGGCTGCTTACTTAAACACTGGTGTTTGGGCAAAGAAGGCTATGAAGGAAGCAAAATTGTTTGGTGAAGTAGTTGAAGTTGCTTCTTCTGCAGATGCAAACTATACTTTTATCCCTAAAGGTTGGACATGTCCTACAGATGTTGACTATTTACACATTACAACAAATAACACAATCTATGGAACTGAAATACGTAAGGATCTTGATGTTCCTGTACGTCTGATTGCCGACATGTCTTCAGATATTTTCAGTCGTCCAGTAGATGTTTCTAAGTATGATGCTATTTATGCAGGTGCTCAGAAAAATCTTTCTATGGCAGGTGTTACAGTTGTTATCGTAAAGAATGATGTTCTTGGACGTGCTCCACGTGAGATACCTACAATGCTTGATTATCGCACACATGTTGACAAGGGTTCTATGTTCAATACTCCTCCAGTTGTTCCTATCTATTGCGCTATGCAGAATCTTCGTTGGATTAAAGAACAAGGTGGTTTGAAAGCAATGGATGAACTTGCACAGCGTCGTGCTGCTATTGTTTATGAAGAAATTGATCGTAACAAGCTTTTCCGTGGAACAGTAGAAGCTGAGGACCGTTCACTCATGAACATTTGCTTTGTTATGAACGATGAATATAAAGAGCTTGAAAAACCATTCTTTGATTTTGCTACTGAGCGAGGAATGGTTGGTATTAAGGGACACCGTTCTGTTGGTGGCTTCCGTGCAAGTACATACAATGCGATGACAATTGAAGGTTGTGAGGCGCTTGTTAAGTGCATGAAGGATTTCGAAGCTCAACACTAATTTAATTAATATTTTATCACTTTAACTTCAAATAAAAATATGAAAGTTTTAGTTGCTACTGAAAAACCTTTTGCACCAGTTGCAATTGAAGGTATTAGAAAAGAAATAGAAAGTGCAGGACACGAACTCGTGCTTCTTGAAAAATATACAGAAAAAGCTCAACTTTTGGATGCAGTAAAAGACGCTGACGCAATGATTATCCGTTCAGATAAGGTTGATGCTGAAGTATTAGATGCAGCAAAACAACTTAAAATAGTTGTTCGTGCAGGTGCAGGCTATGACAATATAGATTTGTCTGCAGCTACATCTCACGGTGTTGTTGCAGAAAATACACCTGGACAGAACTCAAATGCTGTTGCAGAATTAGTTTTTGGCCTTTTGGTATATGCTGTTCGTAACTTCTTTAATGGTAAGGCTGGAACAGAATTGAAGGGCAAAAAAACTTGGTATTCTTGCATTTGGAAATGTAGGACGTAATGTTGCTCGTGTTGCTAAAGGTTTTGGTATGGACGTATATGCTTATGATGCATTCTGTCCAGCGAGTGTAATTGAAGAAGCAGGTGTGCATGCAGTTGCAAACCAAGATGAGCTTTTCAAGACTTGTGATGTCGTATCTTTGCATATTCCTGCAACTCCAGAAACAAAACAAAGCATTAATTTCGCTGTTGTTAATCAGATGCACAAGGGTGGTATTCTTGTTAATACTGCGCGTAAAGAGGTTATTAATGAGCCAGAACTTATAAAATTGATGTCTGAGCGTGAGGATCTCAAATTTGTAACTGATATCAAACCTGATGCAGATGCTGATTTCGCTAAATTTGAGGGACGCTACTTCAGCACCCCAAAGAAAATGGGAGCACAGACAGCTGAGGCAAATATCAATGCAGGTATTGCTGCAGCAAAACAGATTAATGCATTCTTTGCTGATGGATGTACAAAATTCCAAGTTAATAAATAATAATTAATAATTAAGGAGTTGAAGTTATAAATTGAAATAAAGACTAAATGGTTTAATGAATGTTTTTATTTTTAAGTCATTGGTCATGTATTTCATTATAACTTAAACTCCTTAATATTTTTAATAAATTTAATTATGGCAATAGTTAAACCATTTCGTGGAGTTCGTCCTCCAAAAGATTTAGTTGAAAAAGTTGAATGTCGCCCATATGATGTGCTTGATTCTGAAGAAGCACGTGCCGAAGCTGGTGATAACCCAATGAGTCTTTATCGCATCATAAAACCTGAAATAAACTTTGAACCAGGAACTTCTGAGTATGATCCTAGAGTTTATGATAAAGCTGCAGAAAATTTCCAAATGTTCCAAGACAAAGGTTGGTTAAAGCAAGACGATAAAGAACATTATTATATATATGCTCAGACAATGAATGGTAAGACTCAATATGGTCTTGTTGTTGGCGCATATGTAAATGATTATATGACTGGAGTCATCAAGAAGCACGAGTTAACCCGTCGTGACAAAGAAGAGGATCGTATGAAACATGTTAGGGCTAATAACGCTAATATAGAACCGGTGTTCTTTGCATATCCAGATAACGAAGTTCTTGATAAACTAATTATGCGATATGCTGCAACTGAACCTGAATATGACTTCATTGCCCCTATTGACGGATTTGGTCACAAATTTTGGGTAATATCTAATGAAGATGATATTAAAACAATCACAGAAGAATTTGGCAAAATGCCTTCTTTGTATATAGCTGATGGTCACCATCGTTCAGCTGCAGCAGCTCTTGTCGGTGCAGAAAAAGCAAAGCAGAACCCAAATCATCGTGGTGATGAAGAATACAATTACTTCATGGCGGTATGTTTCCAAGCTAGTCAATTGACCATTCTTGATTATAATCGTGTCATTAAAGATTTGAATGGCCTCACAAGTGAACAATTCCTTGATGCTTTAAAGAAGAATTTTGATGTTGAAGACAAAGGAACTGATATTTACAAACCAGCTCATCTTCATGAATTCTCTCTTTATCTTGATAGCCACTGGTATAGTCTTAATGCTAAAGAAGGAACATTTGACAACAATGACCCAATAGGTGTACTTGACGTTGATATTTCTTCACGCCTAATTCTTGATGAAATACTTGGCATTAAAGACCTTCGTAGCGATAAGAGAATTGACTTTGTTGGAGGACTTCGCGGATTAGAAGAATTAAAACGCCGTGTTGATAGTGGTGAAATGAGAGTTGCTTTGGCTCTTTATCCGGTATCAATGAAACAAATTATGGATATTGCTGACAGCGGTAAAATTATGCCTCCAAAAGCAACATGGTTTGAACCAAAACTGCGCAGTGGTCTCATTATCCACAAACTCTCATAACATTTGATTGAGATGTGTAATTCCAATTAACATGATTGATACATATCTTACGATTTCTGATAAAATAGGCGAGGGCTACTACACGGAAAAGCGTAGTAAGTTCCTCGCCTATTGCCATCATGTAGATAATATTCATGAAATTAAAGAGATATTAGCTTTTTATCGCAAAAAATATTATGATGCGCGACATATATGCTATGCATATGTATTAGGTCCAGAACGACAGGAATATAGAGTTAATGATGATGGCGAACCAAGTTCAACTGCAGGTAAGCCAATTTTAGGTCAGATTAATTCAAAGAAATTGACAAATATCCTTATTGTTGTAATTAGATATTATGGCGGAATAAATTTGGGTACTGGCGGTTTAATTTTAGCCTATAAGGAAGCTGCTAAAGAGGCAATAAATGACACTGAAATTATTGAAAAGCAAGTAGAAGAAATAATTGTTTATACTTTCTCTTATATTATGATGAATGACGTAATGCGCATTGTAAAAGAGATGTCAGCAAAAATAATAAATCAAAAATTCGATAATACATGCGAAATATCTTTATCAATAATTAGGTCAAAAGCCGATGAATTACATGAACGTCTAAATAAATTATCTTTCAAATAGATCTAAATTATATATAAAAAAAAGGTTTTAGCTTATAACTAAAACCTTTTTAAAACTTACATTGATTAATTATATATTATTCAATAACAACCAATGGTGTATCTTCCATTACGTTAGCACCAACCTTTACAAGTATAGCAGCAATTTTACCGTCTTTATTAGCTTCAAGATTGTTAGCCATCTTCATTGCTTCAAGGACTACAACTGTATCACCTTTCTTAACTTCATCGCCAATAGCAACTTTAATTTCTGTTACTACACCTGGTAATGGAGCCTTTACTGCATCAGCAGTGTTAACATTTGCGTTGCTAGATGGAGCATCATCAGTAGAAGACTCTTGTTGCGCTACAGGTTTAACTACTACTTTTTTCTTTTCTGGTTCAGGTTCTGGTTCCATTTCAACTTTAAAAACTTCACCATTTACTGTAACCTCAGCAATATTCTCTACGATTTCGCCAATAGCAACCTCGTATTTTGTACCATTTATGGTATATTTATATTCTTTCATTTAACTAATAACTAAAGATTTATGGATGTAGGGTCATCATTAGCATGTGCTCATTCCACTGGGTGTTACGAGGACAAATTGTAATGACACCAGACTCCTTGTCATGTACATTATTACCTTTAAACTCATGTAGTGCCAAAGATATGGCAGCATACACTTCATTATTATTTTTTTGCCATTTTGTAATTATTTAATACATTACATTGGTATGTTTCCGTGTTTCTTAGCAGGCAATGAATCACGTTTTGTAGCAAGTTGCGCCAACGCACGACAGATGCGGAAACGTGTGTTTCTTGGCTCAATCACATCATCGATATAGCCATAACGAGCAGCCTGATATGGATTAGCAAAGAGCTCAGAGTATTCTTCCTCCTTATCTGCAATAAATGCTTTAACATCTTCACCTGCCTCTTTCTTCGCTTTAGCTTCTTTTGCATAAAGTACGGCTACAGCACCAGATGCACCCATAACGGCAATTTCTGCATTTGGCCATGCATAGTTCAAGTCGGTATGAAGTTGTTTACATCCCATAACGATATGACTACCACCATAACTCTTACGGAGAGTAATGGTTATCTTTGGAACAGTTGCTTCTCCGTATGCATATAGCAACTGTGCTCCATGAAGGATAACTGCATTGTATTCTTGGCCCGTTCCTGGCAAAAATCCTGGAACATCAACTAATGAAACAATAGGAATGTTAAATGCATCACAGAAACGAACAAAGCGCGCACCCTTACGACTTGCGTTAACATCAAGTACACCTGCATAGCATGAAGGCTGATTAGCTACGATTCCAACGCTTTGACCGTTAAATCTAGCAAAACCTACGATTATATTTCGCGCAAACTTAGGTTGTACTTCGAAGAATTCTCCATTATCAGTAATTGCAGAAATTACCTTATACATATCGTATGCTTTGTTTGGATCATCTGGCAAAATCTCATTTAGAGAATCCTCCATACGATCAATTGGGTCAGTGCATTCTTTACGTGGAGTTTCTTCCATGTTATTAGAAGGAATGTAACTTAAAAGTGTCTTGATCATTTCCAAAGCTTCTTCTTCTGTTGATGCTGTGAAATGAGTTACTCCACTTTTTGTTGAGTGTACACTTGCACCACCAAGATGCTCTTGATCAACGTCTTCTCCAGTAACTGTTTTAACTACTTTTGGACCGGTAAGGAACATATATGATGTATTTTCCATCATAAGTGTAAAGTCAGTTAGCGCAGGAGAATAAACAGCACCACCAGCACAAGGGCCAAAAATACCTGAAATCTGTGGAACAACACCTGAAGCCAAAATGTTGCGCTCAAAAATTTCAGCATATCCTGCCAAAGCATTAACAGCTTCTTGAATACGAGCTCCACCAGAGTCATTTATACCAATAACAGGTGCACCCATTTTCATGGCCATGTCCATTACCTTGCAGATTTTTTGTGCCATGGTTTCTGAGAGTGATCCACCGTTTACAGTGAAATCCTGAGCAAAGATATATACTAAACGACCATCAATTGTACCAGAACCAGCAACAACGCCATCGCCAAGATATTGTTTCTTCTCCATACCGAAATTGGTACAACGGTGAAGTTTAAACATGTCAAATTCTTCGAAACTACCTTCGTCGAGTAGCATGTCAATACGTTCACGAGCTGTGTATTTCCCGCGTGCATGTTGTTTTTCGATAGCTTTCTCACCACCGCCTAAACGAGCTTGCTCACGTTTAGCAATCAATGCTTTAATTTTTTCTAGTTGTTTACTCATTTCTTTTAATATATTTTATAATCTTATTCTTTTGCTTTTTATATTATACTTAGTGTTCGCAAAGTTCAGTTAAAATACCACATGTTGATTTCGGGTGTAAAAATGCGATGTTAAGGTTCTCAGCACCTTTGCGTGGAGCTTTATCAATAAGACGAATTCCTTTTTCATCACATTCTGCCAATGCATTAGCAACACCATCTTCAATACAGAAAGCCACATGGTGAACCCCCTTGTTACCTTTGTCAAGCCATTTTTGGATAGTGCTTTCAGGTGATGTTGGTTCTAAAAGTTCGAGTTTAACTTCGCCGCATTTCAAAAATGCAGTTTTTACTTTTTGATCTTCTACTACTTCTACAGCATAGCAATCTAAACCAAGAACTTCCTTAAAATAGGGGAGTGCTTCTTCAATGCTTTGTACAGCAATTCCTAAATGTTCAATGTGTGAAATTTTCATTTTATTATTGTTTTAAATGGTTTTTTGAATATTTTTGCAAAGGTAATCAATTCTTTTTTAAGGAGGAAAATTTTTGTCTTTTTTTTGCCCTATAAATGGATATATTTAGTTTTATTCAATATTAGAATTATTAAATAAATGCATTGATCATGGATTTAGTTGCAGTTTTAGCTTAATTACATAAACTAAAATAATCCAATCCGTCAAAATGTAGTCATGATGAGATTGGATTATTCTAATGAAGAAATTTAGTATCTAAAATTCAAATAATATACGCCCATTAATTTGTCTTCCTGTTAGATAGTTAGGTACTGCATATTGTTGATTTGTAACATCTGTTATCCAGTAATATGAATTTACATTATTAATACCAAATAGATTTAGACAGTCTATTCCTAACCATATATTTTTTACTATACTTTTCTTTTCTTTACGCTCATTGTCAAGTAATCTATAGCTCATTCCTATATCAGCGCGTTTATATGCTGGGGCTCTAAATGAATTTCTTTCAAGTGGAGTATGTGGAGCTGAAAATGGAAGTCCATCAGCATATGACAATTTAAGTGACATTTTCCACCTTTCTGTACCCGGAAAATAATCGGTGAAAAACAAATTAAATGCATATCGTTGGTCTGTCGGCAATGGAATGTTAACACCATGTAGGCGCATATTCGTATTCATTATGGAGAAACTTACCCACGAATCAGTCCCAGGTACAAATTCACCATATAACTTAAGGTCAACTCCCATTATGTGTCCTGAAGCTTCATTTATTCCATAATATACAACTTTAACATTATTGACACTATATGGAACAAGATTAGACAATAATTTATAATAAGTCTCAGCTGTAAATTTATAGTTTCTATCTCTCATCTTAAACTTATAATCTATTGCTGCAATAAAGTGTATAGAGCGCTGGCTTTTAATTTTACTATTAAGCGAAGCAAAAGTTACACCATTTACAGTAGATGTATCACGTAGTTCTTTATAAAATGGAGCTTGATAATATAAACCTGTAGCAAAACGGAATAATATGTTATGATTATAAGCAGGAGTAACCACTAAAGATGCACGAGGTGATACGATAGATTCTTTATTGTAATTCCAATGACTAAATCTAATACCATAATTTAATATAAAACGTGAATGTCCGCCTGGACTTGTGAATCTATATGAATCTTGTATAAAAGATTCGAATCGTTTAGTTTTCAGTTCATTACGTGAATTTAAAGAATATATCATAAATAGGTCTTTACCAGTATGTGGTATACTGTATCCTGCAGAATCTCTCATTTCATATTCCCGACTTTTTTCTCTAATTTTCTCTAATTTATATGATAATCCAAATAAAATATCATGATTCTTGGGTTTATGGTTTAAAACCATTTTAAATGTCTCAACATTTGCCTTCAAATAATTTCTTGCATGTTCCATGTAAGTTCCTACGCCAAGATTTTCGCTTGTTTCAGTTTGAGTAAGCCAATATTGACCTTGGATGTCATAGGTTTCCTGCTCTTTGGTATAGAAAGCACTTGCAATTAGTGATAATGAAGTCTTATCTGTTATATGTCTAGTAACATTTAATGTTCCAAAATAAGTCCTGAATAAATCTTTCTCTTTACCATCAAAATAGACCTTGAAAGATTTTACATTTTCTAGTGTTCCAAAATTTGTTTCCCTATCTTCCGGTTCAAAATTATAATGGTTTTCTGATATGTTTCCTATTATATCAATTGTCCATCGTTTATTTGGACGAAAACTCATATACGTTTGATAATCTAGAAAATTAGGATTATATTCTCCATTAGTTTGCAAACTACCAAGTAAATATCTATTTGTTTTATATCGAATACCATTTATCCAAGAAATTTTCTTTGTGCCAAAACCTATATATCCATTTGCTCCGAGTAAACTAGCAGCAAATGAACCTTCAACAATGCTTTTGTGTCCATATTTTGGTTCAAGTCTTTTATATGTTATATCAAGTGCTGATGACATTTTGTCACCGTATTTTGCATCATATCCTCCTGTTGAGAAATTTATTTGTTTTACTAAATCTGGATTTATAATTGACAAACCTTCTTGTTGTCCACTTCTCACCAAAAATGGTCGATAAACTTCTACGTCATTTATATAAACACTATTTTCATCAAATGAACCTCCTCGTACATTATATTGAGAAGACAATTCACTATGTGTTGATACTCCTGCCTGTCCTTGAATAAGTTCTTCAACGGCATTGCCTGTAACTGATGGCATTGCTTTCATAACTTGAGCATCAATAGTTTGTACTTGTCCTATTTGCTTTCTTGTACCTGTAACTTCAACCTCACCTAATTCTGAATCACTAAAAAGTTGGATTTGCAGGGTTTGCTTACCCCTTGGGTTTCTAAGTACACGAGTTTTAGTTTTATATCCAATCATCGAAAATCTCACGACTACACTATCTTCGGAAGTTAAGTCGATTGAGAATTCTCCTTTCAAGTTCGTCATTGTCATTTTTCCCTGCTTGACAACTGCAACATTGGCTAACTCTATAGGATTATTTTCCGTATCACTTACTTTACCTTGCAAAGTAAATGTCTGTGCCATGATTTCTATATTACCTAATGCAGAAACAAAAGAAATCAAAATAATTAAAAATATTTTCC
>Ga0256870_1000692_pt1 | contig 13206 bp, 7 predicted proteins | sample RumenRJG_06RNA_FD_186079 | JGI IMG/M metagenome (GOLD analysis project Ga0256870, IMG submission 186079) | Metatranscriptome of bovine rumen microbial communities from Lethbridge, Alberta, Canada - Rumen RJG_06 (Metagenome Metatranscriptome) | ecosystem: Host-associated > Mammals > Digestive...
GGGCGTAAGCATCGGTTCCGTTAATGGTAACGTGAAAGTCCTTCAAGTCCCTCGTAGTTGGTGATGGCCTGGCGCCACTCGTCAGGAAGAGGAATGGTTTGATGATGTTCCAAATCGTATAGTACCATGATCGATGTGCAATGGCTTTTGACTTCCTGCGTATCAGTATCTATGATATCCTGTTCAAGATGGAAACTCTTGTTTCCTATCTTGGTTATACGAGTACGTCCGGCAATATGGTTATTGCCTTTAATCTGAGAAACAAAATCAGCCTCAATCTTTACAACTACAATAGCCTGCCGTTCCCAATCCACATCCTTGCACACGGTGGCGATATAGTCTGTTTTTGCAGTGTCGTAGAACTGAAAATAGATCGTATTATTGACATGACCGAACTTGTCTACATCGTTAAATCTTATCTGTAATGGTATGATGTGTCTATACCCATTATTTGTTTCTTCTGCCATCTTTTTACCCAAGTCTTAATCAGTTGGCTGCAAAGGTTCTCGCCTGCCAGCATTTTCTCTTTCTTACTCATCCCCAAAGGTCAACCTTGCTTTATTTGTATTCGTATAGTTGAATGTGCAGAAGTTTCCAATCGCCTACGCTGATTCGGGCATGGCGGCCCTGATGACTCTGGTCGCCGTTATGACGACGAAGGAATTGCATCTGCCCTTGATGGTCGATAGTGACTTCATCAACAGAAAGAAGCCCAAGACGGGAACCTGTGAACTTTGAGGTTTGAGATTTGAAGTTTGAGGTCTTATTGCCTGCTTCTGCGAAACCGTCTTCGCCCAATATTTTCTGTTGTTCCTGCTGTTTCTCTGTGCGAGTCTTAAAGTCAATCACCACGCCGCTGCCTGCCAACAGATAGTCGTATTTGCTCAGTCGGATCAGCATGGCGCCACCCTCAGGCCATGTCGAGCCATCAGTAGCACGAGGATCCCAAGGCAAAGTGAAATAGTGGCGGCAAGTCATCAACATGCCTTCGTCCTCGATGACACGCTCCTTATCGTCTTGATCGAAAAGCATACCCCATGTATTCTGCGGTTTCACATTGAATACCTGAGACAAGAGGTTATAGGCCTGCGTTACCGATTCCGTCTCTTTAGGTGATGCCTGGTCGATGGCGAAAGGCGAGAAGCCGAGTGCCTGATGTTCACCGAAGGCATAGAGGGCACGTACACCACTATTCTCACAACAACGGCTCTCAGGAATAAAGAGGCGGTTCTTTACTTTACCACCATCTTGTGGTCTCAAAGGCATAGCATATTGAGATGCCCACGACTTAAAGCCTGTATCATAGATGTCAGGGGCGAGGATATCGATGCTGGGAGCACCTGCTTTCCAAATATCAGCGAGATGCGCCAGCGGACCAGCCGACGGATATTCACCTGGTTTACGGCCTCGGCTGTTCATCGCCGCGTTCACATAGAGTGGCATATCATGGATACGTCTTGCAGTCTGTGCCAGATGCTCCACATAGCAGGCATAGTGCCAGGCCATGAACTTCTCGTCGGCATAACAATCAGTACCAAACACTTCTTCCCATGAGCCTTGTTGCTTGAGCCCCAATGCCTTGACCGCAGGTCGAGCCTGCTCACGCTCGGAACTCGAAGCGAGCTCCGACTTCTCTCGCTCAATCGCAGCCTTAAGCAATGCCTGGGACACGGGCTGCTTGTAGGCTTTCTCGGCCAGCGGTGAATGGTCGCGTGCTGACTCTAACATACCTATCTCGTTCTCTATCTGCATCATGATAACCACCTCGCGCTGCGGGTCTTTCTCAGCGATGTGCTGCATCAGCGCAGAAAAGGCTTTCAGGTCGGCCTGCAGCACGTTGTTACTGAAGCACGAGGCTATCTCCAATGGTTTTCCTTCTGCCGTCACGGCCCGAGGGAACCGCTTAACATCGCGTTTGAACCACGCAGGCGCATAGCACGACATTGAGTTTTTCCAAGCTCCAAACCACAACGGAACAATCTTCAACCCCTGTTGACGGGCTACATCGATGGTGCGGTCAAAAAGTGTGAAGTCCATCTGCCCCTCAACAGGTTCAAGGAACTCCCAATAGACAGGTACCAGCACCGTGTTCAGCCCCAGCACCTTCATGCGAGGTAACACCTCGTCAATATCACTCACCGACGTCGCTGCCGAGTTGCTCAGTTCACCGCCGAGAATATGAAACTGTGAAATGACGTCGTCAGCTCGCAATGTATTTGACATGAGCATCATGAATATGCTCAACAATGCCGATATAATTCTGCTTTTCATCATAAACTATCCTAAATATGGCTGCAAATATACGAAAAAATAGGGAATAATGAGTACCTTTGCAAATAAAAAACAGTAAAATGATGAAGTTAATAGCAATTCCAACACGTGATGGCATGGTTGCAATCGCTCTCGTTCAGGATGTTTGTGATTAAGGCCTACGATGGCGAAGGTAAGAAAGAATCTGATGGAAACGAATATATGGATTTCAAAGGAAAAATAGCCGTAATAACCGGTGGTGCACAGGGCATCGACAACACCAATAGCCCGAGCATCACCGCTCGAGCCATCAGTGTCATTTTATGTTTTGTTTTGTTCATTATACACCTATTGATTATTCTTGTGGTTCGGCCGAATCACAACTTTTTTCCCGTTATAGAGATAGACACCTGATTTTGTGGGTCGGGTGGTACCGTAGCGAATGCCTTGCAGGGTGTACCAAACACCGTCGGATACCGGAACGCGGATGTCATTGATACCGGTAAGATCGTTGATGTCGATGACGAAGGGTTCCCACGGCGTGCCGAGACTACCGTCGCTGACGTAGGTCAGTGTGGTACAGACGGTCTTTATGGAGCCATTGACATTGGCACGTATCTCTATAGGCTGCCCGCTGCCCTCACCTGCCACAAGCAGGTAGTAGAGGCCTTCGTCGGCAAAGGCTGCACCTCGGCACTCGCTGCCGATGAAAGCAGCCACCTCGGCATCTGTAATGACCCGACTACCGTCGGTGAGCATGATGACGATAGCCATGTTGTCAGGATAGTCGGTGGGTTCAACAGGCGAGAAGGAGGATTGACGCTTTTCTGATGTCCGATTGGCGTTTCTGCTGCGCGTAGAAGATGAAATGGTGGGATATACAAATGACTTCTCTTTATCGTCAGTGCTGAAGTAGAGGTATCCCCTGCCGCTCTCCAAGGCCTCGAGGTTACCCTCCCATCCGTAGGGGCCGTAGTAGGCAAAGCCTGTCTGCGATTTCACCTGGTCGCCAAACTGTGGATTGGCACCGGCAAGTGCCTGACCGATAGGCATCGTGCTCAGCGGGGTGAAGGCAATCCAGTTCCAGTCCTTACTGATCTTGACGGGCATATCGGCAAGCTTCACCTGCTCACCGTTGATGATAAGCGGCTGCGGCAGGTCGTTGCTGGCCTCCATGCGTGTCAGCTGCAGCTTGTACATGGTGTTGACATCCACTTCCTTCAGACTGCCCATCCAGTAACTGCCACGGCAGTATGCCACGCCGGTGGACTTGTCCTTCAGTTGGGCGTTCCAGCTTACCAGATCCTTGAATACCTCTGAAATCTTCTTCTCGTTCGGGTTAACACCCAATGACAGCCAGTTCCAGCCGGCGCGAATATTCAGCGGTTGCTCTACGAGGTTGCTCTTGGTGAAGATGAGCGGCTTGTCGAAGTTGCCATAGTTCACCGTCGGGTCGAATGGGATGCTGGTGACAATGGGCGACCCGTCTCCCATACCTATGTTGATGTTGGAGTAGGTCATGCCGGTGGCAGCGTCCCAGATGCGGAAGGTGACAGGCTGGTCTTTGTCAAGGTCGGCAGCCTGTCCGTTGATGGTCTGCTGAGCGGTTCCATAAACGCTCATTGCCACGTAGGCAGCACCACGCATCTGCTTGGGGGTGACAACGCCTCGGCACTCATCGCCGATGAAGGCTGCCAGGAGACTTTCGTTGTTACCCATGAGTATGCCGTTGATGTAGATCTGTCCCACAACGCTCATGGCGTTTTCATACGCATTCGGGTCGACAGCCCAGTTAGGCTTCTCACCGCGCACTTTCATCACAATACGTAGCGGCTCGAGAATCTCGTTGTTGCCCTGCAATCCGATGAAGATGTCGTAGTTTCCAACGGCCACGTATGGGTTGACGCTGAATCTCAAAGTCTTGACAGAGAGCGGGGCAATGTCGCCAGTGGTCTCAATGGTCTGTCCGTCGAGCGCGTTGATGAGCGTGAGCCAACTGGGCATGTTGTACAGGGTATAGTACTCAGTGTTACCGCCCTTGTTGATGATGTCCACATCGAAGATATATTCATCTCCGTAACGCTTGATGACGGTGACAGAGTCACGGGTCCACTTCAGGGTGTTCATCTGCATATATGCCGTCCAGCGAATAGGCTCTGAGCAATTACCGTGCTGATCGTAAATCTTATCTACAGTGATGTTGAGTGTAGCACTTTCAATGTCGCGGGGTTCCACTCCACCAGTAGTGTTGAGATTGATGACTATCTTACGGTTGCTGGCCACTGGTATTGCATTGAGTCTGCGCTCCTGGGGAGCATTCTTAAGTGGCGGCACATTGCGTGTGAGGTAATACTTCATGTCTTCCTGGATTAACAGGCGGCCATTGGCTTCAGGCAGCATGTTTTCAAAGGTAGGCACAATTTTCTCCACACCGTTCTCCACGCCGTTCTTCTCGAATGGATAGTATGCCACAAGACCGCGTGAATAGACACTGGCCGTGTCAATGGTGTTATAGATGTTTGCCAGCAGGCGGTTTTCCGAGAGTGCTGCATGCCAGATGCGTACCTCGTCAATTCTAGCTTCCTCGCCCATGTTCTCACCCAGCTTAATGGTGGAACCCTGAAGCGGTGGGAAGTCGCGCTCGTTGATGACGGCTGTTCGCTTTCCGTTGTAGTAGAAGCCTACTGACTGTCCGCGCACAACGTTCAGGGCATAGTGATCCCATTGGTGGTAGCCGTTAACGTTCTCGTAATCAAGAAGCATCTGCTGTTTCTCGCCATACCTCAGCATAAGGTTGAAATCCTTGTCGTAGTACAGGCGCAGTTTGTCAGCAGGTGTGCTTCCTGTCTCGAAGATAGTCAACTCCGCTCCTCTGTCAAACCATCCTGTCAGTGCCCATAGCTCAATGGCGTAGCTGTCGCCCTGAGTGGTATTGATACGGCTGATGTCGGCCTGAACAGGTTCGTTGTTGACTATTTCCAGAGAATAGTTTTCGTTATTAAGAAGCCAATAGTCGGTGACAGAGAAGTCGTGCGTGTGACGAGCATCGGCTGCCACCACACCATGACCTTCGTTCATGGGCCAGTGGTTCATCAGACCGTATGTGTATATGTTCTTGGCCTGGTTCTTCATGGCGCATACTTCATTGAGGTCAAGGCAGGTATTGTATAGGCACAAGTCGTGCATGGCTCCCGTCATGTGGCCCAAATAGACATAGTTGTCTTCGGTGTAGTTGACAACCGTTACCGACTGTAGTGGCACTGGCTCGTTTTCAAACAGGCGTACTGTAGTGGTGCCATATTGTGCCATGGCTGAGAATGTGTTGTCGGTCGTGTTGCAATTCATGGCAAAGAAAATCCACTCTTCTTTTGGCAGTACATCTTCGCTGCGAATACTTTTTCCTGCCATGTCAACGATGATATGTCCCTCTTCGTCCACGCTGAGCACGAACCGGCCTTGGCCATACTCCAGAATGGTTCCTGAAATACCCCATGCCATCCAGAGTTCCATTGTGAAGTCGCCATTGATGTATATGGGGTTAATGGTACTCTGCTCACCTCCTGCCGGGAGGAGCATTTTGGCCACTTCGTGGTTGACAGGCTGGTTGTTGAGCTTGGCGGTGACAATGATGTTCTTATCGCTGACGTAGCCAGGCACTATGTCCTCGTTGTACTCCACACTCAGGTTGTCGCCATAGCTTAGTATGCCGTTTGTAGGAGTTGGCGTGGTGAGGTTTCGCGGTCGCACGTTATCCTTTACCACGGTCACCTCACTACTGTAGACGTTGATATCCTCTTCGCCGTACTTGGTATTGGTATAGGCACGGAAGGTATAGTTGCCCTGTGGATAGAAATTGTCATCGTTCATATTGAACCGCAGGCGCAAGTCGCCTGTGGCGGGCAGCACCTGGTCGTGCAGCTTTGTAGAGTCGGAACGGTTGACAAGGAAAGTCAGCGTGTCTGGCCGCGTCCAGGTGGTGGAACCCTCGAAGCGGTACTCCACGCCTACCTTCTTCATACCCTTGAACTGACGGTTGAAATTAGCGACTTTCAGTTCCAGATCGCCCTTATTGCGACTGAGCGTCTCGATGTTGAGCACCGGCTCACTGATGACAAGGTCAACTGGCGATGAAGAGGGCACGAAATGTGCATTGAGCGTCACTTCATCGTAGATGGAAAGAGGCTGATACTGAGAGACGAAGCGTATCTTAATGCCCTCGTAGTCCAGGATGCTTTGGTCGGTCTGACGAATAGTGAGCACCTTCTTTGTGGTCTCGTTCTGGTTCAGCATAATGGAACGACCGTTGACGGGCACTCCGTCCATCAGTATCTCCAATCCTTTGTTATTGCTTTGCTCTATGATGAGAAGATTATAGCTGAAGTTGACTCCCTGATTCGCGTTGGCCATATTTGTGCAGTATAGCGTGACGTTGGCCTCCTGACCGGCGGGAATGTCAGTCACAGTAGCATTCTTGGACGGATTCTGGTTTCCCACGCCTATACCTAGGTTGGGCTGCTCCATCTGCTCGGTGGAATTGCCGAGCGGAGTTCCTGGTAAGTAATACTGTGTAACCTCCTGCGGCTGATAGGGATTATAGGTCTGTCCGCCGAAGACGCTGAAGAAGTCGCTGTATTTAGCGTTGTTGGACTTGTAGATGTTGATGGAAAGGTCGGTGTCGCGGTTACCGTCATTGATGGAGTATTCCCATTCCGTGTAGTTCTCCGTCTTGGTGCCGTCGCCCTTGATAAATCCACCGCCATTTTCGATGTTGACGTTGACTATGTCTCCAACCGTGGCTATGGATTTATTGAGGAATCCGAACTTTTCACCCAGCACAAGGCCCATCTTCCATGTGACCGTCCTCTGGTCGTTTTTCGAATGGCTTGTCTTCTTCGAGTAGGTATAACTTGAACCACCGTCTATGGAGATGTTCTCAGGGGCTATTGTCCCCATCAGCTCCAGCTTGTTCATCTCATTCGCCTCGATGGCTTTCTCCCAAGCCACAATCTGGTTGTTACACCAGGCCACGCTGTCGACAGCTGCTCCTGCGAGTGGCGGTGTCTCTTCCCAACTCGCGGGTCTGGCCCATCGATAGTCGGTACCCTCGGTATAGTCGGCAAGGTCTAGTCCCTTCCACGTCAGATAAATAGAATTCTCGCTGTTGTTGACATACGCCCTTGCGGCATCCTCAGAGGCCACCTCGGTGAGGAAATTGCGTCGCATGTCCTTCCACTTGGGTATCATGACCTTCTGCAGCTCATACTGAGTGTATTTAAAGGAGGTAACGATAGAGTCGCCGATGGAGACGGCATCCTCAAGTTTCAGCTCATACTTGTCCGTCTGCACGTTTTTGCTGATGAAGAGGTGGCGGCAGCCGCCCACGAGGAAGTTGGTGGAAGTGCCTACATAGACATCTCCATTTGCTCCCACATAGGGATATGCGCCACTGGTGGAGACGTTCTCGGTGGAGGTTTCCATATCTACCTCATCGTAGTTCCATGCTTTCTCCCACGTGGTCTTTACACCGACATCTAATTGGTTTTTTATCTTTTGGCCCGTTATTACGAAAACGCCCAAACCCGTACCTTGTTCAACTTCTATTCCCCATACGACATTGTTAAGCAAACTGTAGTCGCCGTAGGCACGTCGTGTGTCGAATGTAGTCTTGGTGGTGGTCTTTCCGATCTTCAGCTTGGTGGTTGACTTGGCTCCCTGCGGGTCGCGCAGCACGAAGTCTACGATATCCGGTCCCTTGGTGACGAAGTTGCTGCCATAGCTGAGCTGGCCGAGCACTACGGCATCCAAGTCAACAGGTACGTATGTGCGGCTATTGCGCTCCATGGAGATGGAGAAGTGGCGGGTGTAGGGTTCTGCGATGTTGGGCATTCCCACACCCCATTGGTAGAGCAGGTGACCATCGGCTCCCAACTGAGTCTTGTTGGCCTTCAGCTCATAAATCTCACCAGCCTTGTAGGGTGATGTGGGGTCTTCCACCAGATAGATGACAGACTGTTCGTCGCTCATCTCGTTGATGAGCGTTATCTCCTGTCCAGGCAGGGGTACAATGTCAGTCACGTCCTCCTGACCGTCGTGGTTCACATAGCGTTCGAAGCCGAAGATGTCATACTCCACTTTTTTGCCCATATTGTAGATGGGATAGCCCAACAGGTAGTTTACCGAACCGTCGTCATCCTGCTTCCACAAGTCGCCGATGGTATAGTCCTGTCCCTGTTCGTCGGCATAGGTTATTTCCTGAATGCCGTAGATGCCAGTGTCATGACCTTTCTCCTTGATGCTGATTTCTGGCTGGGCATAGTATGTGAACACCTTCTTGGTGTTGTACTTGTAGGTTACCGTCACGCTGTCACCAATGGTATCGTCCCAGTGCCTTAGCGTGTCGGTGCGCTGTAAGCCCGGACTGGTGAGGTCTATCTCGGACAGCGCCCCGAATTCGATGTCAGGATTTTTATCCACGCCTATGCTCTTCACCACATACTTCAGCGGCGGCAGCAGGGCTGAGAACTCTCCTGAGAGGGAGTCAGTGCGTATGTAGATGTACTTCGCATCGTAATCGACGCCCGTCCATGCCGTGCTCTGTATGGTGACGGTGTCACTCTGCCAGACGCGTTCAGCAGTGGCATTGGTGAGATGGTCATCGAGGCAGTTGAGCGAGAACGACTCGTTGAGCAGTCCCAGTCGTACGGTGGCTATACCGATGTTATTCCTGGATTCGGCAAAGCCCACTGCCAGGGTGTCGTTGCGCTCGCCACCGCCCACGCGTCCTACGAAGTTGACCAGTGTGGAATCAATAAAGTCGTGAGTCACGGCGCGATCAAAGTAGAACATTCCCTCTGTCGGGAAGCGTCCGCCGTTCACCATATTGTGGTTATCCAGTTTCGCCTCGACAAAGTGTCTGCCTATGGGCACTGAGATGCGGTAATAGCCATTGCTCCCGGTCATCACCGCCTGGCCATCCTTTGATACGGGCAGACCGTCCACATAGAGCATAATGCCCTCAGCGGGTACATTGGTGCCGGCATAGTAGACATACCCCTCCATCGGGAACGACGATACATCATCGAAGTCGATGGTGTGAACGAGTGCGTTCTTTCCAACGAAAGCCAGAGTCTTGGCGGGGTTGAACTCATGGATGCCATAAAGAGGAATGACGGAGTAGCTTGTACCCTCGCCAGTGAAGGGTATGCCCTGAATGATGTAGCTACCGTCGGCATCGGTCTTGGCCTTCAGCCTCAGTGCACTGGGCGTAAGGGTTGAGGCCTGTGCATTTGTGCCTATCAGACCATGGTGCTTGCGATAGTTGGTGCCCTCGCGCGAGTAGTCGAAGAACTGTGTGCGCAGACCCTCGTCGAAGGTCCAGTAGGTCTCTAATTGCTGTTCATCGCCCACGAGCAGATGGTCGTAGTTCTCCACGATATCTGCCTCACTGAGGCATTTCGTCCACAGGCGGAACTCATCCACCGCTCCCTTGAAGTGACCCAGGCTGAATTCTCTGGCACTGGCCAGTGTGAATGTACCGTCAGCCATCGTCAGGGTGGCTTTCTGCACATTGGGCGCACTGCTGTTGGCAGCGAGTGTGAGCACATAGCAGGTCAGCGTCTGACCGCTGCGTGTCAGCACAATGTGGTTATAGGCATTCTGCTGGAGTGCGATGTCGCTGAAGGGCTGGTTGCAGAAGGTCAGTCCGCCATTGGCCGTCATGCCCAGGCCGATGCAGCTACCGAAGTCCACAACAGTGCTCTTGCTGAAAGCCTCAGGATAGAGCCATGCCTGGACGGAGAAGTCTCCGTCAGCGAACTTTTCCTGTGCATAGTTCTCGGAGGGGTACTTCCACGTCACATCACTGTTCACGTCAGAGAAATAAATGGAGTGGAACTGCTCCGACGATTCACCCTCTGTAGTGGTCATGGTCATCACCACTTCTACATCCTGTACTGCCGTTCCCGATGAACCGAAGGCTATGCGGCCTGTAATGGTGCCGGTACTTTTGGCGAAGCCTATGTCGGATACTTCGTTGTTGATGATGGTGCCGTCAGAACACTTGTCCTCAACGGTGATACGATAGTCGTAGAAAACACCTGGCAGTGCCGTCTCGTCGGTATAGAACAGATAGTCTTCGTTGCTGGAGAGGCGGGTCAGCACCTCCCATGCCTCGTTCTGTTGCTCGGCACGGCGTCGCTCCACAATGTAGGTCTTGGTATAGACAGAGCCCTGCTGGTCCACGTGCCACGACAACTTCACCGAACCCTCATAGACGCCCTTAGAGGCATCAAGAGAGTAGAACTTTGTAGCCTCGCCAATGGCCTTCGGGTTGATTAAACAGGTATTGAGAACCACGTTGCCAATGACGCCCTCTATGCGGTAGGATTTGGGGGCGCAGGCGTTGAGCGGCTCCTCGGTATAAGGCACTCCCGTCTCAGGGTCAACCTTGTTCTGGCGGTTGGTGTGCTGGTCTGTGGTGCGGTGCTCCCATTGCAGGGAGTGCTGCATATCCGAAGGGGTGAGCGTGATGATGGGGTCGTCATCGTCGCCCACATAGACGCGGAACTTATTGCCGAAGCCCTCAGGATAAGCGTCAGAGGTCCATGTAAATACAATACGGTCGGGTTTCTGCTCCACCTTGATGTTATTGATGGGTACGGAGCGTGTAGTGTTCACCTTGACGGTGCTCTTTGTATCCTCGCGCTTCGTTGTCACATCCCAGAAGTTAGAAACGTAGTAGACATCATAGGAGATGTCGGCCTCGTTGGTGAAACCCGTATCTGAGTAAGAATGCTTGTTGTAACTGAGTTCGCCAATCTTTGTGCCGTCACGATAGACAACCCATTTGAAATCAGAATAGTTGCCCGGAATGGAAGGAATGTCCCACGAGAGGTTTACCTTCTTATCGCTCTGATTGAAGACTGCTTTCAGGTTGCTTGCCTTAACGATGGGAGGATTGATGGTGACGGTCTTGCCAATGTATGTGCTGTTGTTGGCGAAAACGATGCCTGTGGCTGATTTGCCTTCAAGATACGCCTCGACGTCGTAATTTCCCACATTGATGGCTCTGGGCTCAGCAGTCGACCAGTCTTCGCCGGCCAATCTGTAATAGAGCGTACCATAGTTCTTCTCCCAGGTGTTCTTCTCGATGAGACTCTGTGATTTGCCGTTAAAGGTAAGATTTTGGGCAAAGACTGGCTGCTCGTTCCATTGCAGCGTTTGTGTAGCGAAGTGCTGCTGGATGAAGATGTCATCGCCACCGGCTCCTTTGTTGACATCACAGAAGCCGCTGTATTTGGAGTTGCACCAGGAGATGGCGGCTGTCTTATCGGAGCCGTCCTCGGCTTTGTTTGTTACCGACAGCTGTGTTATCACGCGTTTGTCGGATCCGTAAGTGTTGAGTTTTCCTCGGTCGCGCGTGTAATAAACAAAAATGTCTGCTCCGCCAGACCCTCGGTTGAGGTCGCCATTGAAACCATAATTGTTTGACGCTCTGTAGTAAGTACGTCCTTCGAAGATGAAGGAATTTACTGCCTTGTCCGATGTACAGATGTCGGTGATATAGCCCTTCTCTGGGTTGGCATTGCTGCTGGTCTTCCAGATGATATAAATGTACCAGCCACGGGCCCCTCGGTTGAGGTCGTTGTTAAGGACTGTCCACCCCTTTTTGGTGTACTCGTTCTTCAAATTATTTGCATCATTACTCTTTTCGACACCGATAGTCATCACCTCGGTAATGTACTCTTGGGCGTGGATGCTGGTTGATGTGCCAACGAGCATAAGGGCCATCATGAGTAGTTGATAGAATTGTCTCGCTTTCATCATATCTCTATTGGTTTTTAATTATTGCTTGTTGCTTAGTTAAATTCAGGGTGACGGGGTAGAATTTGCCGGCATTCAGTTTAGCTGTAGCAGTGCCGGTATAGGTGCCGGCGCTACCAGTCACTGTGAAATGGAATTCTTCCCGAGATGCATTTCCACAAGGGAAGAGTGCCACATAGACTACTCCGTCCACTTTCTCATTCACAAGGGTGACGGTGAGGGGAATTGTCCACGTGTTTGGGGCTGCGGGATTAGCAACCACACTTGACGCATTGTCGAAAGGATTTACTGTGCCGGATAGAGGATATTTATAATTTCCATAGCCGATAGTCAGTTCCTTTACGGGAATATCGGCATTGGTATCCTTGTCCTTGAATGTGAACTTACATACCGCGAGCAGCGACTTCGTCGAAGCAATTGTAGCATTTGCCGTATTATCAGTTACCGAAGTGATCTCTCCTACGCCGTAAATATAATGATAATTATTAGCAACATCTTCAAGTGTACCTTTCTGGCCGCTCAAGTTGATAGCAAAGGTTCCCCTGTCACTGCCTGAAGTAAAAGGATCAGTGGCGGGATAGAATAGCGCTATCTTTTCACCTTGATCGCATTGGACGGTCCCTGTAAACGTAGATTTTGTCGCTTCCTTAGAAGAGATAAGCGTACCGAAATGCATAACAGTGCTATTATATGAACTTAAGTTAAAGTACGTTGCTTCATCACCCGCGCTCCAGGTAGCACCCAGCGAAGTGGTGTTATCTGTTAGCATAGCCCTTGTGATGGGCACGTCGGTAATGGTTAACTGGCGCAACTTGCGGCCGTCGGTGGGCTGTTCGGTACTTTCCGACTCGTTATCATCGGATGAACAGGATGTCAGTACTGCGGAAAAAGCCCCAAGGAAAACCATTCCTATAAAAGCGGTCTTGAAATATTTAATATGCATAGTCCTTTAGTTTTCATTTATTTGTTTAAAACCTCCTTCTGTGTCTTCATCATATTCATATCCCGACATCGTGGCTTGAACTCCGTCACTTCCCGCAAGTAAATGCTGTCCTCCTTTTATCAGGATGACCTTTGTCGTTGGTTTTAGATACTTAGTTATCATGTTGCGTTTACAAAAGTTGAGTTAATAAA
>Ga0256870_1000706_pt1 | contig 13057 bp, 10 predicted proteins | sample RumenRJG_06RNA_FD_186079 | JGI IMG/M metagenome (GOLD analysis project Ga0256870, IMG submission 186079) | Metatranscriptome of bovine rumen microbial communities from Lethbridge, Alberta, Canada - Rumen RJG_06 (Metagenome Metatranscriptome) | ecosystem: Host-associated > Mammals > Digestive...
CTCCCAACCTCTTCTATTAGCTCTATTCTACTCTATATATAATATGTATTGTTACTCCTGTATCCAGTCGTGAAAACGGCTTATCGGAAACGCATGCTAGCATGCTACACGCGTTTTGTGCTTGTAACTATATACGTTTGCCGCTCACGCGGCAGCACAAAAACGAGTGTTTCCGTAAGCCGTTTCGCTCCTTAACGCCATTTTCAATATAAAATCGTTTATAATGCGGAGCCCCTGAGAATTCAAGCCCATTACTTAACCACCATTTTAAATACACCGTCCCAGTCTTTTGGCGGCGGGTTTTGCTTAAAGTGACGGATTCTGTCCAGGAAAACCACGGACGGCATATCATTGTACTTGAGCGCACATTCAGAAAAACATGACTCGCTCTTATCCCATTCCTGCGCCCTGTAAAATTCCAGGCCTTTCTCAAAAAGCTCTTTGATTTCGGTGAGCTTTTCCGTGGCATTATTTTTGTTCGCCTGATTTTTGTGCTGCAAAATCTCGTAGATTCGCACTGGCTCGGTTTTGCCTTTGACAGTGATAAAATCCAGCTCACGACAGATGAACATATCGCGGAGTTTCTGGTAAACAGCCTCCGTGATGATTGATTTTGAGCCGTAAGCTTTGTTTGCGCCTTCAAGCCGGGCCGCAAGATTAACCGTGTCGCCGATTGAAGTAAAATCTTTGCGGGTACGAGAGCCGACAGGTCCAAAAGTAACTTTGCCGGAGTTAATTCCGATTCCGATTGAAACGTAAGTTGAGCCGTCTTCCATTGAAATTTGCTGCTGCTCACGCATTGCCGCCCGGATTTCCATGGCAGCTTTACAAGCGTTGATTTCCTTGCGCGGGCCAGAGAAGAATGCCATCATCTCGTCGCCAACAAATTTATCGATGTCGCCGTTGTTGTCCAGAATAATCTGAGTTTCGATGTCGAGGTAGCGGTTGAGAATATCAACGACCTTCTTTGGAGGCATACCCTCACAGAGCGAAGTGAATCCGCGAATATCCGTAAAGAGGAAACACAAATCACGGGAAGTGGTGGCGTTGCTTTTTTTGCCGTCACTGTCACTCACCTTCTCCGCATGTTGCAGCGTTGAGAATGAAACATACGGCATGATTCCTTTAATCAGCCCGACCATCTCACCGATTTCAAGCGACAAATCCTTGATTTCATCATTTGTTTTGATTGTGTCGGAAAATTTGAGTGCGGTTGAAGCATTTTTTGCAGAACCGCTCAAAATCTTTTCGATTGAACGTGAAGTTTTTTTGACATTTTTACGAAGGAAAAGCAGCGGGTTGAAAATAAAATCCGCGAGCAGAATCGAAACAATCACCGAAAGATACAGGAAAATTGAAATCAAAGTGAGGACAAAGACTTTGGTACGGAAATATTGCCGCATCAGCACCTGCTGTTTATAAGTGACGATAGCAAATCCTACAAGTTTTTTGCCCGCTTTTTGTGTAAATGTGACCGGATAAATATATTTACAAGTTTTGTCAGCCTTATTGTATACGTAATCCCTTTTATAAGCTCCGCTATCGTATCGCTTCAGATAATCGATGGCCTGCTCGGTCGTGATAGATTTCTCAGATTCATCAATCAGTTTGGGTTTTCCAGTTGTGTATGCGAAAGTCGAGAAATTCGGGAATTCAGTCTCCTGACTCCATTTTTCCAGATAAACGACAGGCTTTTTGTCATATGTTACAATAATATCAATACGCTCAAAAGGTGTTTCAGCAAAGTCGTTTGAAATACGAAGTTCATCGAAGAATGCAGAAATTTTATCATTCCGGCCGTCTGCAGAATCATAAACTGCCGCAGTCTGCTCGGCCTGAGCGCGCCCCACATCACTTACGGCTTCGACAAACATATTTTTATACGTATTTAGAATCAAAAGCATGAACGCCAGCAAAATGACGATGATTAAGCCTGTGATTACAAAAGTGAATTTAGTTTTAACAGAAAGCCTGCGAACACGGAGCTTAAAATGTTTGTGCAGCTCGGAAATTCCCGCGATGGTAAACAAGGTGGACGCCTGGAACTCCGGGGATTTTTCTGCAGCTTCCTCGCGCATTTTCAAGAATTCTTCGTATTCAGGATTTGACTTTCGGAGCCAGACAATTCCATAAAATGAATAATAAAAATGGGAGAGAATCGCACACAACGAGGTAAAATAAATATGGAAAGGAACCGCTAAAAACCATGCGAAACAATTTGCATTCGCGATCAGGCAAACCGCCATACAGAAAAGATAAATCGAAAAACTTGCGAGAATGAACGCATAATTGAGTTTTTCGAGCTTAATCCCGCACTTTTTCTTAAGAATAAATGCCGTTATTGAAAAAAGAACGGAGCATGGCAAGAAATAAACAAGCCACAATAAAACCCGGACAAAACCAAATTCAAGATTCAAGTTCGAATCGAAAGGCAACCTGTAAGTAAGGATTTTACCGACTTGCAAGGCTGCATCTTCTTTTTCGTAAAGATTTAGTGGAGAAATGCTTATTGGTGCAAAAAAAAGCAAAAGCAGAACCGCAACTGGCAAAAAATAGCTGATACATTCAGTAAGAAGAGACTTAAAATTCTTATTTTTTAAAATATTGCCCATACCCACATAAAAGATAGTATCAAATTTTATCGCTTTTCGCTATCATTTTATCCATGAAGAATCATGAAAAAATCGATATTCTTTTTGAAGACGAATATATTTGTGTAATCAACAAACCGGCAGGTCTTTTGAGCGTTCCCAATCAAGGGAAAGGCAAATCCGCGCTCACAATTCTCGAAGAAATCATGCGCAAAAAGGGCACTTACTCCCCAAAACACAGGCCGTTAGCCGTGCACCGCCTTGACCGCGAAACAAGCGGCGTAATGATGTTCGCGCTCACAGAATCCGCACAAAAAAAGATTATGGACACATGGCACCAGATGGTAAGCGAGCGTCTTTACCGGGCCGTTGCTGAAAATCCTCACAATCCCAAAAAACTTCTCCCTCTTTCAGGATTAATCGATGACGATTTGGCTTTCAATGCTTACAACGTTGGTTTCGTTCCCAAAAAGCCATACAAAGAAAATGAATTTGAAAAAGGCAAAAAAGAATTCAAAACCGTTCCGGCACGCACAAATTTCACAACAATTCTCCGCGGGAAAACTCATACTCTGTTCGAGCTTTCTTTGGACACTGGCAAAAAGAACCAGATTCGTGCTCACCTTGCCTCAAAAGGGTATCCGCTCGCTGGCGATAAAAATTTCCGCGCAAAGACCGACAATTTTGGCCGCCTCTGCCTGCACGCCCGCACACTCGAATTCACGCATCCGTTCACAAATCAAAAAATGCTGTTTGAAGTACCGGAGCCAGCTGAATGGAAAGCCTATGTTGAAAAGGGAGATTCTCACCCTGCAGAACCAGGCTGGATGTCAGCAAAACATGGCGGCATGAAAAAAGAAAAATCCTTTACACTCGGTCCAAAACGACTGAGCGCAAAGGATAAAGCTCACATGAATTTTATTGAACTGGGCAAACGCAGATAAGTTTTTATAGCTCTGCAAGTGCCTGCATCAAATCGTATGGTGTCATTGAGAAATCGCACTTGATTTTTGCAGATGCCAGAGAATGTGCCAGAGACGCAGTGATTGCGGCATCAATTGTCTTACGGTGCTGAGCAAGCAATGCCGCAACCATTCCGCTTAAAACGTCTCCGCTGCCTGCTTTTGCAAGACACGGACGCCCAAACGGATTTACAAACATCTTGTATTTGTTGCCATCAAAATGCGCGATGATTGAGTTGGCCCCTTTAAGAATAATTGTCTTTTTGGGGAATTTACGGCAGAACTTTTCGACCAGTTCTATTCGATTTAAAACACATTCTTCTATTGAATAATCGCCCAGGTCACAATTTTTAAGAATTGCCTGAAACTCTTTTGGATGCGGAGTGAGAACAACGCCCTTTTCCTTTTTTTCGAGGAAAGATTTGAGCCCCGGGGCATAACATGCATCGGCATCAATAACGCATTTGATGTTTGCATGAGCAAGAATATAGTCAAAATATTCCTGGCTGCTAGATTCCTCAAAACCAAGCCCCATTCCGAAAGCAATAGCATTGGCCTTTTCTGGGATTTGTGAAGAAACCATAAGCTCAGGGAAAATATCAAGCCCTTTTTTGGAAGAATGTTTGTGAACGAGAGTGACAAGCCCTGCCCCGAAACGAATTGCCGCAGATCCTGCAATCGCAGCCGCTCCCTGTTTTTCGCCAGAAGCAATCACCACATGGCCAAAAGAGCCTTTGTTCACATTGCAGACAGTTCGGTGCGGCAAAAGCAAATCTGACTCTTCAAGCAGCATTCCTTTTACAAGATTTGAGTTGTTTGAATTTTCATAGAGACGGCGGTTAACTCCAAGCTCAGCACATCTGACCGTTCCGACAATATCTTTGGCACAATCACTGTAAAGACATGTTTTGAGAGCACCCATCGTTACAGTTAAATCAGCAACAAAAGCACCGTCTGCAATCGTTCCGTCTTCACGAAGGCCGGAAGGCACATCACATGCAATTTTATAGCACTCGCACAAATTCATATCGCCAAGGGCAGCCCGAGTTTTTTCATCAAACTCACCATGAAAACCACTGCCAAAAACACAATCAACGATAATATCCGCAAATCTTAAATCATAGAAAGATAAATCTTCACGCTTAACAAAACGAACTCCGCACTTTTCGGCCCGCTCAGCCTGAATTTTACAAAGCGCCGAAGTGGGAGCCATAAACTGAATAATACTTACGTCGTAATCAAAACGCAATTTGCGCGACAATGTATAACCGTCGGCACCATTGTTGCCACCGCCGCAAAGAATGAGAATTTTTTGTGGTTGTCGTCTGTCTCCGCTCAAAGGATATGGATGGCGGATGGCCGTTTCCAGAGCCATAGCCGCATTTTCCATCATTATTTCTTCAGTAAGCCCATAAGAAGCCCGGCAAGAAGCGTCCAGCTTTTTTGTATCGAGATATAATCTTTGCATGATACAATCATTATAAAGTATAAATTTAAAACAAGCAAAAATATTTTAAATTATTCTTTATAAATTTTAGAAAAAATCTTTCTAAAACGCTGTGAAATCTCCAAGATAGTTTTCAAAACTTCTGGCAAAATCACCTTTTATTTTTGCAGAAATTTTCTGTTTTGCACGAATTTCTGCATTCTGATAGGTTGGAGAACCTTCGCGGCCTGTAATACTGAGCGGAACAAGAGTTTCTCCAGAAAAAGTGTCGTTCAATGCACATTCAGCAACGTACTCGCAGAATTTTGTCTTTTCATTTGAGCTTGCAGATTCTGTAAAATGATTCTTGCAGCTGATTACATAACGCTCGTTTGAGCCGAGAGTCGTGTTGAAGCCAAAAGATGTCATGACTTCCTGAAAAGTTTTGGCAATCCGGCCGTCCGAATCTTCATCTACCTGAACACAGACAGGAATTTTCGCCGCCATTTCCATTTTATTCTTGTGAATTTGAACAGGCGTGCTCAGAGAGGCAAAATTTTGCGCAGCAGGCGGGTTCAAAATCGTGAGACGTTTTAAATATCCCTCGTTTGTTCTGGCAACTTCTTCGGCAAAATCAAGCCTTGAAAAGTTGAGCATTGTGTTTGGATCTTTGCTTGCCTTTATCTGTGAAAAAATTGAATCGATTTCTTTTTGATTCTTTTCAATCATTGAAGAATAAATTTGAGTACCCTTTTCACGGCTCATCACAGCCAGCGCATACCATTTTCCTTCGCTTTTTGACTCAAAAAACTCGGGAATCTCCACGGCTATAACGTCATCCTGATTAACTTCGCGGAGAACAGCCTGATCCAGTTTTGCCTCGTCAGAATAATCGGCGACAGCCCCAGCCTTTTGAGCCATTTCCATTCTTCTCGAAGTAGCCGATGCAGACGTGATTTTTTGCCCGAAAATCGAAACCAGCTCATTAATTGCATCAATTTCTGCAGATTTCTTTTCTGCTGCAGAACCTGTCGCAGTGAGATAATCAGCTTTTGGATAAGCAGAAGATGGCCCTGTCACCCAGTCAGGCATTCCCTTTGATTTACCAGAACTGCCCGAAGCTTTTGCGACGTTTTCTGATGAACCGCAACCAGCCAGACAAAGGCTAACCAGAATAGAGACCACTAAAGATTTCCGTATCAAAGTACGGCAATGACATTTCATTTTTGACATGATGACTCCACCAAAACAGTTTTACCATTTTTGACTTCAATATCTTTGAAGGACTCTTCTTTTAAAAGATCGCCGTTCTTAGAAAGATACTGAACCTTGAAAGAATACTTTCCGCCCGGAAGTTCTATTCCGCCAGCATAAGCCTGGGCAGGAAGAGTGTAGACCTGACGAATATCCGCGGTTTCTGTTCTGTCGATTTGGTCGGCAGCTTTGGCCGCGCTCAAATATGTTGCCGCATACGCCGCAATTGTAAAAAGATTTTCTTCTTTATTGACTGCTTCTTCTGCAATGAGCAGTGTTGCAGTAGCCCCTGCAACAGCGGTGAATTTTTTGACCATGCTTCGCTTTACGCTCCGGGAATATGCTTTGCGGGCTTTTGAATTAACGTCCTGCTGAACGGCATAATTGAAATCTTCGAGCAGAGAAAGCTTGATATTCTGAGAAACATTTTTGCCATCGAAAACAATCCTGATAGAATCAACGGAGTTTTGCGGCATCTTTATGATTTCATTTTTTCCCGGATAAATCGTGAACGAAGGCCCCCAGCCAAAAGTGGGCATTTCCTGAGGCATAAGCACAGTTTGCGGCGCAGGAAATTCGGGGAAGACAAATTCCAAATCAAAAGCAGGAATATAAACGAAATGGCTTCCAGTCGGAAACTGAATTCCTGGGAACGGCCCTACAATAAGACGCCTCTCACCTCGCCGCCCAATCAGGCCGGTAAAAGCAAGGACATCAAGCCGCCCCATTCCGTCTGAAATTGAACCTTCCGCAGCGACATCGAATTCTGGATTGAGGGCTTTTAAAGTGCGCGAATCAGCCGCAACGTTCCAGCTGTTGTTCACGCTGTCGTCCATCATCGCAAAAACTATGCTCAAATAACGTGCGGTGGCAGAATCACGAAAAATATCTGCCTCGGTCGGCTTTTTGGGAATATTTTCACTGATTTTTGATGTATCAAGACGAAGCTTTTTATAAGTGTCAGAAATTTCAATCTGAGTATCGTCGTTTTTAATCCACTCGCCATACTGATTCAAATATTTGCGCTGTTTTTCATTCAAACGGCGAACTTCAACGGCCGCTTCCTCAACATCACCTTTATTGTAATAATTGAGGGCGTTAAAGACATTGATATAAATATATTCGTAAGAATTGCCCGTATATTCTGCCGCATTGTCATTGGCAACCACAGACGCAAAACCTTTGGTGATACTTTCGGTAACGGCATCATCCATGAGACGATCTGTGGTGTTCAGAATTGAAAGAGAAGAATCATAATCCTTCTGATAATGACGAATCATCGCGAGCTCAAAATTGTCACGGATTCGGTCATTGTTCGATTCCTTTGCGTTACGTTTTTCAAGCTCCGAGACACAAGGACTATATTCCTCCGAATCAAGATGCTCCAAATACTGAGGAAGAGACATCGTTGACCCGCAGGAAATTATTATGCTGAGAAAAGGAAAAAGTAAAAAGCCGAAAAAGGCATTTCTCTTCATTACAGTTTCTTAGATGCTTTTTTTACGTACTTGCTGATAGTTTTTTCGCCCTGCCAGAGAATTTTGTTTGATTCGATGTCGATAAGCTGAGCGTCAACCTGATAAGTACGAACTGATTCACGGCCTTCCTGGTCTACATTAGAAAGAACTGTTCCCTGGAGCATGAAATCAGCAGCTGTCTCGTTGCCGATTGATTTTGCTGTTTCATAAGCATTTTCTGCCTGATCGTTCTTTTCTTCACGAAGTTCAAGTCGCTGCTCTTTGTCTGCAACGAATTCCATTGAGCCACTGTTGATGATTGCTGTCTGGAAGCGTTTTGCTACCATTGCAGTGTCGATATGCTCGCTGCTTTTGTTTGCGAATTTGCCAACGATAACTACTGGCTGACGGCCATTTGTTGCCTCGAATTTTACGACACGAGGAGAAGCCGTGCAACTTGCGATTAATTCTTCGCAAACCTGTTTGATGTCGTTTTCATTCCAGTAGCCTGAAAGATCTTTTACGTCTGCACCAGACTCATATCGGTCAACCTGAGTTGAACCACAAGAAATCAAAGAAAGTGCCGCAATCGCCGCGAAAATAAAAGCAAATTTTTTCATCAATAACTCCTTAATTTTGATTTGTATAATATAACAAAGATTACAGGATATTTAAATAGCATTGATATTCTATATCTCAGATTACCTTCTTATTTAACCAGCGGTTTCTGTGGAACCTTATCCAGAAACATGTTCCGCGGAATATCCAGTCAATGTACATACCGAACCAGATTCCGTAGAGCGCAAACGCTGTGTTTTCCGGGAACTTATATAGAAGATATTTTGAAATCAGGAAGCTGAAAAGCACGCGGAAAAGCCACATACTGATGTTTGAGACAATCATCGTGAATTTTACATCGCCGGAAGCTCGAAGAACATTCGGCATCGTAAAAGACATCGGCCAGAAGAAAATGTTCGCGATCATACAAGTGCGGATTACGCCAGTCGCCAGAATTCTTGCCTCGTCCGAAAGATTGAATGCCCGCACAAGCAAAGAAGCAAAAATGAAAATCGCAGAAGACACGACGAACATTCCAAGATAAGCTTCTTTCATCAGCTTGCGGCCATAAGATTTTGCCTGCTGTTTTTCTCCCGCACCAATACACTGCCCGATTACAGTTACGCTGGCCAAACCGATTGCCTGTGCCGGAATGTTCGAGAAGCTGGCAATTGTGTTCGTGATTGCGTTTGCGGCGATTGCGGCCAAACCAAAGCCCGACATGAACGAATAAACCAGGATTTTTCCGATATGAAACACGGAATTTTCGATTCCGCTCGGAATTGCGACTTTGAGGATTTTACGGATTATGTCAAAGCTGATTTCGATTTTCCAAAGTTTTTCGAGATAAATTCTGCCCTTGTCCTTTGCAGACGGACGCGCAAGAAGATAAATCATTACAAAGGCTGCGACGATTCGGCTTGCAAGGGTTGCGATTCCGGCACCAGCCACGCCGATTTTTGCACCGTAAATCAGGATTGCGTTACCGGCAATGTTCGTGAAATTCATCACGAGGCTTACTTTGAGCGAAACCTTGCTGTTTCCCATAGAACGATAAAGTGCCGCACATGAATTGTAAATCGCAAGGAACGGGAATGAAAGCAAAACCCACACGAAGTAAATCAATGCGTTCCGCATGACTTCCTCACCTGCACCGCCGTAAATCAAATTGAGAATCACGCGGCGGAGCGGCAGACAAAGTGCAATAATCAGGAGCGCGACAAATGTTGATATTGTCAAAAGTTGTCTGGCAGCAGAACGAGCCTTTTCGTCAGATTTCTGGCCAAGATACTGGCTTGAGACAACGGCACCACCAGTAGCAAAAGCCGCAAAAAGCTGGATAAAAAGCTGCGTAAGCTGGTCGATCAAAGAAACGCCAGAGACACCAGCCTCACCGACAGAAGAAACCATAACGGTATCACAAGCGCCAATGGTCATGGCAAGGAACTGTTCTGCCACCAAAGGCAGGATGAGACGTTTTAAGTCTTTTTTGGAAAAGAGATTTTCTACCATAGAAATAATTTTTGCGTTAGGGATTGTAGCCCCGAAGTTGCGGAATGTAGTGGAGCAATGAAGCGATAGCGGAAGGGCGAAAAGCCCGACCGACCGCTATTGCGGGCGGGAACGCCCATTTTCAACATTCAACTTTCCGTTTTAGTTTTGAGTTTTAAAGGAAAGTGACGGTATTGTTTTGTCTGTGAGAACAGAAACATCCACACGATTGTACGGAATATTGATGCCGTTCTCATTGAAGGTTTTGACTACATTCAGGCAAACCTCAGTTTTGAGGTCAAAGAAATTTGCACTCTCACACCAAACGATAAGGTTCATGCCGATTCCAGAATCACGGCAATCTGTGAGAAGCACTTTCGAAGCATAATCAGGATTGTTTTTGACCACAAACTTGCATTTTCCCGGCACAGACTGAAGAACTTCAACGGCTTTGTCCAAATCAGTCGAATAATCCACGCTCACATCAAAAACATAACGGCGGTAATCAAAAGTTGAATAATTTTTGAGCTTGGTGTTGATAATTGCTGAGCTTGGGATTCGGATAAACTGATTATCAGGAGTGTGAATCCAAATCGAAAGCAGGCTGACTCTATCGACAGTGCCCATAATTCCGTCAACTTCGATGAAGTCCCCGATTTTCATAGTCTTTTCGGTGAGGATAAAAATACCCGAAATCAGGTTGCTCACAGTTGTCTGGGCCGCAAAGCCGATTGCAACTCCGGCGATACCCATGGCTCCCCAAATCGCGCTAAGATTGATTCCGAACAATCCCAGAATATACATCGAAATCAGCACATAAAAACAATAGCTGACACCTTTTGAGAGCATTTTGACCGCAGACGGCTCCAGCTTTCTTGAAGCACCGCGCTTGATAACCATACGAAGCAGCCGGTAAATGCCCCAAAAAATCAGAATCGCAATCACGCCCGTGACAAATTTTACGATATGCTCAGGCTCTTTCACGTAAGAGACAATTTCATTTACATGAAAAAAATTCTGCATCTGATTGACCGTTTCATTGGCGACATTCATTGCGCCTTCTGCCATTTCGTTCATAAAATCTCCTATTTTGCTAAAATGGGGAAAGCCTTCCCCTTCGCGCCCACTTCGTTGGTCGCTACCCCTTCTGCGGGGCAAATTTTTCTGCTTTAAGCCCCGCAACGCCCCAACATTCTATCACATTTCATTATGTTGGCAAATGTCAGAAATTATGCAAATTCCGCACTTTGGATTGCGCGCCGTGCAAACATAACGCCCATGCAGAATAAGCCAGTGATGCGCATGCTCCATGAATTCGTCCGGTACCCGCTCCAGCAAAGATTTTTCCACCTTTTCGGGAGTGTCGCCTTGGGCAAGCCCGATTTTTGGTGCGATTCTCAGCAAGTGAGTGTCCACAGGCATCGTATGCTCGCCCCATACCACGTTCAGCACGACATTTGCAGTTTTTCGCCCCACTCCAGGAAGGCTCATTAATTCTTCCCTGCTTCGTGGAACCTGGCCCGCAAAATCAGAAATCAGCTTCTCGCACAAGCCAATCACATGGCGAGCCTTAGATTTATAGAGTCCGATTGATTTTATGTAAGGAATAAGCCCTTCTTCGCCCAAAGCAAGAATTTTTTGCGGAGTGTCCGCGACTTTGTAAAGCTCTCGCGTAGCTAGATTCACGCTTTTGTCCGTAGCCTGAGCACTGAGCACAACCGCCACCAGAAGAGTAAACGGAGACGACCACTCCAACTCTGATTTTGGAGCAGGATTCTGTGCTTTAAACCGCATGAAAACTTCGTTGATTTGAGCTTTGGAGAGAAGTTTGGGATTCATGAAAAGTATTATAGCATAAAAGATGTCGTATTTTGAACTTGTCGAATAGTTCAAAAAAATGGTGCAAAGAAGTGAAACGGCTTACGAAAACACTCGTTTTGTGCTGCCGCGTGAGCGGCAAAAGTATATAGTTACAGGCACAAAACGCGTGTAGCATGCTAGCATGCGTTTTCGATAAGCCGTTTTCACGATTGGAAGCCATTTTTTGATACAGCCGGTCAATTTATTTTACTGCTGCTTTAAGAGCTTCAACTTTGTCTGTTTTTTCCCAGCTGAAGCCTTCGCGGCCAAAGTGACCGTAATTGCTTGTTGCGCGGTAAATCGGGCGTCGCAAGTCCAAAGTCTTTTCGATTCCGGCCGGAGAGCAGTCAAAGACTTTTTTTACTGCCTCAACGATTTTTGCGTTTTCGACCTTTCCGGTGCCGAAAGTTTCGACCATGATTGAAACCGGATGAGGAACGCCGATTGCGTAAGAAAGCTGAATCTCAGCCTTGTCAGCAAGACCTGCCGCAACGATATTCTTTGCGATGTAACGTGCCATGTAAGCTGCCGAACGGTCAACTTTTGAAGGATCTTTGCCAGAGAAAGCTCCGCCGCCGTGACGGCCAGCACCACCGTAAGTGTCAACGATAATTTTTCGGCCAGTCAAACCGGCATCTCCGTGCGGGCCACCAACAACGAAGCGGCCAGTCGGATTGATGTAGTATTTTGTCTCGCTGTCCAAAAGGCCTGTTGGTTCAAGAACTGGCTTGATAATCTCGTCGATGATTGTCTTTTTGATTGTGTCATATTCAACATCAGGATTGTGCTGATGGCTTACGACAACTGCATCGATTCGCACCGGCTTGTGATTTTCGTCGTATTCGATTGTGACCTGAGACTTTGAATCCGGACGAAGCCATTTGATTGTTCCGTTCTTTCGGAGTTCAGCGGCCCTTTTGAGGATTTTGTGAGCGTAAACCAGGGTTGCAGGCATATACTCAGGTGTTTCATTTGTGGCAAAGCCGAACATGATTCCCTGATCGCCAGCTCCCTGCTGACCTTCGTACTCTTTGAGACCTGTTCCAACGACACCCTGATTGATGTCCGGAGACTGATTGTGGATTGTGTTCAAGACAGCCATTGTGTCCGCAGAAATGCCGTAATCTTCGTTTGTATAGCCGATGTCACGAACTACATCACGAACGACTTTCTGAAAATCAACGTCAGCGTGAGTCGTAATTTCGCCGCCCACCAGAACCATGCCTGTTGTAGCATAAGTTTCGCAGGCAACATGTGACTGAGGATCAGCTTCAAGACAAGCGTCAAGAATAGCGTCAGAAACCTGATCACAGAGTTTGTCAGGATGACCTTCGCTTACTGATTCAGATGTAAAAAGATAGTGATTGTTAGATAAGATAGTACTCATAACGAGCCTCCTATTTAGCAAGATTCGACCGCCCATACGGGCAAGCCCCCAGTCCGCAAGTTGGATAAATC
>Ga0256870_1000717_pt1 | contig 13027 bp, 14 predicted proteins | sample RumenRJG_06RNA_FD_186079 | JGI IMG/M metagenome (GOLD analysis project Ga0256870, IMG submission 186079) | Metatranscriptome of bovine rumen microbial communities from Lethbridge, Alberta, Canada - Rumen RJG_06 (Metagenome Metatranscriptome) | ecosystem: Host-associated > Mammals > Digestive...
GTGCGGTACAACTTCGTAGAAGCTTCCGCACAGATACGTCAACGTAAAAGGAGACGGATGTAGCCTTGTAATACTGATGTTTCCTTTTACAAAACAGCCAGAAAGGATTCTGACTGACAATTTCCACGGAGGAAAAAACTATGGTCATTAACCACAACATGTCAGCAATGTTCTCAAGCCGTCAGCTTGGAGTAACAAACTTGAGTCTTTCAAAAGACATGGAAAAACTTTCATCAGGCGAGAAAATCAACCGCGCTGGTGACGATGCTTCTGGTCTTGCAGTATCTGAGAAGATGCGTGCACAGATTCGTGGTTTGAACAAAGCTTCACAGAACGCACAGAATGGTATCAGCTTCATCCAGACAACAGAAGGTTATCTGCAGGAGACAACAGATATCATGCAGCGTATCCGCGAACTTGCTGTTCAGTCATCAAACGGTATCTATACTGATGAAGACCGCATGCAGATTCAGGTTGAGGTTTCTGCTCTCGTAGCTGAAGTTGACCGCATCGCTTCTCAGGCACAGTTCAACGGTATGAACATGCTCACAGGTCGCTTTGCTCAGTCAACAGGTGAAAATTCTGTAACTGCTTCTATGTGGTTCCACATTGGTGCTAACATGGATCAGCGCGTTCAGGTTTTCATTGGAACAATGACAGCTGCTGCTTTGGGAATCCGCGAAGTAGGCTCAGAGACTATCTTGTCTCTCGAAACTCCGGAAACGGCCAACCGCGCAATTGGTACTCTTGACGAGGGTCTCAAAAAGATCAACAAACAGCGTGCAGATCTCGGTGCTTACCAGAACCGCATGGAGTACGCAGTAAAAGGTCTTGATATTGCTGCAGAGAATCTTCAGGCTTCTGAGAGCCGTATTCGCGATACAGATATGGCAAAACAGATGGTTGATTATACAAAGAATCAGATTCTTACACAGTCTGGCACAGCAATGCTCGCTCAGGCTAATGCACAGTCACAGACAGTACTTTCATTGTTGAGATAGTACCATTTGAAAATTATCGGAAGATAGTTGTAACTTCTTCCGATAATTTTCCGCTTTTTTTTGCATTAACCTCTTTACTTTTATTCAAAAAGCATTAAAATATAATCATAATCTTTGATGTGTGTTTAGACACATCCATTGTTCTTTGAAATAGTTCTTCATAATTATTTGTGGCAACAGAAAGTGTCGCTTATAAAAAACGAGCTACGCTTCCTGTTGTAGTGGGTCTAAATCTGTTTTAGGGGGCGCAAAAACCAAAACAGCCCGCACAATGCAGGACTGACAGCATGAAGCTGTACAGTTTTAATCATGGAGGACAAAAATTATGGTTATCAATCACAACATGAGCTCAATGTATGCAAATCGCACACTCGGTGTAAACGATCATCAGTTGCTTGGAAACATTGAGAAACTCAGTTCAGGTCAGCAGATTAATAGAGCAGGAGATGACGCTTCAGGACTCGCAGTATCTGAGAAGATGCGCAGCCAGATCCGTGGTCTCAACCAGGCTAACAGAAATATTCAGAATGGAATTTCTTTCATTCAGGCTACAGAGGGATATCTTCAGGAAACTCAGGATATTCTTCAGAGAGTTCGCGAGCTTTCTGTTCAGTCAGCAAACGGAATCTACTCAGACGAAGATCGTATGCAGATTCAGGTAGAAGTTTCACAGCTTGTTGCCGAAGTTGATCGCATTGCTTCACAGGCACAGTTCAACGGTATGAATATGCTTACAGGTAGCTTCGCTCAGGATTCAGCTTCTGGACGCGTTATGCAGTTCCAGATTGGTGCTAATGTTGACCAGAATGCACGTGTATATATCGGCACAATGACAGCTACAGCTCTTGGTCTCAAGGGTGCACAGGGATCTGACGAACAGCTCTCTATCTCTAGCCCAGAAGCTGCTAACATGGCAATTGCAACTGTAGACAGTGCACTTCAGACTGTTTCAAAACAGCGTGCTGATCTCGGTGCTTACCAGAACCGCTTTGAGATGGCTTCAAACGGTGTTGCTATTGCTGCTGAGAACCTTCAGGCTGCTGAGTCTCGCATCCGCGATACAGACATGGCATCTGAGATGGTTGAGTACACAAAGAACCAGATTCTTACACAGTCTGGTACAGCAATGCTCGCACAGGCTAACAGCCAGTCACAGAACGTACTTGCATTGCTTCGCTAAATCGTTTTAAAGTTAAGAGACAACTGGATGTCGTCTTTTTACTAAAATAACGTGGGGGAAAAGAGGAGCGCCCTTCTTTTCCCCTTTTATTTCAGGGGGATTTCCCATGAATGACATTGTAGTTTCCAAGGGGCAACTACCAGTAACAGATGCCTCTAATTTTAATATCAACGAAAAGTCAGCTTCAAAAGCAGAAGAAGAAATGGCTCCTATTTTGACAGCTGATATCGATCAAGTCGTAGAAACAATTTCATATAATATGGCTCAAGTAAAAGAAGATCTTGAGCAAATGGCAAAAGTTTCAGAAATTGTACTTGGTCATAAAGTTGAATTCAATATAAATCAAGAATTGAATCAAATTGTTGTTTCAATTGTTGATCCAAAAACTAATAAAGTAATTAAACAAATTCCTTCTTCTGATGTACAAAAAATTAAAGCTAACATCAGAAAAACTATGGGACTTTTGTTTGATGAATTAGTTTAATTTTATCAAACAAGGGAACAAATATGGCTGATATTTCAATTCCTGGTGTCAGTGATAAATATAAGACTAATGATTATATTGAAGCTTTGATGCAAAAGGAGAGAATTCCGCTCAACAGAGAACAGGAATCTCTTGATAAATACAAAGAACAGCAAAGTGCTTGGCGAGGAATCAATCAAAAAATGAGTTCCTTACGGGAAAGCACCAAAACACTTTATTCTTTTGAAAATCCTTTCAACAACAAGCTTGCCTCATCTTCAGACGAAAGGGCTATCACAGCCGAAGCAGGTCGTGAAGCTGCCTACGATTCTATTAAAGTTGACGTAATCCAAGAAGCAAAAGCAGACAGATTTCTATCCAAAGAGCTTGAGAAAAATTCTAAAGTTCCAAAAGGAAAATATACATTTCAAGTAGCAGAAAAAACTGTTACTTTCAACTGGAAGGGCGGAAAGCTGTCAGAATTCGTCACTGCATTAAACAAACGTGGTGCAAACACGATTAAGGCATCTCTGCTTGGTGTAAGTAATGACAAGCAGTCTCTTCTTATAGAATCACTTAAGACAGGTGACTCAAATAACCTTGTTTTTAAGGATGATGCCCTAACCTATGCTATCGAAAACAAATTAATTGAAAAAAGCAAAAAGGATATAACTGAGTTCGGATTTACAAACGATGAACTTGAAAATCCTCCTGATGAACTTGTAGTTCCAGAAGTTGAGCAAGAAGGAATGTTATCAATATCAAATGCTGACGTTTCGCTCAATGAAGAGGAAAAGAGAATCATTCTGCCTCCTAGGGCAGGTTTTTCAGTTACTCTTGACGACTCTTTTTTTGAAAATGAGAATAATGTAATAGAATTTGATTTTTCCATAAATGAAGTCGAAGACATTACAGAAGAACTCAATATAAAAAGAACAACTCGCCCTGATGTTCAGTCGTCAGGCTACGCTTCTCTTGAAGAAGTTGTTGTTGATAATGAGCTTAGCGATACGAACTTGCCTCCGATACCAAAAGAGCCTCTGGTTCCTATTACAAATGAATCAGACTTCTATATACATAATTCAGATGGCACAGAGATACAGATTCCTACAGCAGAGCTAAAGCTGGACGAAGAGACAGGCAGACGAACCGTACAAGTTTCTTTAAAAGAGCATCCAGATATGGACAGCATCATTGTTCGCAACAGAAATACAGGTACAGAAATCTCTATGTCTCCGTTTTATATCTACGATGCAAAGAAAACACTCGCCTACTCTCCTGTTAACCCGATCACAACTTCTGGAGATGCGGTAATAAAATACAATGGTATTGTCATAACAAGACCGAACAATAAGATAGACGATGTAATTCCCCATGTAACACTAAATGTTCATCAGCCTACCGATAAGACTGCAACAATAGATATAACTCCCGACAAAGATTCGGCGAAAGATGCTCTTATTCAGTTTGTTGGAAATTACAACCAAGTAATTGCCGAGATGAATATTCTTAGCGACAACAAGCCTGAAATTGTATCGGAGCTTGACTATCTGACAGCGGACGAGCAAGATGCAGCAAACAAGCGGCTTGGTATGTTTCAAGGGGATTTCTCATTATCGAACGGAAAAACTTCGTTGAGATCTATTGTAAATGCCAATTACAAGTGGTCTGACGATGCACTTGTAACAATGCTTTCTCAGATAGGAATTTCAAGCAGAGCGTCTGGCAACGGGGGCGGTTACAATGCCGCACAAATGCGAGGCTATCTTGAAATTGACGAAAAGAAGCTTGATTCGTCATTAGAGTCGAATTTGGAAGAAATAAAGAATCTTTTTGGATATGATTCTGACGGAGACTTAATCATTGATTCTGGAATCGGATATGCACTAGACAAGCAGCTTACGTCATGGGTTCAAAGTGGCGGAATAATTGCAACAAAGAATTCTGGTATTGATAAAAAAATTGCAGCTTCAGAAACAAACATAAAAAAACTGGAGGGGCAATTAGATTCCAAGGAAGCCCAGTTACGGCAAAAGTACGGCAAAATGGAAGGTACGTTAAATAATCTAAATTCTCAATCAAATACTATAAGTAATTTTGCAAATAATGGAAAACAGTAGTATAATATATTTATTGGAACTACTGAAAACAAAATTTTAAGTAGTTCCCCTAGGATTTTTTATGGAATTTTTTGTAAACAATAACAAACTTGACATCACTCTTGAAAATGAAAAAACAATAGGCGATGTTTTAAGATCTTTTGAAGAAGAGTGCGCTAAGAATAACGCAACAACAATAAAAGTTATAATCAATGGCAAGACCATGCGTGCAGAGGATTTTGATTCCGTAGGTTCGCAGGAGATAAACGACAGCACAAAATTAGAGCTGACAGTCATTTCTCAAGATGATATATCCGAGAATTTTAAAAACATAAAGCTTCGCTGTCAGGAAATAGCACCAAGCCTTCAGGAAATTTCCGTTAAGCTCCAGACTGGCAAAGATAAGGAAGCTAACGCTTTGATTGCACAACTGGCAGATTTGCTTGATAATTTTTGTCATACAGCTTCACTTTCATCTTTATTTCCCGATAAATTTAAAGAGTTGTTAATCGATGGAAAATCATTTTCTGATTTTTTTGCTGACTTCACACAAATTTTAAATGATTTTGAGCAAGCAATCGCTTCAAAGGATACTGTTCTTATTGGAGATTTATCAGAATACGAAATCAGCCCTAGATTATTGGCTATAGCCGATGCTATTAAGGAATAAATATGAGAACATTGTTACTTTTACAATCTGGTTCCCCCATTGAGGCAAGAACAACATTAAATGTTTTTGCAGTTATACTGATAGTCGCTCTTATAGCTGCCGCTATTGCAATTTTTTTCTTTATTTCTCGCTATGTCACAACTTACAAGACATCGCCTGCTTATCTCGAAAGAAAAAGAGCAAAGCCAACAACTATTGCAGATTTAAATCAAGTTGCGAAAGAATGTGGTCTTGAAAAGGAAGAAAAAGATATTCTTTGGGCTATTTCAAAAAAGAATAGCTCTATGAATCTTCTGTTTTTTGTAAAAGAAATTGAGCAAGTAGAAGAAGCCATACGCAAAGAGTTTTTTGAATTTGACAATGCTGGCGATGAATTAGGAAAAAATTCTCTGTTTAGTCTTAGAAAGAAACTCTTAAAGGTTTACCAGCAGAAAATTATAATCAAGACATCTCGTGCAATCGATGAGAACACAACTTTTACTTATACAGTCACAAAAGGATTCCATCATAAGATTGTTCTAAAAGAAAGTACACCCGATGGTTTGATTCTTGAACTTCCGCAGTCGCTTACAAACAGTCCTGATAAGCCGGCTGCTCTTTCAAAAATCGCACTTATTTTTGAAGCAAAAGATGGCTCTCCTTATGAGTTTGAGACAAGGGTCGTTCGATATCAACAGGGAAAGAACGGTGAGCAGCAAATGATTACTGTTCATACAGATAAACTTACACCTTTACAGAAAAGACAGGCAGAACGTATCGAGCTTCGTTTGCCTTGTAAATTCAGCTCTGTAAAAGTACAGAACGAGGGCAAGAAAAAAGATGTAATTTATACACCTTCCGAGAAGGAATACGATGGCACATTGGAAGATATTTCTGTCGGTGGTTGTAGGATTATAACAAATCTGCCAATAAAAGCAGAACAATACATTTATTTGAGCGGTCCTTTCAACGGATCTTATACAGATAATGCTATTGGTGCTATAGTCAGAACAACAAAAAGAAGCGATAATGTTTACATTCTTCATATTAAATTTATAAAGATTGATGTGGCAGCAGTAAACAGAATTCAAGCTAGGGTTTATGGCTACAGTCTTCCAACTGAGTAATTTTTTATACAGGGTTTTACATGAAAGTTTTAGAGATTGATCAAGTTCAAACGGATGAGAATTTCATTTACTACAGAAGAAATTACAAGGCTCTTGCAAAAATAGAGCTCGTTGCAAAAACATTGGATGCAAATATTTCATTTACCATAGAAACTGGTCCTTTTGGCGATAAAGTTATTTTTGTAGATTTTGCACCAGGAACAGAAATTGATTATCCATTGATTCCTGTAAAATCTGCATTGAAGACATTTATTCTAAAAATGGACGATGAAGGCAAACTGCCATGTGCATGACAAATGATTCAAACAGCAAGAACCAAGTTTTTCATACAAAATCTATTGAAGAAACTATAAATCTAGGAAAATTAATTGGTTCACAATTACAGGGTGGCGAAATTTTTGCTATGCAAGGAACTTTGGGAGCCGGAAAAACAACGATCACAAAGGGAATTGCAGAAGCTCTCAAAATCGAGGATACAATAACAAGCCCTACTTTCTGTCTTATCTCTGAGTATGAAGGTCGTCTGCCACTTTATCACATGGATATGTACCGCCTTGAAGGTATTGACGATTTTCTTAACTTGGGTGTAGAAGATATGCTTTATGGGAAAGGTGTATGTTTGATTGAGTGGAGCGAAAAAATCATTGACGAGCTTCCAAAATCAACAATTACATTAAAATTAGAACCTATTGGCAATTCAGAAGAACGCAGAATAGAACTTACCAACTGGCCTTATTCTAAAATTGATTGGACAAACTAACATGAAAGCACTAGCAGTTGATTCAGCAACAAGCTGTATGACAATAGCGGCAAAAAATGGCACATCAGTTGTCACATTGTCGCTGGATGTAGGAATGAAGCAATCGCAGAAGATTCTTCCTGCAATAAATTATGTTCTTGAACAAGTAGAAATCAAACCGTCTGAGCTAGATTATATGGCTCTGTGTACAGGACCTGGAACATTTACAGGATTAAGGCTATCTTATGCAGCATTAAAAGCATTAGAGCTGTCTTGCAAAGTACCTCTCTATGGAGTTCCAACGCTTGACGTTTATTCGTATCCGTACAGAAACCTTAATAAGACTGTAATTTCGGTAATAGATGCAAAAAAAGATCAGTTTTTTGCGGCAATCTATAAAAACGGTATAAAAACTGTAGAAGAAAAAGATACTACAGCAGAAGAAATAGCAAGCATTCTCAATGAAAAAGAAGAGATTTTGCTTTGCGGAACTGATGCAAAAATATTTGCAGAACTTCTTGCAGAAAAAAATAAGAATCTTTGTATAAACACATTGGATGTTCAAACAATAAATACAAATTCATTGTTTGAAATGACTGAAAAGATGATAGAAGAAGGTCTGCAACCCCTACAGGATTATGACGGCCCACTCTATCTTAGAAAAAGCGAAGCGGAGCTGGCCCTCGACAAGAGATAGCCAGCTTAATAGAAGCCTATTTTGCAAGCAGCTTTGAAATCTTTTCCAAAGAACTTGAGCTGCTTGCAGCCGCTTTATTCTGTTTTTGAATATCATCAAAAACTTCCTGCCTAAAAACTTTTACATTGATTGGTGCTTCAACGCCAATTTTTACTTGGTCACCAGAAATATTAATCAATGTAACCGTTATGTCATTTCCGATTTTAATTTTTTCATCAATCTTTCGAGAAAGGATCAGCATTATTTTTCCCCCTTCTCTTTTAGAGCCCTAATAATATTATGCTTTGTCGTCCATCTGGAATCTGAGACAATAACCTGAAGTGCATTGTTATTCAAACGGTTTATAACGACAGGGCCCTGTAGGTTTGCGGTTACAGGTCCACCTTCTGCAGGAACAGTTACTATTGAATAAACAACGACATCTGTCGGAGACTCAATTCCTATCTCATACAAAGTCTTATCATCAACATCAAGCTCGTAGTTATCAGCAATAATGAACGGATCAATAAGCAAAAATGCAAGATTCTGCTCATCAAGAGATTGCATCCAAACAAACGGCTTATATTCGGCTTCAAGAAGAGCATATCGGTGATAAGATTCAAAACCAAATATTCCGTTTGGGAATTCTATGATTTTATCCTCATCAACATTGACAATGCCCATCGTCTTTGTTTTTACTTCCATATTTTTCTCCCACAAAATAAAAAAATAATCCGAAGTTTTTTGCAAACTTCGGAATCAAGGAATCTCAGATGGTAGAAGTTTCAAAAACTTTTTTAACAATCCCGATAGCTTGATAAATAATAGAAGTGCTCGAAAACTTCACTCACGTAATCACGTAAAACAAACGATTTCGAAACACTTCTTATCATATCATATTATCTCATATAATTCAAAAGAGAAGATGAATACATTTTACCTGCCGTACTGAGAGTTGCTTGCTGTGTATGCTCCAACATTTTCTCGTCGGTAAGAGCCTTCGTAAGATCCAAATCACCTTCACGAGACATCTGACCAGTAACATTCTCCGCAATAGCACCATTTCTAAGCATATCGTTCTCAAGACGCTCGTACTCAGAACCACTCTTTGAAATACGGCTTACAAGACTGTTTATTCCGCTGTCAATGCTCATCAAGCACCGTCCACCGATAGTCTCCGTATCACCAGCAAACATGGCGTCTCTTAATGTTATCACAGCATCAAATAATGACCCACCAGAAATACGTACACTATCACCAATATTATACGGAGGTTTCTGTGATGAATCTTTTATAATACCAAGCTGATTCATTGCGGAACCACTTACATCTTCTATCCACAATTGATGTGCGTCTGTAGTAGTAAGATTAAGACCATTTGAAACTGGGTCTATGCTAGCTTTTACAGCAATGCCACTCGCATTTATCTTTGACACAAGTGCGTAAACATTATCGCCCGAATCAACGTAAATTTTATGACCGTCAACAGCAACAATGGAATCTTCCTGTGCGACCCAATTTGTCGCATCACGACCACCAAAAAGACGTTGAACCTCTGCCCAAAAAGTTTTTGTTCCAACATTATCAACAGAAATATACTTGCCTTCATCAACCTCAACGCGATTCTGTTCAAGAGAACCATTATAATGAACGTTCGCAATCACAGGGACGGAAGCCCCCTTTACGGCTCCAAGCTCTACATCAAAAGCCGTAACGTCTGTATTAGTGCCTGCAAAAATAGCATTACCGTCAGGACCAGTTGCATTTGCGTTTTGAATAAGCTCACCAAGAAGCTCATTCACTTCTACAGCCATGTTTCGTAAATCATCTTTTGTATTGATTCCGTTTGCACCATATACGGCAAGCTCTCGAATACGCTGCATAACATCCAGGGAATTCTTCATATAGCCTTCCCTATACTCAAACTGGTCAGACAAAACCTGTGCGTTTTTCTCAAATCTGTTTACACGATTCAAATAGGACTGATATTTTACAACATGACCTGCAGCCAAGGGGTCATCACGAAGATTTGATATACGAGACTGGGTTCCAATCTGATTATCAATTCTCGCTTTCTGAATCTCCTGTCTGCGGAGATTGTACTGAGTCTGTCTGTTATTAGCCTGGCTACTGATTCTTGTTGGCATATATCCTCCCATAAACAACGCAACAATTTATTGGCGGGTACAGAACAAAGGCTATACCCGCATCAGTTTAAATTTTACACTCCAAGATGGTTTATTACGGTATCCAAAAGGCTGTCCATTACTGAAATGAACTTTGCCGCCGCATTGTATCCATGCTGGAACTTTATGATATCGGCAAGTTCCTCATCAATGTTTACACCACTTATTGAATCTCTCAAACCACGCAAATCATTCATAATGGTCATTTGGCTCAGGTAGTTATTCTCAGCCTGCTCGCCTTTTAGACCAATATTCGTAACTGTATTTGCAAAATAGTCATCAAAAGTCTTGTCCTTGCCAATCATAACCTGACTGTTGCGGATTGCAGCGATATCAACAGCTGCTCGACCGTCACCAATCATAGATGTTCCCTGTTTTGTAGGATAAGCCGCTGCAACGCTAAGAACATCGTTCTTGATTGCATTGTTGACAGCGATATATCCAGACGGGTTCATAACAGGAGAAACAGCGAAAGCTGCGCCCTGATTAAGCATATTCACGGCATCAGCCCTGTCAAAGGTGTAAGCACCCTCTTCCCCGCTAGCAGCAAGGATTCCTGAATAACCTACCAAGAACATTCCAGAATCCTCTACATGACGAATTACAAAGTCAGGATTCTGCTCGCTCTCGGCTGTAGTCGCCTTAAGCACGAGATGGTTCTCCCTATCGAGATAAGCCTTTACCTCGCCGTCCGAATCATTTATTCTCGCAACAACAGCTTCAATTGTATCAGTTGCATGATAAGGAACCTGAATATTTCCTGATTTTCCAGAGAATGTCATAACACCCTCAAGGCCAAGTTTTTCCTGCGGGTTAAGTGAATTTGTTCCTGTAAATCTGAAAATATATGAAGAATCGTCAACACCGTCGGCATCACGGTCGTAATTTCCAACAGCACTTGTAACAAAAGGTTGCTGAACAAAGAAATCAAGTCCAGAAACATTATTTGCTCCTACACCATCACGATGCACATCATTGACCAAATCAGCAAAGTTCATCGTCATTGTGTTAAGGGACTGAATCTCATGCCTTACATCCACGTCACGAAGCTCTATCAAAGCACCCAAGGAACCGCCAGAAATATAAGCCTTATCACCTGTATCAGCCCAGACAACAGTACTGTAGCCGTTGCTGTCCGTATTAGCCTTTACATCAAAGCTTCTTGCGATTTTTCCCTGAACAAGGATATGACCGTCTACATGAACCATGAATTCATCATCATCTCGAATGTCAGTAGTGATATTAGCGATTTTTGAGAGCTTTTCAACGAGCAAATCACGACGGTCAAGCAAATCATTAGGATTATCTCCCATAGCCTTTGACTTTACGATTTCCTCGTTAATTCTTGCAATCTGATGAGTCAAAGTATTCACTTGTCTTACGGAAGCCTCAATATCACCATTAATCAAGGTTCCTACACCTGAAAGGCTTTTATATCTTTGCTGGATAGCCTCTGCAAGAGAATCACCACGAGTTACGACAGCCTGTCTTGCTGACTGGCTCTCAGGATAAATTGAAAGCTCGTTCCATGACTGCCAGTATTTGTCCATATTCGTGCGGACTGAAACATCATCTGGCTCATTGTAAATCTGCTCAATCATCAGGATATATTTATCACGAGTCTCCCAATAAGTCTCTTGATTTCCCTGTGCGACAATACGCTGATCGAGAAGCTCATCACGCAATCTATTAATACTTTCAATAGTAGTTCCCTGTCCAATCTGTCCCGGAGTCTCTGCACGCTCCAAATCAGGACGATACAAAGGGTCAAAAGCCTTAACTTGAACACGCTGACGCGTATACCCTTCTGTATCGGCATTAGAAATATTATGGCCCGAAGTTGAGATCTGTTGTGTGAGAGCCATAAGACTACGCTTGCCAAGTTCAATTCCTGCAAATGAATTTGCCATTTTGTCCTCCGTTTTTTATATAAACCGTTTATCCAACTTTATAGCAGCTGATTTATGACAACGCTGCTTATCTCGTTCTTTACAAATTCGCCTGTTTTTGAATACACCTTGTTTCTCCGCTGGGGAACAACGGTATCAAAAACGCCTTGAAGAAATTTTCTAGTTGTAGAAATATATTCATTAAGAGCATTATTCTCTATCTTTGATTTCTGCAACTTTCCACGAACTTCTGTCAAAACTGGTGAAATATCCTCATCAATGCGAATATCAATCTCTTTTGAAAGGCTCTCTCTCTTCTGTTCCAGCTCAACAAAATCGTCGCTCATACTCTGAAGACTTTCCAGACTGATATTTAGATTCTCCCAGTTTTTTTCCTTTACATAGTTGTGAAGAATCGTCTGCAAATTCAAGATTTTGTCCAACAATTCGTTCTCTTGTTGCATTACCTCGATAAGCTGCTTCTTTTGTTCAATAATATGTTGGCTATCCATCAAAACCTCAGTTTGCAAATGATAAAATACAGCGATTTCGCTCAGCCATCAAAAATAGAAAGCGAAAACATGCAAATACGAAAACTTCTTCATATTTATATCGGTAAGAATCTGGTAAAACTTGAAGTATTATGAATTGAAGACTGCTACTATATCAGCATCAAGAGGCTTTGAAAGATATTGTTTTTCAAGGTGCAAAAATGCATCCCGACTAATATTTTTAGCACCATAACGGGCAATATTCTCAGTATAAACCTGACTGTCAATTAGCTTTCCACCACATTCTATGAATTTTTTGGCGAACAAAACAAAGGCAGATTTAGAGCTATTGCTTTCAAGCGTGAACATACTTTCCCCACAAAAAACACTACCAATCAAGACACCATAAAAGCCGCCAACTAATTTTTCGTCATGCCAGACCTCAACGCTATGAGCAAATCCATTATGAAAAAAATCAATGTATGCATCCAGCATTTTCCTACCAATCCAAGTGCCACGCTGCCCTA
>Ga0256870_1000722_pt1 | contig 13015 bp, 24 predicted proteins | sample RumenRJG_06RNA_FD_186079 | JGI IMG/M metagenome (GOLD analysis project Ga0256870, IMG submission 186079) | Metatranscriptome of bovine rumen microbial communities from Lethbridge, Alberta, Canada - Rumen RJG_06 (Metagenome Metatranscriptome) | ecosystem: Host-associated > Mammals > Digestive...
AGCTGAGAAGCGAAGGTTGCCTGAATCCCCTATTCTGTAAGGTTTCCAGGGTTTTTCGTGGAGCGAATGTCAAGAGGACTTCACAGTCCGATAAACCTGACGACAAGTCACTGTACAGAGAACTTAGTCCCTACATGGGAAGGTGGGCTTTATGAAGGACTTATTATGTCTTGATTAATAGGAAACGCCCGGGTATGTGTACAGTCACCGCTTGTCGTGCTGAAATATGTGAGGAATCACAAAGTGCGAATAAGGAGGCGACTTTTTTTATGGCAAGTCAAATAATGAGAATCACACTTAAGGCATATGATCATGAGCTTATCGATCAGAGTGCAGCTAAGATCGTCGACACAGTAAAGAAGGCAGGAGCAAAGGTGAGCGGTCCTATTCCACTTCCTACAAAGAAGGAAGTTGTTACAATTCTTCGTGCAGTTCACAAGTATAAGGACTCCAGAGAGCAGTTCGAACAGAGAACTCACAAGAGACTCATCGATGTTATCACACCAAGTCAGAAGACAGTTGACGCTCTTTCAAGACTCGATATGCCAGCTGGCGTAGAGATCTCAATCAACATGAAGAACAAATAATAAAGTTCTTCAATCTTAATTTTGTTAATCCTTAGGGTTAGATAGATATTTGTCTGAAATATGACAAAGATCCTGACCATCTAGGATGACCGGGCAATGGGAACATGGTTCGCTATCCTGGTCCGCTGTAGATAAACAGGAGGTATTTGTATGAAGAAAGCAATGCTTGCAACAAAAATCGGTATGACACAGATTTTTGCTGAGGATGGCGCTCTTATCCCTGTTACTGTACTTCAGGCTGGTCCACTTACTGTGACACAGGTTAAGACAGTAGACAACGACGGATATAGTGCTGTTCAGGTTGGTTTTGGCGATGTTCGTGAGAGCCTCGTTAATAAGCCGGTAAAGGGACATTTTGCAAAGGCAGGAGTTCCTGTAAAGAAGTATTTAAGAGAATTCAGACTCGAAGATGCAGAGAACTGCAAAGTAGGCGACGAGATCAAGGCTGATGTATTTGCAGCTGGAGATAAGGTTGACGCTACAGCTACATCAAAGGGTAAGGGATTCCAGGGTGCCATTCACAGATATGGTCTTCAGAGAGGACCTATGGGACATGGTTCCAAGTACCATAGACATGCCGGTTCAAACGGTGCTTGTTCTGATCCAAGTAAGGTATTCAAGGGCAAGAAGATGGCTGGTCACATGGGACATGTTAAGATTACCGTTCAGAACCTTGAAGTTGTCAGAGTAGATGCTGAAAAGAACCTCATCCTTGTCAAGGGTGCAGTTCCTGGAGCTAAGAGAGCTCTCGTTATGCTTAAAGATACAACAAGGACTGATATTTGAAGCCTGACGGGAAGGAGGATTAAGTAATGGCAAACGTATCTGTATTAAATATGGAAGGCAAAGAAGTTGGCAAGATCGAACTTAATGATGCCATCTTCGGAGTAGAAGTTAAAAATCATCTGATGCACAGAGCAGTAGTTTTACAGCTCGCTAATAACCGTCAGGGTACTCAGAACGCCAAGACACGCAGTGAAGTACGTGGAGGCGGAAGAAAGCCATGGAGACAGAAGGGAACCGGTCATGCAAGACAGGGTTCGATCCGTGCTCCTCAGTGGACAGGCGGCGGTGTTGTTTTTGCACCAAAGCCAAGAGATTACTCTTTCAAGATGAATAGAAAAGAGAGACAGGCAGCTATCTGTTCTGCTCTTACTTCAAAGCTCAATGAAAACAAGCTTATCGTTGTTGACGAGATCAAGTTCGATGAGCCAAAGACAAAGTCAATGGTAAAGGTTCTTGAGAACCTTAAGGCTGATAAGGCACTTGTTGTAGTTGGTGAAAAGAATGACAACGTATTCCTTTCAACAAAGAATATAGCAAAGTCTGACGCAACCATGACTAACGAGATCAACGTATACGACATCCTTGGACATGATTCACTCGTTCTTACAAAGGATGCTGTACAGAAGATCGAGGAGGTTTACGCATAATGGCAGATATCAAGTATTATGACGTTATATTAAAGCCTGTTCTTACTGAAAAGTCAATGAACAGCATGGCTGAGAAGAAGTACACATTCTTAGTTCATCCTGAAGCAAATAAGAGCCAGATCAAGGAAGCTGTTGAAAAGATGTTCGATGGCGTTAAAGTTGAAAAGGTCAACACTCTTAATGCAGATGGCAAAACAAGAAGAAGAGGCGCAGTTGAAGGCAAGACAGCCAAGACAAAGAAGGCTGTTGTTAAGCTTACAGCTGAGAGTGCTGATATAGAAGTGTTCCAGGGACTTTGATCCACAGGAGCAGTAACTTATGATATGGATCCGCATCCGATAACAGCGGGTCTTGAAAGGAGTTTAAAATGGGAATTAAGAAGTTCGGCCCATATACACCTTCCAGACGTAATATGACAGGTCTTGACTATTCAGAGATTACAAAGACTACTCCTGAGAAGTCATTAGTCGTATCACTTAAGAAGAATTCAGGTCGTAACAACCAGGGTAAGATCACCGTTCGTCATAGAGGTGGTGGCTCCCGCAGAAAGTACAGGATCATCGACTTCAAGAGAAGAAAAGACGGTGTTGCTGCTACTGTTACAGCTATTGAGTACGATCCAAACCGTACAGCTAATATTGCACTTATCACTTACGTTGATGGTGTTAAATCATATATCCTTGCACCAGTTGGACTTAAGGTTGGAATGACAGTTATGAACGGTCCTGATGCTGAAATCAGAGTTGGTAACTGCTTACCACTTTCTATGATTCCTGTTGGTTCAAGCATCCACAACATTGAGTTATATCCAGGTAAGGGCGGACAGCTTGTTCGTGCTGCTGGAAATGCTGCTCAGCTCATGGCTAAGGAAGGCAGATATGCAACACTTAGAATGCCTTCAGGTGAAATGAGAATGGTTCCTATCGAGTGCCGTGCTACAATCGGTCAGGTTGGCAACATCGATCACGATCTTGTTAACATCGGTAAAGCTGGTCGTACTCGTAATAAGGGCTTCAGACCTACAGTTCGTGGTTCTGTCATGAACCCTAACGACCATCCACATGGTGGTGGTGAAGGTAGAGCACCTATCGGTCGTCCAGGCCCTGTAACTCCTTGGGGCAAGCCTGCTCTTGGTCTTAAGACACGTAAGTCTGGCAAGAGGTCAGACAAGCTTATCGTAAGAAGAAGAAACGGTAGAGCAATCAAGTAATTAAATAAGGAGGAAGAGTCATGGCAAGATCACTTAAAAAGGGACCTTTTGCAGACGCACATTTATTAAAGAAGATAGATGCACTTAATGCTTCTGGCGAGAAGAGTGTTGTTAAGACATGGTCACGTCGTTCAACAATCTTCCCTTCATTCGTAGGACACACAATAGCTGTTCATGACGGAAGAAAGCATGTCCCTGTATATGTTACAGAAGATATGGTTGGCCATAAGCTCGGTGAGTTCGTTGCAACAAGAACCTATAAAGGACATTCAGGCAACGAAAAGAGAGCCTAAGTCTGATATTATCGTGATAAAAAGAGCCTGTGTCTAATGGGGCACAGGATTCATCCTGCCGGTAAAACGGCAGGATATATACCTGAATACTGAAAGGAGGTACATCCATGGCAAAAGGACATAGATCCCAGATCAAGAGAGAAAGAAATGAGAAGAACAGAGAAATGAGACCATTTGCAAAGCTTTCTTATGCAAGAGTTTCAACTCAGAAGGCTTGTTTCGTTCTTGATGCGATCAGAGGCAAGGATGTAAACACAGCACTCGCAATTTTAGCATACAATCCAAGATATGCTTCATCAGTTATAGAGAAATTAGTTAAATCTGCAGTTGCCAATGCAGAAGTTAAAGGTCTTGACACTTCAAACCTCTTTATTGAAGAGTGTTTTGCAGGTGATGGTCCTATCATGAAGAGAATACAGCCAAGAGCTCGTGGTACAGCTTATCGTATTTTTAAGAGAATGAGCAACATCACAGTTATTCTCAACGAGAAGAATTGAAAGGAGTTAAGACCAAATGGGACAGAAAGTTAATCCTCATGGCTTAAGAGTTGGCGTTATTAACAGCTGGGATTCAAATTGGTATGCTGGCAAGGATTTCGCTGATAATCTTGTAGAAGATCATAAGATCAGAGAGTTCCTTAAGAAGAAGCTTTATGAATCTGGTGTTTCTAAGATAGAAATTGAGCGTTCAGCTGACAGAGTTGTTGTTACCGTTAACACCAGCAAGCCTGGCATGGTAATCGGTAAGGGCGGCGCTGAAATTGATAAGGTTAAGGCAGAAGCTCAGAAGCTTACATCAAAGAAGCTTGATCTTAAAGTTACAGAAATAAAGAGACCTGAAACAAATGCTCAGCTTACAGCAGAAAATATTGCAAAGCAGCTTGAAGATCGTGTATCTTTCAGACGTGCTATGAAATCTTCAATGCAGAAGACAATGAGAGCCGGAGTTAAGGGTATCAAGACTCAGGTTTCAGGACGTCTTGGCGGTGCTGATATGGCTCGTAGCGAATCATACAGCGAAGGAACAATTCCGCTTCAGACACTTCGTGCAAATATCGAATATGGTTTTGCAGAAGCAAATACAACCTATGGTAAGGTCGGCGTTAAGTGCTGGATCTATCTTGGTGAAGTTCTTCCTGTAAAGAACAACAAAAAAAAGGAAGGGAGCGCAAAATAAATGTTAATGCCTAACAGAGTAAAGCATCGTAAGCAGTTCCGCGGTACTTTAAAGGGAATGGCTCATCGAGGCAATACTATAACAAACGGAGAATATGGTATCGTAGCTCTTGAACCTGCTTGGGTTAAGTCAAATCAGATCGAAGCAGCCCGTGTTGCTATGACTCGTTATATAAAGCGTGGTGGTAAGGTTTGGATTAAGATTTTCCCTGATAAGCCTGTTACCGCTCAGCCAGCTGAAACTCGAATGGGTTCAGGAAAGGGCTCCCTTGAATACTGGGTAGCTGTTGTTAAACCTGGCCGTGTACTTTTTGAGATCGCAGGTGTAGCTGAAGAAGATGCAGCAGAAGCTCTTCGTCTTGCTATGCACAAGCTTCCTCTTAAGTGCAAGATCGTTTCAAAGGCCGACCTGGAGGGAGGTATTGGAAGTGAAGAGAACTGATTATGTTAATGACCTCAAGAGCAGGAAGAATGTTTCCGAACTCGCTGACGAGCTTACAGCAGCTAAGAAGGAACTCTTCAATTTAAGATTACAGAATGCGACTAACCAGCTCGACAATACAAGTCGTATTAGAGATGTCAGAAAGAATATTGCAAGAATCCAGACTGTCATGACTCAGCTTTCAGCTAAGAACGATTAATGGCAGAATGTAGAATCCATTGAAAGGAGACATACTCGTGGAAGAGAGAAATCTTAGAAAAGTGCGTACCGGCAAGGTAGTCAGTGATAAGATGGATAAGACTATCGTTGTTGCTGTTGTAGATAATGTAAAGCACCCACTGTATGGCAAGATCATTAAGAGAACTCATAAGCTTTATGCTGAAGATGCAAACAATGAATGCCATATCGGAGACAGGGTAAAGGTTATGGAGACCAGACCACTGTCAAAGACAAAGAGATGGAGACTTGTCCAGATCATCGAGAGGGCAAAGTAATCCGTCACACGGAATTATGAAAGGAGTGCTGAAAGATGGTACAGCAGGAGACCAGACTTGCAGTTGCTGATAATACTGGAGCAAAAGAGCTTCTTTGCATCCGTGTTATGGGTGGCTCAACAAGAAGATATGCCAATATTGGCGATATAATCGTTGCCAGCGTTAAAGATGCAACACCTGGCGGCGTTGTAAAAAAAGGAGATGTCGTTAAGGCTGTAGTAGTTCGTACAAAGCACGGCTGCCGCAGAAAAGACGGTTCATATATCAAATTTGACGAGAATGCAGCTGTCATCATAAAGGATGACAACACCCCAACAGGTACTCGTATTTTTGGACCAGTTGCAAGAGAGCTTCGTGAGAAGCAGTTCATGAAGATCGTTTCACTTGCACCTGAAGTATTATAAGGAGGTGCACTAATGGCTACAAGTAAGATCAAAAAGGGTGATACCGTTAAGGTCATTACCGGTAAGTACAAGGGCACCGAGGGAAAGGTTATCGCCGTAAAGAACGGAAAGGTTACCGTTGAAGGTGTCAACATGGTTACAAAGCATACAAAGGCATCACAGAGCAACCCTAACGGTGGTATAGTTCATGAGGAAGCTCCTATCGATATCTCCAATGTTATGTATGTTGTAAATGGCAAGGTTACACGTGTTGGTTTTGAAGGAACCGGCAGAGATAAGGTTCGTGTGGCTAAGAAGACCGGAGATAAAATTGACTGATAACGAGAGGAGGTTCTCACTGTGAACAGGTTAAAAGAAGCCTATGACAAGGAAATAGCTCCGGCTCTGCAGGAAAAGTTCGGTTATAAGAATGTAATGCAGATCCCAAAGCTTAGTAAGATCGTTATAAATATGGGTGTTGGTGAAGCAAAGGAGAACAACAAGGTTCTTGAGACAGCTGCTTCAGACCTCGCCACAATAACAGGCCAGAAGGCTGTATATACAAAGGCAAAGAAGTCAATCGCAAACTTCAAGCTTCGTGAGGGCATGCCTATCGGATGTAAGGTTACCCTTCGTGGTGATAAGATGTATGAGTTCGCTGATCGTCTTTTCAACCTTGCACTTCCACGTGTTCGTGACTTCCGTGGCGTTAATCCTAACGCATTTGATGGTCGCGGAGATTACGCACTGGGACTTAAGGAGCAGCTTATCTTCCCTGAAATCGAATATGATAAGGTAGATAAGGTAAGAGGTATGGATGTTATATTCGTAACAACCGCTGAGACAGATGAAGAGGCTCGTGAGCTTTTAGCACGTCTTGGTATGCCTTTTGCAAAGCACTGATTAAAACAAAGTTATATATAGATGCCCAGTGATACCGCTGTGCGGTAAAAAGGAGGAACACATGGCAAAGTTGTCAATGAAGCTTAAGCAGCAGCGTCCAGCCAAGTTCTCTACCAGAGCTTATACACGTTGCAGAATCTGCGGACGTCCTCATTCTGTATTAAAGAAGTACGGAATCTGCAGAGTATGCTTCCGTGAATTAGCATACAAAGGTGAGATCCCAGGCGTAAAGAAAGCCAGCTGGTAATTAAAGGAAGGAGGTTGCTGCAATGACAGATCCAATTGCTGATATGCTTACAAGAATCCGTAATGCAAATACGGCTAAACATGATGAGGTTGATGTACCTGCTTCCAAGATGAAGGAGAGCATTGCTTCCATCCTGTTAAAGGAAGGTTATATAAAGAACTACGAATTAGTTGATGTTAACGGTTTTAAGAACATTCACATCACATTAAAGTATGGCCAGAACAAGAATGAAAAGGTCATCACCGGTATCAAGAGAATCTCTAAGCCGGGATACAGAGTATATGCTGACTGCGAGAATCTTCCAAAGGTTCTTGGTGGTCTTGGCGTAGCTATTGTTTCAACAAACAAAGGTGTAATCACTGACAAGGAAGCAAGAAAGCTTAATGTCGGTGGCGAAGTTCTTGCATTTGTTTGGTAATCAATTATATGCCGGTTGACGGCTATCCACAAATATATATGGAGGTGCGGGCATGTCACGTATAGGAAAAATGCCTATCGCAGTACCTGCAGGTGTAACTGTAGATATTGCAGAAAATAATAAAGTGACTGTTAAGGGTCCTAAGGGAACACTCGAAAGAGTTCTTCCTTCAGAGATGACTATAAAGCTCGAAAACAACGAGATAGTAGTAACAAGACCTAATGATCTTAAGCAGATGAGATCACTTCACGGACTTACAAGAACTCTTATCAACAACATGGTTGTTGGCGTAACAGAAGGTTATAAGAAGGTTCTTCTTGTAAACGGTGTTGGTTACAGAGCTAATAAGAAGGGGAAGGAACTTACACTTCATCTTGGATATTCTCATCCTGTTGTAATGACAGATCCTGAGGGTGTTGAGACAGTAGTTGATGAAAAGGCTACTCCAAATACTATTACCGTTAGTGGTATAGATAAAGAAAAGGTTGGACAGTTTGCGGCTGAAATCAGATCTAAGAGAGCTCCAGAGCCATATAAGGGCAAGGGTATCAAGTATGATACTGAGATTATCAGACGTAAAGAAGGAAAGACCGGTAAGAAATAATTAAAGGAGTGAAGAAGAATGGTCAGTAAAGTATCAAGAAGCGCTGTTCGTGAAAAGAAGCATAGAAGAATGCGCGCTCATATAGCTGGTACAGCCGAGAGACCACGTCTCGCTGTATTCAGAAGTAATAACCATATGTATGCCCAGATAATCGACGACCAGGCAGGAAAGACACTTGTTTCTGCATCTACACTCGATAAGGATGTTAAGTCCGGTCTTGAGCATACTAACGATGTCGCTGCTGCTGAGGCAGTTGGAACTGCAGTAGCCAAAAAGGCTGTTGAAAAGGGCATCAAGGAAGTCGTATTCGACAGAGGCGGCTTCATTTATCAGGGCAAAATACAGGCACTTGCTGACGCTGCAAGAAATGCAGGCCTTGAATTCTAAAAGAAGGAGGATGAAGCCATGAATCGTTCAGTAGACAAAAATACTGAGAATAATGAATTTGATGACAAGGTCGTTACCATAAAGCGCGTCGTTAAGGTCGTTAAAGGTGGACGTAATATGAGATTTTCTGCCCTTGTTGTTGTAGGAGATAGAAAGGGACGCGTAGGTGCCGGTCTTGGAAAGGCTGCTGAAATTCCTGAAGCTATCCGTAAGGGTAAGGAAGATGCAATGAAGAATATGGTTACAGTTCCATTTGATGAGAACGGATCAATTCCTCATGATTTCATCGGTAAGTTTGGTAGCGCTGAAGTTCTTCTTAAGAGAGCTCCAGAAGGTACTGGTATCATCGCCGGCGGTCCTGCACGTAACGTACTTGACCTTGCTGGTTTCAAGAATATCAAGACCAAGTCACTTGGATCAAACAACAAGCAGAATGTAGTTCTTGCTACAATCAACGGCTTATCCCATTTAAAGACTCCTGAAGAAGTTGCTAAGCTTCGCGGTCTTTCAGTTGATGAACTTTGATCTTTTGAAAAGCGGAGTTGGAACTATCACTTAAGGAGGATTAAAAATGGCAAACTTAAAGGTTACTTTGGCTAAGTCAACCATCGGTTGCTTACCAAAGCATAGAAGAACTGTTGAAGCTCTTGGCCTTAAGAAGACCAACAGAAGCGTAGTGCTTCCTGATAATGCTGCAACACGTGGAATGATAAAGCAGGTTGAGTATCTGCTTAAGGTAGAAGAAATCTAATAGCGGGGAGGTGTAAAAGATGAATTTAACTGACTTACAGCCAGTTGCAGGCTCACATCAGAGCGATAACTTCCGTAGAGGCCGTGGACATGCTTCAGGCAACGGAAAGACTGCAGGTAAGGGTCATAAGGGTCAGAAGGCTCGTTCAGGAGCTCCAAGACCTGGATTTGAAGGCGGTCAGATGCCTCTTTTCAGAAGACTTCCTAAGAGAGGTTTTACAAATAGAAACAGTAAGGATATCGTTATCCTTAACGTTTCAGATCTTAACTGCTTCGAAGATGGCGCAGAAGTAACAATCGAATCACTTCTTGACGCTGGTCTTATTAATAGAGTTTGTGACGGTGTCAAGATTCTTGGCAACGGCGAGCTTACAAAGAAGCTTAATGTAAAGGTTAACGCATACAGCGCTTCAGCATCAGAAAAGATAAAGGCTCTTGGCGGGAATGCTGAGGTGATCTGATGTTTTCGACGATCCGAAATGCTCTGAAAGTTAAAGACATTAGAAACAGACTTCTGTTTACTCTTTTGTGTCTTGTGGCTGTCAGGATTGGTTCCCAGATACCAGTTCCCGGTATCGACAGGGACCAGGTTCATGCATTCCTTGCGCAGATTTCACAGATGGAGTTTCTTAATGCAATAACTGGTGGTTCACTGGAATCATTATCAATATTTGCACTTAGTATTACACCATACATTACATCATCGATCATCATACAGCTCCTTACTATTGCAATCCCTCGTCTTGAGGAAATGCAGAAGGAAGGAGAGGATGGTCGTAAGAAGTTAGCAGCATATACAAGATATGTTACTATTATCCTTGCTGTTGTTGAAAGTACGGTTATGGCTATCGGCTTTGGTCGTGCAGGATACATGAATGACTACAATTTCTTAAGTACGATTGTGGTTGTATTCTGTCTTACAGCAGGTGCTTCATTCCTTATGTGGCTTGGAGAAAAGATAACTGATTTTGGTGTAGGCAACGGTATTTCGATGATCCTTCTTTTTAATATCGTTTCCAGAATGCCTGGAGATATATTAAACCTTTTCAGGACTCATGTTAAGGGTGCGTCGAGTGTAATGAACGGCGTGATCGCTACAATCCTGATCGTAGGTATAATAGTTGGTCTTATTGTTTATATCGTTGTTCTTAATGATGCTACACGTAATATCCCTGTGCAGTATGCACAGAAGATTCAGGGACGCAGACTTGTCGGCGGCAGCGGATCAAGCATACCACTCAAGGTCAATACTGGCGGTGTAATGCCAATCATTTTTGCAAGCTCTATTCTTCAGACACCTATAGTTATCTGTAGTTTTATGGGAATACAGCCTGCAAGTGGCTCAGGTGCATCTATTGGCCAGAAAATACTGAAAGTTCTTAATCAGGGAGCTTGGTGCAATTTTAGCTCTTTAGGAGAGGCAAAGTATACTTTAGGTCTTGTTTTATATATTGCAATGCTTATATTCTTTGCTTACTTTTATACTTCAATTACATTCAACCCTATTGAGGTTGCTACTAATATGAAGAAGGCCGGAGGATTTATACCTGGTATAAGACCTGGCCGTCCAACCAGCGATTATCTTACTAAAGTTCTCAACAGTATCATCTTTATTGGAGCTGTCGGACTGATTATCGCTGCACTTATCCCGATCGTATGCGCTGGCGTATTCCATGCCAATGTATCTTTCGGTGGTACCAGTCTTATCATTGTTGTAGGAGTTGTCCTCGAAACAATGAAGCAGATTGAATCAAGGATGCTTGAGAGACATTACACTGGTTTCCTTAGCGATTAATCTGCCGACGTTTAATGTACTGCAGATTGTTAACGGGGCTGCAGCAGGTATGACATTTGTATTAGTGTTATAGTTGCTGCAGCTTTTCTTTTACAGGAAATTAACAGGAGAAGAATAATGAAGATAATAATGCTTGGGGCACCGGGAGCAGGTAAAGGAACACAGGCTATTAAAATAGCAGAAAAGTATGATATTCCACATATTTCAACAGGTGATATATTCAGATATAATATAAAAAATAATACTGAACTTGGAAAAGAAGCCAAGAAGTATATGGATGCAGGTAAACTTGTACCTGATGAACTTACATGCGACCTTCTTCTTGACAGAGTTAAGAAGGATGATTGCAAGAATGGATACATACTTGACGGATATCCAAGAACTATCCCTCAGGCGGAAGTGCTTGATGAGGCTCTTGCAAAGAACGGTGAAAAAATAGATCATGCTATCAATGTAAATGTGCCTGACGAGAATATCGTTGAAAGAATGTCTGGCCGCAGAACATGTACTGATTGCGGAGAAACATACCATATTAAATACAATGCACCTTCAAGGGAAGGAATTTGTGACAGATGTGGGGCTAAGCTTATACAGAGGGATGATGATAAGCCGGAGACTGTACAGAAAAGATTAACTGTGTACCATGATCAGACAGAACCACTTATTGATTATTATAAGAATAAGGGTATATATAAAGAGGTAGATGGTACAAAGAGTATGGATATTGTTTTTGATGACATTTGCAATATACTTGGCTGATAGGTGTGATCATTGGACATCAAAATAAAAAGTTCGTCTGAAATAGAGAAGATGACGGAAGCGGGCAGGATTCTTGCGGAGATTCTTGATGAGCTTTTTACTTATGTCAGACCTGGCATTTCAACATACGAACTCGATACAATCTGCGAGAAACTGATAAAGAAGAATGAATGTCTTCCTATATTAAAAGGATACGAGGGCTTTCCTTCTGCATCATGTATATCTGTTAATGACCAGGTCGGACATGGTATACCGCATCCGGAACATTTTCTTGATGAGGGCGATATTGTTAAAATAGATACCAGTATTTCTTATAATGGGTGGTGTGCGGATGCTGCCAGAACTATACCTGTTGGAAAAGCTGATCCTTTGCTGCTTGATCTTATTGAAAATGTAAAGGGTGCTTTTTATGCAGGCCTTGAAAAGGCGGTAGCAGGCAATCAACTTAATGAAATAGGCAGAGCTATAGAAGAATTTGCTGTCAGACACGACCTGTCCGTTGTAAGGGATATGATGGGACATGGAATTGGACAGAAACTTCATGAAGATCCACCAGTACCTCATTTTAAAGAGGATGAGGACGGTCCGTTACTACTTTCGGGAATGACGCTCGCAATTGAACCCATGTTAAATATGGGTGATAGCGACGTTGTTTGGGGGGATGATGACTGGACTGTCTACACAGCTGATTATTCCTTTTCTGCACATTATGAGAATACAATATTGATAACCGATAACAAGCCAGTTATACTGACGCCTGTTTCTTACTGTTAGTAGGAAGGGCAATGTGAAAGGAGACAAATGTCAAAATCTGACGTACTTGAGATTGAAGGAACTGTAGTTGAAAAACTCCCTAATGCAATGTTTCAGGTAGAACTTGAAAATGGTCATAAGGTTCTTGCACACATAAGCGGTAAGTTAAGAATGAACTTTATCAGAATCCTTCCAGGTGATAAGGTTACTCTTGAAATGAGTCCTTATGATCTTACAAAGGGAAGAATTATCTGGAGAGATAAATAAATAAAAGACAAATATCGATAAATAGTATATAATTAGACCATAGCTTAGTATAAGTCTTGAAGTTGCTTGAATGATTAGAGGTTTTCATATGATCGAGAAATTATATGAAAGTTAT
>Ga0256870_1000723_pt1 | contig 13015 bp, 8 predicted proteins | sample RumenRJG_06RNA_FD_186079 | JGI IMG/M metagenome (GOLD analysis project Ga0256870, IMG submission 186079) | Metatranscriptome of bovine rumen microbial communities from Lethbridge, Alberta, Canada - Rumen RJG_06 (Metagenome Metatranscriptome) | ecosystem: Host-associated > Mammals > Digestive...
AAAAGCCTCTTTAGCTCAGTTGGCCAGAGCACGTGATTTGTAATCTCGGGGTCGTTGGTTCGAATCCGACAAGAGGCTCAAAGGAAGTAGCAGGATAAATGGGCAAATTCCAGAGTGGCCAAATGGGGCAGACTGTAAATCTGTTGTCTTTCGACTTCGGTGGTTCGAATCCATCTTTGCCCACAGTTGAGGAAACTTGACAATTGCGGAAGTAGCTCAGTTGATAGAGCATTAGCCTTCCAAGCTGAGGGTCGCGGGTTTGAGTCCCGTCTTCCGCTCTTTAGATTGCTGTTATAGCTCAGTGGTAGAGCACTTCCTTGGTAAGGAAGAGGTCCCGAGTTCAATCCTCGGTAACAGCTCAAGATGAATGGAGATAATAATTGATTATTAATCAAATAAATAAAAAGTAAAGCTATGGCTAAAGAGAAATTTGAACGTACGAAACCCCACGTTAACATTGGTACTATTGGACACGTGGATCATGGTAAGACTACTTTGACTGCTGCTATCACATTGGTATTGTCAAAGAGAGTTGCAGGTAACGAAGGTAAGATCAAGTCTTTTGATCAGATCGACAACGCTCCGGAAGAGAAGGAACGTGGTATTACTATCAACACTGCTCACGTTGAGTATGAAACAGCTAAACGTCACTATGCACACGTTGACTGTCCGGGACACGCTGACTATGTAAAGAACATGGTAACTGGTGCTGCTCAGATGGATGGTGCTATCATCGTAGTTGCTGCAACTGATGGTCCGATGCCTCAAACTCGTGAACATATCCTTTTGGCTCGTCAGGTAAACGTACCTCGCTTGGTTGTTTTCTTGAACAAGTGTGATATGGTTGATGATGAAGAAATGTTGGAATTGGTAGAAATGGAAATGCGTGAGTTGCTTTCATTCTATGATTTCGATGGCGACAATACTCCTATTATCCGTGGTTCTGCACTTGGTGCTTTGAACGGTGTTCCTGAATGGGAAGACAAGGTAATGGAATTGATGGATGCTGTTGACGAATGGATTCCACTTCCTCCACGTGATACTGATAAGCCTTTCTTGATGCCTGTTGAGGATATCTTCTCAATCACTGGTCGTGGTACAGTTGCTACTGGCCGTATCGAAACTGGTGTTATCAAGGTTGGTGACGAAGTTGAAATTTTGGGTCTTAGCCAAGATAAGAAGTCAGTTGTTACCGGTGTAGAAATGTTCCGTAAGTTGTTGGACGAAGGTGAAGCTGGTGATAACGTAGGTTTGTTGCTCCGTGGTGTTGACAAGGATGAAATCAAACGTGGTATGATCCTTTGCCATCCGGGTCAGATTAAGCCTTATTCTAAGTTTAAAGCTGAGGTTTATATCTTGAAGAAAGAAGAAGGTGGTCGTCACACTCCATTCCGTAACAAGTATCGTCCTCAATTCTATATCCGTACTATGGACTGTACCGGTGAAATCACATTGCCAGAAAACGTTGAAATGGTTATGCCAGGTGATAACGTTACAATCAATGTTGAATTGATCTACCCGGTTGCATTGAACTTAGGTCTTCGTTTCGCTATCCGTGAAGGTGGACGTACAGTTGGTGCTGGTCAGATTACAGCTCTTATTGACGACTAATACTTAAGGTATATAGTATAATTGTCGGTTCCTAGTGTATGCTAGGGACCGTTTTACGGGAGTGGCTCAGTTGGTAGAGCATCGGTCTCCAAAACCGAGGGTCGGGAGTTCGAGTCTCTCCTCCCGTGCAAAATTGAAAAGATATGTTTCAGAAAATCGTAAATTATTGTAAGGAATCTTATGACGAATTAGTCCATAAAACTACATGGCCAACTCGTAAAGAATTATCTAGCAGCGCAGTGGTTGTTTTATATGCTTCCCTACTCATTGCGTTGGTTGTATTCTGTATGGATAGCGTTTTCCAGTTCATTATGGAGAATATCATTTATCCGCATTAATAAATTCTATTAAAGATGTCTGAGATTGAAAAGAAATGGTACGTGTTACGTGCCGTAAGCGGTAAGGAAAACAAAGTCAAAGAGTATATCGAGGCTGATATGAGAATCGGAGACTTTGGCAATTTCGTTTCTCAGGTTTTAATTCCCACGGAGAAAGTTCATCAAATCCGGAACGGTAAGAAAACGGTGAAGGAAAGAAGTTATCTTCCTGGATATGTACTTGTAGAAGCGGCATTGGTAGGTGAAGTACCTCATCGTCTTAGAAACACGCCTAATGTGTTGGGCTTCTTGGGCGGTATGGACCATCCCACACCTTTACGCCAGTCTGAGGTAAATAGAATTCTTGGTACGGTAGATGAACTTCAAGAGGTTGGTGAGGAACCATTAGTACCTTATGTAATTGGAGACCCTGTCAAGGTTATTGTAGGTCCGTTCAACGGATTCAGTGGTGTCATTGAAGAGGTGAACAACGACAAACGAAAACTGAAAGTTATGGTCAAGATCTTTGGTCGTAAAACGCCGGTGGAACTTGGTTTTATGGATGTAGAGAAGGAATAAGTGCTTGCACTTTTCTTTCTGATTAATTAAAATAAAAATTAGAAATCAAATGGCTAAAGAAGTTGCTGGATTAATCAAATTACAGATTAAAGGAGGCGCTGCAAATCCATCACCTCCCGTAGGACCTGCACTTGGTTCAAAGGGTATCAATATCATGGATTTCTGCAAGCAATTCAATGCCAGAACCCAAGACAAGGCAGGTAAGATCTTACCTGTTATTATCACTTACTATAGCGATAAGTCTTTCGACTTTGTTGTAAAGACTCCTCCTGTAGCAGTGCAATTGCTTGAAATGGCAAAGATTAAGAGTGGTTCTGGTGAGCCTAACCGTAAAAAGGTTGCTCAATTGACTTGGGATCAGATCCGTACGATCGCTCAGGACAAGATGGTTGACTTGAACTGCTTTACTGTAGAATCTGCGATGACTATGGTAGCTGGTACAGCTCGGAGTATGGGTATCACCGTTAAAGGCGAATTCCCGGGTAATAATTAATAAACTTCAATTACAATGGGTAAACTTACAAAAAATCAAAAGTTAGTAGCCGGTAAGATTGAAGCAGGGAAGGCATACTCTCTCATCGAAGCTGCAAAACTGGTGAAGGAAATTACTTTCACTAAGTTCGATGCTTCTGTAGATATTGCAATTCGTTTAGGTGTCGATCCTCGTAAGGCAAACCAAATGGTACGTGGCGTTGTTTCCCTTCCTCACGGAACAGGTAAGCAAATCCGCGTATTGGTTCTTGTTACACCTGACACAGAAGTTGCTGCCGCTGCAAAAGAAGCTGGTGCTGACTATGTTGGTCTTGAAGAGTATATTGAAAAGATCAAAGGTGGATGGACTGATGTTGATGTAATCATCACTCAGCCTTCTAACATGGGTAAAATCGGTGCACTCGGCCGTATCCTCGGTCCTCGTGGTTTGATGCCAAACCCGAAGAGTGGTACTGTTACAATGGATGTAGCTAAAGCTGTTAAAGAAGTAAAACAAGGTAAGATAGATTTCAAGGTTGATAAAACTGCCATTATCCATACTTCAATTGGTAAGGTAAGTTTTACTCCTGAACAGATTGCTGATAACGCACGTACTTTTATTGATACTGTCGTTAAGTTAAAACCTGCTGCAGCTAAAGGTACTTATATGAAGAGCATTTATCTTTCATCAACTATGAGTCTTGGTGTTAAAGTTGATCCAAAGGCTTTGGATGATAAAACTAATTAATGAAGAATTATGAAAAAGGAAGATAAAGGCGTTATTATCAGTCAGCTTGCTGAAACTGTAAAGGAATTCGGTCATTTTTACTTGGTTGACGTTACTGCTTTGAACGCAGAAAAGACGGCTCAGTTAAGAAGAAAATGTTTTGAAGCTGGCATTAAGTTGGTGGTAGTAAAGAATTCTTTGCTCCACAAGGCTCTCATGAGCATTGAAGATGTTGATTTCTCACCGTTGTTCGATTCTTTGAAAGGTACAACAGCAGTTATGTTTACAAACGTAGCTAACGTGCCTGCAAAGTTGTTGAAGGAATATAAGAATGAGAACCCTGTATTGAAAGCTGCTTATGCTGAAGAGGGTTGTTATGTTGGTGCTGATCAACTTGATGCTCTGGCTAGTATCAAGAGTAAGAATGAAGTTATTGCAGATATCATTGCTCTGTTGCAATCGCCTGCTAAGAACGTTATTTCTGCTCTTCAATCTGGTGGAAACACCATTCATGGAGTTCTTAAGACTCTGGGCGAACGTCCCGAATAAAAAATATCAATTAAGTATTTAACAATTAAATTCATACTAAAATGGCAGATTTAAAAGCTATTGCTGAACAATTAGTTAACTTGACAGTTAAGGAAGTTAATGAACTTGCAACTATCCTTAAAGACGAATATGGTATCGAACCAGCTGCTGCAGCTGTTGCTGTTGCTGCTCCTGCTGCTGCAGGTGAAGCTGCTGCTGAAGAGAAGACATCTTTTGATGTTGTTTTGACTTCTGCAGGTGCTGCTAAGTTGAAAGTTATTAAGGTGGTTAAGGAAGAATGTGGTCTTGGCTTGAAGGAAGCTAAGGACTTGGTAGACGGTGCTCCTAGCACTTTGAAGGAAGGCTTGTCAAAGGCTGACGCTGAGGCTTTGAAAGAGAAGATTGAAGCTGAAGGTGCTACTGTTGAACTTAAGTAAGATTGCCTGATTAACAGGATATCGGTTAAGAATTCTCTTAGGGGAATTCTTAACCTTTTTGTGTCTATATTATATTGAGTTCTTAAATTTATTATCAGATGTCTTCTAAAACAGAAAACAAACGTATTAGTTTTGCTTCTATTAAGAATCCGATGCCTTATCCGGATTTCTTGGAAGTACAATTGAAGTCTTTCCAAGACTTTCTGCAATTGGATACCCCTCCAGAGAAACGAAAGAAGGATGGACTGTATCAGGTGTTCGCCGAAAACTTCCCTATCGCTGATACGCGAAACAATTTCGTTCTCGAATTCTTGGATTACTATATCGACCCGCCTACATATTCTATCGAGGATTGTCTTGAACGCGGATTGACATATAGTGTTCCATTGAAAGCTAAACTTAAGCTTTATTGTACGGATCCCGATCATGAGGATTTTGATACGGTGATTCAGGATGTATATCTGGGACCTATCCCTTATATGACTCCACAAGGAACCTTCGTTATTAATGGTGCAGAACGCGTTGTCGTTTCACAGCTTCACCGTTCACCGGGTGTCTTCTTCGGACAGAGCATCCATGCGAACGGTACGAAATTGTATTCTGCTCGTATCATTCCATTCAAAGGTTCTTGGATTGAATTTGCAACGGATATCAATAATGTGATGTATGCGTACATCGACAGAAAGAAAAAATTGCCTGTTACCACATTGTTGCGTGCCGTCGGCTTTGAAACAGATAAAGATATCCTTGAAATCTTTAATCTGACTGAAGAAATTAAGGTCAATAAGACAAATCTGAAGAAGGTAGTTGGCAGAAAGTTAGCTGCCCGCATTCTGAAGACATGGACAGAAGACTTCGTTGATGAGGATACGGGAGAAGTTGTATCCATCGAGCGTAACGAAGTGATTATTGACCGTGAAACAATTTTAACTGAAGAACATATCGAAGAGATTTTGGATTCTCAAGTACCTACGATCTTGGTACATAAAGAAGAAGCCAATTCATCTGATTATTCTATTATATTCAATACACTTCAAAAAGATCCGAGCAATTCAGAGAAAGAAGCAGTTCTTTATATTTATAGACAATTGAGAAATGCTGATCCTGCTGATGATGCAAGTGCTCGTGAGGTGATCAATAATCTTTTCTTCTCGGAGAAGAGATATGACCTTGGTGATGTTGGTCGTTACAGAATCAATAAGAAATTGGGACTGTCAACCGATATGGACGTTAAGGTCTTGACTAAACAAGACATTATCGAGATCATCAAATACTTGATTGAGTTGATTAACTCTAAGGCTGATGTAGATGATATCGACCACTTGAGCAATCGTCGCGTTCGTACTAGTGGCGAGCAGCTTTCTAACCAGTTCACCATCGGATTGGCACGTATGGCACGTACAATCCGTGAAAGAATGAATGTTCGTGATAATGAAGTATTCACACCGGTTGATTTGATTAATGCAAAGACCATTTCATCGGTCATCAACTCGTTCTTTGGAACGAATGCTTTGTCGCAGTTCATGGATCAGACAAACCCATTGGCCGAAATCACGCATAAGCGTCGTATGTCTGCGTTAGGTCCTGGCGGTTTGACTCGTGAGCGTGCTGGATTTGAGGTTCGTGACGTACACTATACACACTATGGTCGTTTGTGTCCGATTGAAACTCCTGAAGGTCCTAATATCGGTTTGATCTCATCTCTCTGTGTATACGCAAAGATCAACGATCTAGGCTTTATCGTTACCCCTTATCGTAAGGTGGAAAATGGTAAGGTTGATTTATCCGATGAGGGCGTTAGATATTACACCGCTGAAGAAGAAGAGGACAAACTGATTGCACAGGGCAATGCACCATTGAATGATGATGGTACATTTATCAGAGATCGGGTAAAGGCTCGTCAAGATGCCGACTATCCTGTTGTGGCTCCTGATCAGATTGACATGATGGATGTCTCTCCTCAGCAGATCGCTTCTATTGCAGCATCGTTGATCCCATTCTTGGAGCATGATGATGCTAACCGTGCGTTGATGGGTTCGAACATGATGAGACAGGCTGTTCCTTTGCTTCGTACAGAAGCACCTATCGTTGGTACTGGCATTGAGAAGCAGTTGGCAGAGGATTCACGTACTCAGATTATGGCAGAGGGTGATGGCGTTATCGAATACATTGATGCGACAACGATCAAGGTACTCTATGACCGTACTGAAGAAGAAGAATTCGTTAGCTTCGAGCCAGCTTTGAAGGTTTATGATATTCCTAAATTCCGTAGAACCAATCAGAGCATGACAATTGACCTTCGTCCTATCTGTGAGAAGGGGCAGCGTGTGAAGAAAGGTGATATTCTGACCGAAGGTTACTCGACCGCTAATGGTGAGTTGGCACTTGGTAAGAACTTCTTGGTTGCTTATATTCCTTGGAAGGGTTACAACTACGAGGATGCTATCGTTCTGAACGAACGTGTCGTTCGTGAGGACTTGTTGACTTCTGTTCACGTTGATGAATATGTCTTGGAAGTTCGCGAGACCAAACGTGGTATGGAGGAATTTACTTCAGATATTCCAAACGTAAGTGAAGAAGCGACAAAGGACTTGGACGAAAACGGTATCGTTCGTATTGGAGCTCGTATCCAGCCGGGTGATATCTTGATTGGAAAGATCACTCCAAAGGGTGAATCAGATCCGTCTCCAGAGGAGAAATTGTTGCGTGCTATCTTCGGCGATAAGGCTGGTGACGTGAAGGATGCTTCTTTGAAGGCTTCTCCTTCATTGCATGGTGTTGTTATCGGTAAGAGATTGTTCTCACGTGCTATTAAGACTCGTAGCGAGAAGAATTCTGATAAGGCTTTAATGCCTAAGTTGGATGAAGAATTTAAGGCAAAGGCTGATGAACTGAAAGGCATCATGCTCGAGAAACTGCTGACATTAACATCGGGTAAAGTATCACAGGGAGTGAAAGACTATACTGGAGCTGATGTCGTAGCGAAGGGTGCTAAATTCACGAAGTCAGTTCTGGAGAATCTTGACTTTGAAACAATTCAGTTGAACAAGTGGACGAATGATGCTCATAAGAATGACCTGATTCGTGACTTGGTTATGAACTATCTGAAGAAGTACAAAGAGTTGGATGCTGATTTGAAGCGTAAGAAGTTTGCGATTACAATTGGTGATGAACTTCCTTCTGGCGTTATTCAAATGGCTAAGGTATATATTGCTAAGAAACGTAAGATTGGTGTCGGCGATAAGATGGCAGGTCGTCACGGTAATAAGGGTATTGTCTCACGTGTCGTTCGTCAAGAGGATATGCCATTCTTGGCAGACGGTACTCCTGTAGATATCTGTTTGAACCCGTTGGGTGTGCCTTCACGTATGAACATTGGTCAGATTTTCGAGGCTGTGTTAGGTCGTGTCGGAAAGAACTTGGGCGTGAAGTTTGCTACTCCTATCTTTGATGGTGCTACATTGGAGGATTTGGATAAGTGGACTGACAAGGCTGGACTTTCACACTATTGCAAGACAGATTTGTATGATGGTGAGACCGGTGAGAAGTTTGACCAACCTGCAACAGTAGGTGTTGCCTATATGTTGAAGTTAGGTCACATGGTTGAAGATAAGATGCATGCCCGCTCAATCGGCCCGTACTCATTGATTACGCAGCAGCCATTAGGTGGTAAAGCACAATTTGGTGGTCAGCGTTTCGGTGAAATGGAGGTTTGGGCTCTTGAGGCATTCGGCGCTTCTCACGTTCTGCAAGAGATCTTGACTATTAAGTCGGATGATGTGAACGGACGTTCTAAGGCTTATGAGGCGATTGTCAAAGGTGAACCAATGCCAACACCTGGTATTCCTGAATCTTTGAATGTCTTGTTGCATGAATTAAAAGGTTTAGGCCTGAGTGTACGCCTTGAATAATTTAAAATAACTCTTTACAATATATAGAATATGGCTTTTAGAAAAGATAATAAGATAAAGAGTAACTTCTCTAAGATTTCAATTGGATTGGCTTCTCCTGAGGAAATCCTGGAGAATTCATACGGTGAGGTGTTGAAGCCTGAAACAATCAACTACCGTACCTATAAACCGGAAAGAGATGGTCTGTTCTGTGAACGTATCTTCGGTCCGGTAAAGGACTACGAGTGTGCTTGCGGTAAGTATAAGCGTATTCGTTATAAAGGTATCGTCTGTGACCGATGCGGTGTTGAGGTGACAGAGAAAAAAGTTCGTCGTGAACGTTCCGGTCATATCCAGTTGGTTGTGCCGGTTGCTCATATCTGGTACTTCCGTTCATTACCTAATAAGATTGGTTATCTGCTTGGTCTTCCAACCAAGAAATTGGATTCAATCATCTATTACGAACGCTATGTTGTTATCCAACCGGGTGCAGCAGCTGATTTGGGTGTGAACAAACTGGATCTGTTGTCAGAAGATGAATATCTTGATTTGTTAGATAAACTTCCAAAGGATAATCAATACTTGGAAGATAATGATCCAAACAAGTTCATTGCCAAGATGGGTGGTGAAGCATTGTTAGATCTTCTTTCACAAATCGACTTGGATGCATTGTCATACGAATTACGTGACAAGGCAAACAACGATTCTTCACAACAGCGTAAGAACGAAGCTTTGAAGCGTCTGCAAGTTGTAGAAGCATTCCGTTCATCACGTGGCCGCAATAAGGCTGAGTGGATGATTATGAGAATCATTCCTGTTACTCCTCCGGATTTGCGTCCGTTGGTTCCGCTGGATGGTGGCCGTTTTGCTACATCCGACTTGAACGATCTCTATCGTCGTGTTATTATTCGTAACAACCGTCTGAAACGATTGATTGAAATCAAGGCACCGGAAGTTATCCTCCGTAATGAGAAACGTATGTTGCAGGAGGCTGTCGACTCTCTGTTCGACAACTCTCGTAAGTCAAGCGCTGTCAAGAGTGAAGCTAACCGTCCGTTGAAATCATTGTCAGACAGCTTGAAGGGTAAGCAAGGACGTTTCCGTCAGAACTTGTTGGGTAAGCGTGTTGACTACTCAGCTCGTTCGGTTATCGTTGTTGGTCCTGAACTGAAGATGGGTGAGTGCGGTCTTCCTAAGTTGATGGCTGCCGAATTGTACAAACCATTCGTCATTCGCAAATTGATAGAGCGTGGTATCGTGAAGACGGTGAAATCGGCTAAGAAGATTGTTGATCGTCGCGAACCGGTTATCTGGGATATTCTGGAACATGTGATGAAAGGTCATCCGGTCCTCTTGAACCGTGCACCGACTCTGCACCGTCTGGGTATCCAGGCATTCCAGCCTCATATGATCGAAGGTAAAGCTATCCAGCTGCATCCATTGGCATGTACAGCGTTCAATGCCGACTTCGATGGTGACCAGATGGCTGTGCACTTGCCTTTGGGTAATGAAGCAATCCTGGAAGCACAGTTGTTGATGCTAGAACCGCATAATATCCTGAATCCTGCGAATGGCGCGCCTATCACCGTGCCTGCTCAGGATATGGTACTCGGTTTGTATTATATCACGAAGTTGCGTAAGGGCGCCAAGGGTGAAGGCCTGACATTCTACGGTCCGGAAGAAGCAATCATTGCTTACAACTTGGGTAAGGTAGATGTTCATGCGATCATCAATGTCGTAGTGAAGGACTTGGATAAGGATGGTAACATTGTCGACGTAATGATGAAGGAAACTTCTGTCGGTCGTGTCATCGTGAACCAAATCGTCCCTGATGAAGTGGGCTATTTGAATACCGTTATCTCAAAGAAATCATTGCGTGATATTATCAGTGACGTTATTAAGAAGGTCGGTGTGGCACGTGCCTGCGAATTCTTGGATGGTATTAAGAACCTCGGTTATTATATGTCATTCAAGGGTGGTCTTTCATTCAACTTGGAAGATATCATTATCCCGAAGGAGAAGGAAGAATTGGTTCGCCGTGGTAATGAAGAAATCGACCAGATTATGGCTAACTATAATATGGGTTTCATTACCGATAATGAACGATATAATCAGGTCGTTGATACGTGGACACACGTTAACAGCGATTTGTCAGATATACTTTATAAGACCATCAAGAATGATGACCAAGGCTTTAATTCAGTCTTCATGATGTTGGATTCAGGAGCCCGTGGTTCTAAAGAGCAGATCCGTCAGTTGTCGGGTATGCGTGGTTTGATGGCTAAGCCTCAGAAAGCAGGTGCCGAAGGTGCTCAGATTATTGAGAACCCGATCCTTTCCAACTTTAAGGAAGGTTTGTCCGTGCTCGAGTACTTCATCTCTACACACGGTGCTCGTAAGGGTTTGGCCGATACCGCATTGAAGACTGCCGATGCCGGTTATTTGACTCGTCGTTTGGTGGACGTATCACACGATGTGATCGTAACTGAGGAAGACTGTGGTACATTGCGCGGACTGGTTTGTACAGCGTTGAAGAATAACGATGAGGTTATTGCAACATTGTACGAGCGTATCCTTGGTCGTGTATCCGTACATGATATCATACATCCTACTACCGGAAAACTGTTGGTAGCTGCCGGAGAGGAAATCACAGAAGAGATTGCAAAGGAAATCGAAGAATCTCCGATCGAGAGTGTAGAAATCCGTTCTGTATTGACTTGTGAGGCTAAGCATGGTGTATGTGCTAAATGTTATGGACGTAACCTTGCAACCAGCAGAATGGTGCAGAAGGGTGAAGCTGTCGGCGTCATCGCTGCTCAGTCTATCGGTGAGCCGGGTACTCAGTTGACATTGCGTACTTTCCACGCCGGTGGTATCGCAGGTAACATGGCTGCTGATGCAAGCATCGTTCTGAAGAATGATGGCCGTCTGGAATTTGAGGAACTTCGTACGGTAGATGCAGTTGATGAAACTGGTCAGAATGTGAAGGTCGTAGTAGGTCGTCTGGCTGAACTTCGTGTCGTTGACGTGAACACAGGCATTGTCCTTTCTACTCATAACATTCCTTACGGTTCTACCTTGTATGCTTCGAACGGCGATGTTGTCGAGAAGGGTAAACTTATTGCAAAGTGGGACCCATTCAACGCGGTTATCATTACTGAGGTGACCGGTAAAGTTCGATTCGAGTCGATGATTGAAGGCGTAACCTATACTGTTGAATCTGATGAATCAACCGGTTTGCGCGAAATCATTATCATCGAGTCTAAGGATCGTAACAAGGTTCCGACAGCTGATATCGTTGATGAAGAAGGCAATGTATTACGCACATACAACTTCCCGGTAGGTGGCCACATCTCGGTTGAGGATGGTCAGATGGTGAAGGCAGGTGATACGATCGTGAAGATTCCGCGTGCGGTTGGTAAGGCTGGTGATATCACCGGTGGTCTGCCACGTGTTACCGAATTGTTCGAAGCTCGTAACCCGTCGAACCCGGCAATCGTTTCAGAAATCGATGGTGAGGTTACTATGGGTAAGATCAAACGTGGTAATCGTGAGATCGTCGTTACCTCAAAGACAGGCGAAGAGAAGAAGTACTTGGTTAACTTGTCTAAGCAGATCCTGGTACAGGAGAACGACTATGTACGTGCCGGTACTCCACTGTCCGACGGTGCAATTACTCCTTCCGACATCTTGGCAATTAAGGGACCTACCGCTGTTCAAGAGTATATAGTGAACGAGGTACAGGACGTATATCGTTTGCAGGGTGTGAAGATCAACGATAAGCACTTTGAGATCATTGTTCGTCAAATGATGCGTAAGGTTGAGATCAACGAACCGGGTGATACCCGTTTCTTGGAGCAGCAGGTTGTTGACCGACAAGACTTCCGTGATGAAAACGACCGTATCTGGGGCAAGAAAGTTGTCATCGATGCCGGTGATTCACAGAACTTGGTTAAGGGACAGATCGTAACCGCTCGTAAGTTGCGTGATGAGAACAGTTCGTTGAAGCGTCGTGACTTGAAGTTGGTTGAGGTACGCGATGCCGTACCGGCAACATCTACTCAGATTCTGCAGGGTATCACCCGTGCAGCGTTGGGTACGAAGAGCTTCATGTCGGCTGCATCATTCCAGGAAACTACGAAGGTCTTGAACGAGGCTGCTATCGAAGGTAAGGTTGACTATCTGGAAGGTATGAAGGAGAATGTGATCTGTGGTCACTTGATTCCTGCAGGTACCGGACAACGCGAATTTGACCGCCTGGTTGTAGGTTCAAAGGAAGAGTACGATCGTATTCAGGCTAATCGTAGAAACGTGCTCGACTTCAGTAACGTAGAATCTGAAGATCAAGTGCTGGAAGAACAGCCAATGAACGAATTCCCTGAATAATCGGGACGAATATAATTTAATAGAGCATGCTCAATTTTGGGCATGCCCTATTTTTTTGTTGTGAAAAAT
>Ga0256870_1000754_pt1 | contig 12833 bp, 3 predicted proteins | sample RumenRJG_06RNA_FD_186079 | JGI IMG/M metagenome (GOLD analysis project Ga0256870, IMG submission 186079) | Metatranscriptome of bovine rumen microbial communities from Lethbridge, Alberta, Canada - Rumen RJG_06 (Metagenome Metatranscriptome) | ecosystem: Host-associated > Mammals > Digestive...
AAAAGCTGAAAGATCGCATAGATGAACTGACCAACGCAGCCTTCGGCATTGAAAAGAAGGCAGATACAGCGGAAAGTGAGGTCGGCGATGAGTGACGAGAAACAAAAAGAGATAGATCTGCCGTCTGCTGAACAGCTGAGGAACGAGCTGGAAAGAGTAAGGTATAATTCCAATTTCCGAAGGACGATGCTCAGTACGGTATCATCGCTTACGGTGGTCGCGGCAGTTGCAGTTATTGTTTCTGTACTGTTTTTACCTGTTTTAAGGGTAACAGGCACAAGCATGACACCAACGATGATGAATGATGAGCTGATAGTTTGCAGTAAGCGCTCAAACTTCAAAAGCGGCGACATCGTTGCGTTCTATCTTAATAACAAGATATTGCTCAAGCGCGTGATAGGCGTTGCGGGTGATATTATAGACATTGACAGTGCGGGGACGGTCTACGTCAACGGAAAAATGCTTGACGAGCCGTACCTGAATGAAAAAGCAAAGGGCGAGTGTGATATTGAACTGCCTTATCAGGTACCTGACAACAGGATATTTGTTATGGGTGACCACAGGGCAGTCTCAATAGACAGCCGATCAACATCGGTTGGCTGTATAGCTGATGAATATGTCATCGGCAGAGTGATATTCAGGGTATGGCCCTTTGACCGCTCGGGAAAGATATGATGAGCGGAGATCACACTAAGATTAAGATCGTTAGGGGGGGATCAGGTTGAGAGAGTTTCAGTCTATGGTAAGTAAAATGCTGAAGAAACAACGCGAAAGAAACAGATACCTTGCATTTCTCGTTGCGCTCTCTATGATCGTTACTATGATAGTTCCGCTGGGCATGATGAAACCTGCCATAAGCGCAGTCAACGGAGATATTCAGCCCGTTCTCGGTGAAGAAACGCCGCGTGATGTGCTGGGCGAGGGCGATGGATGGGAAGGTCAAAGCTCAGGCTATGCGCCGTCAGATGTTCCGAGCGGTGCGGTAGACATTACAAGCTATCTGACATCTGCTGAGTATCTGCTGAATGGTGTATATGTATCCAATGCCACTGTGGACGGCGGCGATAATACCGAAGTCGGAAGCAATTTCAAGCTGGACTATTCGTTTAATGACGGTCGTATAGGCACCAACGCGGGAAAATATGTATATTATCAGCTGCCTGAGGGTGTCAGCATACCGATAGATGTTTATGGTTCAAATGCTGTTGCGATAGACAATACTGATAATTATAACATATGGCGCATTACTAACGGTTATTCTTCGGAAGATGATGACAGCAACGTTTCGGGCTATTATACTATTAATAAGGAAACGGGACTTGTTATCATAAAGTTCACTGATACTTACCTGAGATACATTGATTCTAACAGCGGCGCGTTTGAGGGAAGCATCAATTTCTTCGGCACGGCGCTGAGAGAGAAGAATGAGGACGGCGATTTGGAGCTGGAATTCGGCGGAACTACTCAGCCGATAAATGTGACATTCAATGATAAGTCGGCAGAGCTAAATAAGACTTCACAGCTTCTCAGTGAGAACTACGAAAAGCCAAGAGTAAAATGGACGGTCACGCTCACAAATCCTTTGGGCTGGTTCGATTACTCTAATTCACAGATCAGTGACAGCTTCATAGCTAATGCCATCGACGGCACTGTTAATATCGAACCTTCGGGCGCAGGCACAGTCGATAAGGCTAACAGCAAAGTAGATCTGAATAAGACATCTGATAAACTCATAACGATCACTTATGAAACTTATGTTGAGGACAGTCAGATAGTGACTCAGGCAGACGGCACAGCAGTGGCTGTCAATGTTGCGAAATTTGAAGACAGGAGCAAAGTTCTCCCCGATAAGATCACTGAATGTGGGCAGCCGCTGCCGAATGATAATTCGGCAAGCATCAGCAAGAAAGCTGTACCTTCTTATATGATAGACGGCACGGCTGGCGACAGCGGTTATATCCGCTGGGAAATGATCGTAACAAGAGGAAACGGCAAGTCACTGAAAGACTATACTATAAGTGATACGATGTGGGGAGATGCCTCTGCATTCAAAATGGTGAGCGTTGAACCTGACGGTGCTGTAAGCTCGATAAGTGATGGCAAAGCAGTTGTCAGCCAAGACGTGAGCAAGATCGTCATCACTTATGATACCAAAAAGCAGAGCGACTGGAATAGTGTCTTTGACCATCAGAATAGTGCATCTGTTACTCCTCCCGATAAGGAACAGCCTGATGATACAGAGACTGTCACAGCTCATTACGATGATACCAAGCTGGCAGGACTTGATAAGTCCGGCAGTTTTGACAGTGATGAGAATGCAGTCGTATGGACAGTGACGGCGTATACTTCAAACGACAATAAAAAGCCGCTGAGTGAGTATACACTGACTGACCCGCAGTTTGCAAAAGCTGAAAACGGTTCGCTGGCGGTCACTTATGCTGAGGCTGACGGCTCTCAGATAAGCAGCAGTGCGGTACAACTGACACAGAGCGGTGATACTGTGGCTATGAGCGGTGCTGATGGTCTCAACAAAGTCATCTTCACCTATAAAGTCAAGCTGACACAGGCAGAGATCAATGAGCTGGCAGGAATGAGTGAAGCGAGCAAGCGCTATACAAATCCGGTTGAGCTTAAAGACCCTGATAATCCTGAAGGCAAGGTGACAAAAACAGGCGAGGCTGATGTGCCAAAGCTCCATAACAGCGTGAGCAAGTCGGCAGTCGGCGAAAAGAATGTTACCGAGTACGGATATAACGGCAAAAATGATAAGCCCGCTGAGGAAAAGAAAATCATCACATGGAAAGTCAGCATAGACAGCTATTCTCAGTTCAGCACCAACCCTTATACAGATACAATATCCGCATCGGGAAGCGGCGCTGACCATTATCTGGCGGCTGAATTCGGCAGTGAACTCACTATCAATGCGTATAACGAAAAAGGCGGCAGTGCAGTACCTCTCGTCAATGGAACTGACTATACGGTAACGTATACAAAGTCAGGCGACAAGATAACAGGCTTTACGATCAATTTTAAAGAGTCTGCTGACAACTATAAATATGTTGATCTTACATATGATACAGTCGCAGATGTGGTCGATGTGCCATACAGTACAGACACTGAAAACAACACCGCTGAGTTCAGGAATGAAGGCGGTTTAGGTACAGGCGAGAAGGGCGGCGACAGCTGGTATTTCAGAAGAGAGAGCCTGCCTGCCATTAAGCTCGATACCCATAAATACTGGGCAGACCACGATGCTTCTCACCGACCTGCCGATGGTGTGACCGTAACACTTTACAGGCGTAAAGGTGAGTCGGGCAGTTGGGAAACTTTTGAAAGCAGGACACTTACTGCCGATAACTATTACTGTGACTGGGGCGATCTTCCGAAGTATACCGATGACGGCACTCTGACAAAATATTACTATAAGGTCGAAGAGACAGCTGTTGACGGTTATACTGCAAGTTACACAGCCGCAGACGGTACTAATGATGATGCACATCTTGATGTGACAAATACTTATGACAAGATATGCCTGACTGTTAACAAACAGTGGGGCAGCGGTGTAGATCCTTATGAAGTAACACTGAAACTTCAGAGAAAACTGCGCAACGAAGACGACAGCCACTGGGCTGACGTTGCAGATAAGTCCGTGACCCTCTCGGCAGATTCGTGGAGCAAAACTTTCCATGACCTGGATGCAGGCTACGTTTACAGAGTGGTCGAGGACGATGCAACTATCGCCAATAATTACAAAAACGGCGTAAAAGCAGTATATTCAAATGAAGGCGGCTTGGATAAGTCGGGTACACTTACTGTCACGAACGTGGCAGATACCACAGATATTCACGTCCATAAGACTTGGAGCGGTGACGAAGGGCTCAGTGAGAGCGAAAAGGCAGCATCACGAGGAAGTTATGTGACTGTCAAGCTCCTCTACTCAACGGACGGCGGCACTGACTGGAAGCCTGTCAGCGAGCTGGGCGATGCATTTGCGGCATCTAAGCAGATAACCTCAGATAACTGGGATAAGACTGCCGACTGGACAGGACTGCCCGCACATACAGCTGATGGCGGTGTATACGTCTATAAGGCAGAAGAAGAGCCTGTTTCTGGCTATTCTTCACAATGGGATAACGTCGGCATCAGCCGAAGCGGTACGCTTGAGATCGTGAATACTTACGATAAGCTGATCTTCACCGCAAACAAACAGTGGTTCGGCGGAAATGTCAGCGAAAGACCCGAACAGCTGACTTTCGTTCTGGAATACCGCAAGCGCGGTTCATCTGAATCGTGGCGCGCGGTCACGGACGGCGAGCGCGTATTGACAAAGGACAGCAGCGGCAATTACAATACAGTCGGCTGGGAGCCTCAGCCTAAGTATGACACTGAGGGTAACGCCCTCGAATATAGGGTGAGAGAACTTGGTGTCCCGCTGGGTTATGAGTGCATAGCACCTGAGAGCGTGACAAAGTCAGGCAATATAACAGTGCAGAATAATTCCAACAGGATAACGATAACTGTTACCAAAGACTGGAAAAATCACGATAACTGTCCCGATCATATCGAGTTTGATCTCGAAAGAAGAGTTGACGGTTCTGACAGCTGGGAGAAGGTCGTTACCAACCAAAAGATAATCTCAAACCAGTACGGTTCAGCTCAGAGCGTGTATATCAAGGACATGCTCCAGTGCGATGCGGAAGGCAGAAGATATTATTACCGTGTGACCGAAAAAGATCTTGACGGCTACACACCTATCTATTCTTCAGGCTTTGACGGAGAGTTTGACCATGACAAGGGCGTTAGCTTTACATCAAACGGTGAACTCCGTATACTGAATGATGATACACTGACCTATAACAAGTCAGCTATCGACGAGGACGGAAATGAGATACAGTACATTTCTCTCCAGAACGTAAAGACAATTGATTATACTCCTGACAGCAACAAGCTGGCAGAGCAGTACTACATTTTCAAGTACAGGCTCGAACAGTCGGGTGATACTATTCTGCTCGATACTCTGCCTGACGGCTATAAACTCATCGTTGATGAGGATCATAAGGTCAGAGCGGCTGCGAAGTATTCAAGCGGTGAACTGCAAAAGGTCAATGCGCTGACCGACTTGCTGGACAACGATAACTGGCGGTATTACTATGAGACCGCAGCAAATACAGTATACTTCCATGTAAACGGCAAGGCTGTGATAGAGTATTATATCGGCATACCTGTTGAAGATTTCCCTGAAATGACAACATCGGGCGTTCCGATTAGAAACTCGCTCAAGTCATATATGCCTTCGGGTGAGGAGATAACAGCTGAACTGAAAGTAACAGGTGATAAGGATTATATCGACAAGAGCTACAAGACTCCCGGTGCAAGAAATAAATCAGGCGCGATAGCAGAGTATGTACTGGATATAAACCCTGAGGCTAAAAATCTTACGGCTTCCGGCAGCGGCATGATAACCGTTGAGGACTATTTCTACATTACAGGCTATCAGGGTACAACTGATTATCTTGACAAGCTGGGAACTCACACTGTCAGTGTAAGTGATGGCTCAGCTGTTATCAAAGTTGAGAAAAACTCCATTGAAAGCGGCGCAACTGTCAAGTATATGCTGAAGGGTGCGGCAGGTACTGCGGTAAAGGGTTCTATCAGCTATAACGGCGGCTCTGTACCGATAAACGGTACGTTTGACAGCAACGGACAGCTCGAAGGTACTTTCGTCTGCGGCAATATGAATGCGGGTGACAGTTTCACGCTGAATATTACCGAAGGCACAGTAGTACAGTTCGCCATAAGGTCAGTATTGAAACTCAGTGATAAGATTGATAATGCTGCCAATACAGGTATACTGAATGCAGACCTTGATCTGCCGACAATAATTGATGTTGATACCAATAAGGAGCTTCCCAAAGGCAGTTATACAATTGAGACAGCACCTGCAAAACTTACGACCTATGAGCATGACCTGCTCGCAGAAGGCGCGAAAGTTGAGTACGATGAAACAAATTCAATGTGGGTATTTGCAAAGGATACGATCGTACCTGCCGGTGCAAGGATAAAGGTGACACTTAAAGGCGAGCCCGGAAAGAAAATTGCGGGTCATATCAAGTATCCTAATTCTTACAGCGGTGGTATTGATCTTTATGATCAAACATTTGATGCAAACGGCAATTTTGAATTTGAGTTCGTAACAGAAACAGCGCTGACATCTTCCGGTCATGGTATCTATTTCACTTCGGATGGTTGGCTTGGTGAGGACTACTCTGTTATCAAAGGCGTGACTGTCAACAGCGCAGAATATACCATCACCGAGTACGGTGAGGACTACTACATCAAGTTCACTGTTCCCGATGGTCTTCATCTGCGTGTCACTTATGGTTATCTGCTGACTGCCAATGAGAATACACCAGGTAACATTTCCGCAGGCAGCAAGCCAAACAGCGGCTCGAAGATATACACTTCCAATAAGGCAGTCATTTACGCAAATGACAGGACCGAGAAGTCCGAGTCTAACAATAACGAACTCGAACTTGAATACTATGAGGATCAGGCATCTAACCAGTCAGGCAACATGCCCAAGATCAACAAGGTAAACATAGGCAACTTTACCATTGACTCGCTTAAAGCTGATTTTATGATAGCTGAATACACAGGCGGTCAGTGGATATATGCAACAAAATACACTAAAAACGGGTCGGTCTACAATGTGGAGTTTGATAACGCACTGACTGAGAACGGCGCTGTTCCCGATGGGGCAGGGATCATCAGTCTTGACGGAAAAACTCAGGTAGGTCTGACACCTAACAGGCTTTATAAGCTGATAGAAACGAAAGCACCTCCCGGATACAAGCCATCGCCTTATGAAAGCGGCAAAACATCACTGGAAGATCTGAGGGAATTCACTTTCTACTTCGTTTACTCACCGCAGTCAACGTTGGAGAGACCCGATGATTTCGACCTGAGCGACGCAACAAAGGTCAACGGTGTTAACGGTGAGGACGTGCCTAATATCCAGCTGATAAGCATCAAGGCAACTAAAAACTGGGAGGACAGCTTTAAGCCGAACGGTGCGGCAGATGCTTCTTCCAAGATCAAACTCTTCTGGTCTTACACTAAATCAGATACTATCCCGACAGAAGATCTGTATGAGGCAACGGCTGAAAATCTTCAGCTGTCCGATCAGGCGGCAGAGAATTTCACTAACCCTAAGACCATCTCTGCTGTTGAAAATAACAATACAGCTCTCTGGGAAGGACTTCCGAACGGCGTTGGCACGAAGAAGATCTACTACTATCTGAAAGAGACCGAATACACCATCGACGGCGAGACTTTCGTTCTTCAGCCCGATGGCAGCTACATCAGCGCTAAGGATCACACTCTTGGCAATTACAGACCGATCTACATCGGCAACTGTGTCAATACTAATGAGCAGGACTCCGAATACAATAATATTCCCGCTGATGTAACTATACGAAACACTCAGATGCTTGTTGTCAAGAAAGAGTGGCGCGGCGTAAATAATGAGACTGTCGATGGAAACAATATCGAATTCCCCGAAGTCGGCTTTGCACTTTACGGACTTGACCGTGACGGCAGAAAGAGCGCTAATCCGCTTTACGTTGGCAAACTCCAAAAATCATCGGGCTGGTCGCTGGAAATACCCGATACAGTCGATCTCAGAAACTACACTGACTTCACGGTGGAGGAAATAATCGACGATAAGTCGCTTACACCCGCCCTGACAAATGAACAGATGAGAACACTGAGAAAGATGTATTCGATAAGTTACAGCAAGAACATTAACGGTGATGTTGGCGAGTTCAGGATAAGCAATAAGAACAGCACACCGAAAGTGACCGATCTTCAGGTAACAAAAACATGGGGAGACCCCATTGAATTGAAAAATCATCCTCCTGTGACCGCTGTGGTATACAAGACGATGCATCAGTGGAAAGACTCAAGTAAACCAACTGACGAAGAACTCGGTAAGGTCGCGAACTCGTGGAATGTCACACTGAATGCTGAAAACGGCTTCCGTGAAGTAATAAAGGGGCTTGATTATCTTCTTACCGCTGATGAAGTAAGCGGACTTACGGCTGAGGAAAGAGCTGCGATGAAAGATGAGCCGCACTGGTGGTACTACGTTATCGAAGACAGATCATCGCTGACAGGCGATTATGCTGAATACGAGACAGAGTATGACTACGAAGGCGACAAGGACGGCGTGTATGTGAACATCATAAACAGGCAGCCCAAATACATCACCATACAGAAAGCCTGGAAAGATACACCCGAAAGCTACAAACCTGAGATAATCGAGGTGGATCTCTACAAGGTAAGGATGTACAATACTCAAAACGGCGGCGTTAATGCCGATCTTGTAGGCACAAATATGTCAGGCAAAGTATTATACGATGATATAATTGCGGGAAATTATCAGAATCCGAACGGTATCTATCCCCAAGACGTCACAGCACTCGGCACTGTCAAGCTGAAAAAGTCTGACGGCTACAAGTACGTTCTTACCAATGTTCAGCTTGGCGATAATGACTTTATCTATGTTGCCGAACATGAGTCGGTAATGTTTGATGTATCATACGCCAATAACGGTGTTAACAGCTCTGACACGCCAACGGTCACGATAACAAACACTCTAAAGACTATCGACCTCAGCGTGAAAAAGGTATGGTCAGATAATGACGTTGTCGATCATACGGGTGATAACATCGTTATAAAGATAACTCAGACTAAGGGTAATGAACCCGATAATAACGAACCGCTGACAATGTATGTTGATGAAACGACACTGTATATCAAGCCGGGTCAAACCATCACGACAGATGTTTTCAATTCGGACGGCTTCACGGTAGTCACGGCAGACAGCAGCAGTGCGACAGCGGCGGCTGACGGTGATAAAGTCAGCATAACAGGTGTTGCTGATAATACAAGGACAACTGTGACAGTAACTGACAAGGCAACAGGCGTTAAGCGCGTGATACCCGTTGTGGTATCTTCTGAACCCTTGCCGATACTGAGCCTTTACAGCAGTGAGATCACCGCAGGCGAGAACACTGCTATGACAGTAAAGATGTCTGATGATAGCGAAGCAGGCACTTATGAGATCGAAGTCACTGAGGGCGATGCCGCAGGACTGGAGATCGACCAAGAAGCAGGCAAAATAAGCGGCATCAAGGCAGGAGACTACAAGCTGAGAGTCAAAGTCGGCAGTAAGTATTCTGATGAAGTGACGCTGAAAGTCGTTCTTCCTGATGACTTCACTGTTGAAAGCGAGCTGAGCGTTTCCCCGAACGGCACAGCTGCAATAACGCCCGAGCCGTCTTATGGCGACTTCACTTACACAGTGATAGGCGACAGCAGCGGCATATCTGTTGACGCAAACGGAGTAGTCACAGCAGGCGGTACAGAGGGTGCATCTGCGACTGTAAGGGTGACAAGAAACGACGGCAAGTCACACGATGTAAATGTCGTTGTCAGAGATATGTGCGTGACCTATACGCTCAATAAAGGCGAAAGAGTCCTGCTTGATGCAGGCAACGAGATCGAAAAGATCGTAGCAACACCAAACGGCGGATCTTACTATGATCTCAAAGTTTATGAACAGAAACAATATAATCAGGAAGATAAAATGTATGCATCTGTTCAGTATACTCAGACAGGCTGGGGAAACCCACCTACATTTGAGTGGAAGATCTCTTACAGCATAGGTACAGCAAATTATTCTATGTCGGACAACGTATTGACAGCAGAGTTTTCAAGTCCATTTAAAGTACCTGAAAACTACTACTTGAATTGCAGTAATACTGATGCATCAAGTGTAGTGTATAAAGTTTACTACAAAAAACCTGTATCCGACAATAACGCACTCACAAACAACAGCAAGTCACAGATGAGTTTTAACCGCAGACTTCTTGCGGCTGAACCTAAAAATGCGGGTCAGACAGTTTCCTACAACCCGAATGCTACATTTGAGACAGACGGTTATATGATCGTCGAGTTCAATACATCTCAGGGTGACAGCTTCACTAAGATACTGGAAAATCTTCCTGCGATAGGTAAAAATGGTGAAAGCTATTATTATCAGGCGGAAGAGATAGTCGGAAAGACGGGCTATACAGCGACATACAGCTATTCTGACGGTATAACGGCTAATAGTATCGACGCAAAAGAGGCATATTACTCTGAAAAATATTCTCAGAGTGAGAGCCCCGAGATAACAATTACTAATACCAAACAGGAAAACAGCGGTGTTACCCTCCCGCAGACAGGCGGAACGGGCACAGCACCCTATACAGCAGCAGGTGCAGTTCTTTGCAGCACAGCTGCGGTGATGTACGTTGCAAAACGGCGCAGGCGTAAACAGTCCTAACCCGTTGGATAAACCTGCGCCGACAGCGGCGCGAAACAAACAAAATAATTTATTTACAAAGGAGAATTAACTATGACTAATTTTAAGAAAATCACAAGCGCAGCAGCTGCAATAATGATAGCAGCAACCATGATGGCAGGTACAGTGGCTTTTGCAGAGGATAAAACTGTTCCTACGGGTGTTGAAGGCAGTAACAAGATCTCTGTTAATTCGACATCATCTAACACTTATGATGTTTATCAGCTTTTAGAAGGTGGGATTGAAAACGTAGCAGATTCTAATCCTGCTGAAAAGGTATTTGTTGAACCCGCAGCAGGCTTTTCACTTGCAGAAGGCAAAACAGTTGATGATATTCTTGCATTTGCAGATGATGCAACTATCAGTGCAAAGACAGTTTTTAGTTCATACTATGACTCCACAAAGCCTGTTGCAACACTTAGAGGCGGTGATGTATGTAGCGTAGAGAACGGCTATTACCTTGTAGTTGAAACCGATGCTGCCGATAACACAAAGACAGCAGGAATACTGAAAGTCGTTGATGGTGATGTTGACATCAATTCTAAGCTGGGCGCTGTAACATTCGAGAAGAAGTTAAAGGACATCAATGATTCCACTGATACGAATATGACTGCATGGCAGGACGGTGCAGATCACGATATTGGCGATGCTGTTCCTTTCCAGCTGAAAGCAACTCTGCCTGAGAACGTTGACCAGTATGAAGGTTATTATCTGAAGTTTACAGATGAGCTTAATGATGCTTTCAATGTAAGCACAGTGAAAGATGTGGTAGTTAAGGTCGGAGATAAGATAATATTACCAAATACCATTGAAGGTGCAAATACGGGTTACGATTGGGTAACAAATGCAGATTCAAACAGCTTCACACTCACTTTCCCCGATATTAAGCACGTAGCTGAGAAAAAGGGTATCGCCCCCAATAATGCCGTAGTAACAGTTGAGTATACTGCTGTACTGGGTGATGCTGCTGCTGTTGGCACAAACGATGATAAAGTCACATACGGCAATATCGGCAACGAGAATACCGCTTATGCTACATATTCCAACAACCCCGAGTTTGATATGTATCCGAAGGTGGGTCCTGGCGATGATGTAGAAGATACTACCGATGAAACTGATAAGCCGGGAACACCTGATGAAGATAATAGGGAAGATACCGAAGAAGATAAAGTAATTGTTTTCACCTACAAGACCGTTATCAAAAAGGTCGATGAGGACGAAAAGCCTCTTAATGGCGCAGTTTTTGTGCTTTACAAGTTATCAAATAATGGTGAAAATAAAGAAACTATCGACAGAATGACCGTTGATGGAAATGTTTTCACATTCTACGGTCTTGATGATGGCGATTACAGGCTGGAAGAGGTCGATGCACCTAGCGGCTACAAGAGCATTGATCCTATCGAGTTCACTGTTTCAGCTGATCACGATGTTTTAGATGATAATCCCAAGCTGACAGCACTTACTGCAAAGATTTGTAACGAAGAAGGTGCTACCGATGAAAATTTCGGTACTGTTGATGTTATGGAAGGCAGCATAGAGACCGAAATCGAAAACACCAAAGGCTCCAAGCTCCCCGAGACAGGCGGCATCGGTACTAAGCTGTTCTACGCTGTCGGCGGAGGTCTGGCAGGTCTGGCGGGCATCGCACTGATAACCAAGAAGAGAATGTCCAAGAAGAACTGATAAAGCACAAATAAACGTACTGTTTGAATAGCGTTCAGCCCCGCCATTTTTGGCGGGGCGATCGCGTTTGAACATCAGGGAGGTCTCCATGAGCAGGAAGAAAAATACTATAACAAATGTTCTGCTGGTGTTTATGCTGCTCGTGGGACTGTCCGTGATGCTCTACCCGACAGTGAGCGACTGGTGGAACAAGAATATGACATCACGCGCAATATCGGTCTACAAAGAGGCTGTCACAAACACCGATGATGATGCTATATTTGGGATGCTCGCAAAAGCCGATGAATATAACCGTCAGCTTGCCGTGCTGCGCGCACCTTTCACAGAATACGAAAAGATCGGTGGCTACGATGAGATACTTGACCTTACAGGCACGGGGATAATGGGATATATAACCGTGCCCGCGATGAATGTTGAACTGCCCATCTATCACGGCACAAGTGAAGGTGTGCTGAATATCGCATCGGGACACCTTAAAGGCTCGTCATTTCCTGTGGGCGGTGCTGACACGCATGCTGTTGTATCGGCGCATCGCGGTCTGCCGTCGGCAAGGCTTTTTACTGATCTTGATAAGCTGGTCGTCGGCGATTATTTCACCATTTCCGTGCTGGATCAGGTCTATACTTACGAAGTTGAGGAGATAAACATTGTATTGCCCACGCAGGTCGTGCCGCTTCATATCCAGCCTGACCGTGACCTTGTCACGCTTATGACCTGCACCCCATACGGCATAAACACGCAC
>Ga0256870_1000764_pt1 | contig 12781 bp, 8 predicted proteins | sample RumenRJG_06RNA_FD_186079 | JGI IMG/M metagenome (GOLD analysis project Ga0256870, IMG submission 186079) | Metatranscriptome of bovine rumen microbial communities from Lethbridge, Alberta, Canada - Rumen RJG_06 (Metagenome Metatranscriptome) | ecosystem: Host-associated > Mammals > Digestive...
ACCACTAAGCGTGATCTCTATCATCTGGCTGCAGGTTCCATGTGTTTTGTAAGTATAAATTTCTGACATAAAAACTCCTTTACAATAAGTTGCCTCCGCCGTAAAATGCCGGCAGAGGCTAAAAGTATTATTAAGTCGGTGGCGGATGATATGATACCGACATCGTATTATTTTTAGATATCAGTGTGAGTCTTAATAAATTTTGTAACTGCTTCTTCGTAAAGAGAAGGATTTACATAATAGCTTTCTGCATGGTCTGCACCCTCCACAAGGATGAGAGTTTTATCTTCACTTGCACATGCATTGTAGTTCTCATAAACCATACGTGTTGGTACAAATGCGTCCTTATCGCCATGTATGAAAAGGTATGGCAACTCAGTTTTCTTAAGGGCACTCAGTGAATCACATTCTTCAAAGCTGTAGCCGTTAAGCTGTTTTGTAACAGCACTTACTGCATCGATAACAGGCTTTGTAGGAATGTGGAATTGACTTTCAAGGTTGTGTTTAAGCTGACCATTGAGAGTTGAGTATCCGCAATCTTCTATGATACCCTTTACCTGAGAAGGAAGTTCGTCGCCTGAAGCCATCATTACAGTAGCGGCGCCCATGGATACGCCATGAAGGAAGATAGAAGACTCATCCCCGAAGCGAACTGTGAGGTAATTTATCCATCTTTCTACATCAAAATGGTCATGCCATCCAAAGCCTACGTAATCTCCCTGACTCTTGCCGTGACCTCTGTCATCTACCATGAGGATATTTACGCCAAGTTTATGATAGAAAGGAAGCATAAAGGCGAAGTCTTTGAATCCGCTTGCTCTGTAACCATGAACAAGGATAACAGTTATATCTTTTTCTTCTTCAGCAGGTATAAATGTTGCATGAAGTTTTAAACCATCAAAAGAGCGTATTTCAACGTCTTCTTTTTGGATTTCGTCAAGCCATTCACGCATTTCTTCGTATTTTGCCTGCTTATCCGGGTCATCAGAATAGATATCCGGATCGCCCTTTTTTATAACTTTGGAATTTCTTGGAACTGAAAGCTGGTAGAAATAACCGATGCCGCCCGCTACTACTGCGGTGGCTGCCCCGAGAACACCTAAAATAAGACCACCTTTTTTCATAAAGCACATCCTTTCTGTAAAAAATACCTCTTTAAAATTAAACCCCAAACATTTAAATATCACCCTATGGTAATGTTTGGGGGTTAATGAAAGTGTCTGACACCACACAGATTATTATAGCATCCATCAAGAGTATTGTAAAATAAAAAAATGCTCTTTGACTTTTGACTCCGACATCATACTATTTCAAAAAATTAATTACAGACTATGTTTAGGGGGAATTATCACGGACTCGGGGAGATCATTTAAGTTATAGTCCGTGAGATGATCGTGAATCTTTAGCAGGTTAGCATTGTATACTTTTGCATCGCAAAAAGAAAATTGAAAATCGACAATGTAGGGAATGTCCATTATCTGTATATGTGGCAGTAGATGTTTTAAAATCAGGATTTCAAAATCATCATCGGACGTTACCACCATGCGGGATTTTATGTCTGTATGCAGCAAGTCTAACTGTAACTTTGTGATATCTGTAAGGTATGCGCTCTGGATGATCTTTAGCCCTGTTTTTAAGAATGCATTTACAGCCCTCCGTCCGGCTTCAGGCGAACACGCGTTAGCAAGTCCATTTTTCTCAAAAATATCATAAAGCAGATCAAAAATCAGAGTAACAGCTTCATTTATCAATCCTCTTTTATCTTTTGCCCAATAATTTTGATCCATTCTTTATGCCTAGTTGCAGGCATGGTGTCCATCGGTGTCGTGCCTGCCGCGACACCGATGAAGGGTGAAAACGTCTATTTCTCCCTGAAAATAAGGAAGCTTCCATAAGGAAAAAGGGTTATCGTATCTTCTGGAACCTCTCCTGTTAAGAGGTCTTTAAAGAAACCTGCCTGTCCCGGCACATCGAAGACAAAAGGAGTATATCCTCTGTTTATCCCGCATATAAGGTGCTCTTTTTTGGTGTATCTTTCAAAAATAAATACAGAATCTCTTGCGTATAAAACTCGTGTATTGCTGTGGATAAAGAGTCTGTGTTCGCATCTTATAGTGGATAGCTTCCTGTAATATTCCTGAAGGTCTGTATTTTCATGTCCCCAAGGGTAGCATGCCCTGTTGAAAGGGTCATTGTAGCCTTCCATGCCGACTTCGTCGCCGTAGTAAATACATGGAACACCGGGAACCATCATTTGTATCAGTGCGGCAAGCTTAAGAAGACCGATGGCTGAATCAAGGCTTACCGCATCCATTTTAGTGGCATGGCGAATCTCCCTTGGAGTGTCATTCGGAAGGATCTTGCCGCCAAGCATTGTAAGGATCCTTGCTGTGTCATGAGTGCCAAGGAGGTTCATGAGACAGTCGAGGATTTCCGGCGGGTAGTTCTCAAGCTCCGTTTCCAGGGCCCATTCAAGAGTTTCTGCATTTCCATTGCGGACAAATTCCACTATGGCGTTTTTTAAAGGGTAGTTCATTACAGAATCAAGTTCACGTCCCTGAAAATATTTCTTTCTGGTTCCATAGGCAATCTTATTTGAGGCGTCTTCCCAGACTTCACCAAGAACCAGAGCATCGCTTTTTTCTGCTCTTGCGGCCGCTTTAAGCTGCATGAGAAAGTCGTCGGAAAGTTCATCTGCAACATCGAGGCGCCACCCTGAGGCTCCGAACCTGAGCCATTTTCTGATTATGCCGTCCTCTGAAAAAAGATAATTTCTGTAGGAGGCGGAGTCCTTATTTATAGTAGGCAAAGTCATTATTCCCCACCAGCTGTTGTATACTCGCGGGTATTTGATGAAATTGTACCATTCATGGTAAGGCGAGCTGAAATCGTGAAATGCTCCGGTCTTGGCTCCGTATGTACCAAACTTGTTGAAATATATGCTGTCGGCACCTGTATGATTGAAAACGCCGTCAAGGATTATCCTTATGCCTCTTTCATCAGCTTCTACGCAAAGCTTCTTGAATTCTTCTTCATCACCAAACATAGGGTCTATCTTTGAGTAGTCACTTGTATCATATTTGTGATTCGAGTAGGCCTCAAAGACGGGAGAGAGGTAGATACAGGTCACTCCCATGCTTTTTAGGTAAGGAAGCTTTTCACGTATTCCAGCAAGATTTCCACCGAAAAAGTCATTGTTTAAGATCTCACCGTGTTCATCCGGACGCCATTCTACTTCGCCGCCCCAGTCATCCCTTATTATCACAGGTCTTTCGGGATTGACATGCTTGTTTGCCCTGGTGTCTGGTTCGCCTTTTGCAAAGCGGTCTACGAAAATGTGGTAGAAAAGTCCGCCTTTTATGAAGGCAGGAGTAGTCATGTGCCTGTCGTAAACAGTAAACTGAAAGGCATGGAAACCCTCATAAACATGGTCGATCACAGCCTTAGAGCCGTTTCTGCATACAAGGTATTCTCCGCCAAAGCCATGGAGTCTTGCGTAAAACCAAAACAGACCTGTTTCCTTTGTGGGAATCCAGGCCTCATAAAGGTCAAAGTCATGCCAAAGCCCAATCCATGTTAAAGGCATTTCTTTGAAATCTTTTTCATTGTCATTTTTAATTAAAAAAGCAGACCTTGTTATTCCATGTTTGCGGGGAATTCGTATGATAAGCCGGCAGGGTATTCCCTGCCGGCCTGTAAGATGCATGCCTGTAGTTGTGTGCCCGTCAGCAGTTATTATACATACTGAAGTCTTGGTGCTATTCAATTTAAACTCCTTTGAGTTTAGTTTACAGGTTTCAGATTCCAGATCTCGTTTGCATATTTTGCAATAGCCTTATCTGCAGCAAAGTGACCGGCGCTGGCTATGTTTACAAGACTCTTTCTGTTCCATTCACGAGGGTCTGCATAGTCGCGGAGCATATCTGTTCTTACATGGCAGTAGTCGCCAAAATCTGCAAGACACATATATGGATCTGCAATTCCATGGTCACCGATAAGAAGATACCGGTAAATATCGTTGAAATCAACACCGTTGAAGCCGCCTTTAAGTCTGTCGAGTGCACGCTTCAAGCGGTCGCTGTTTTCGTAATATCTGTATGGGTCATAGCCGTCACGCCACTTGTTCTCTACCTGTTCGGCAGTCATACCGAATATGTAGATGTTCTGTTTGCCGACCACCTGGCTCATTTCAACATTGGCACCATCAAGAGTACCAAGTGTAACGGCACCGTTTATCATAAGCTTCATGTTTCCGGTACCGGAAGCCTCTTTTCCTGCGAGAGATATCTGCTCGGATACCTCGGCTGCAGGCATGAGGTTTTCTGCCATCGTTACACGATAATTTTCAAGGAATACAACTTTAAGTTTCTTACTTATGACAGGGTCCTTATTTATCTCTTCTGAAAGGTTTACTATAAGTCTTATTATGGACTTTGCTCTGTCGTATCCAGGAGCGGCCTTTGCAGCAAAGATAAAGGTCTGAGGGGTTATATCTTTGTCAGGGTCGTCCTTCAAGTCATTGTAAAGAGCGATTATCTGAAGAGCGTTCAAAAGCTGTCTTTTATATTCGTGAAGTCTCTTTACATGTACATCAAAGAGTGAATCAGGATCGATAAGGATACCAGTGTCCTTTTTTACAAGGTCTGAAATTTTTCTCTTGTTCTCTGCCTTGATCCTTGCGAGACGTTCGAGTACGGCAGGATCATTTCTGAATGCCATGAACTCGATAAGCTTCTCTGCCTGCCTCTTATAGGTAGTACCTATACAGTCATCGATAAGAGCAGTAAGTCCCGGATTGCTCTGGCACAGCCATCTTCTGTGAGCGATACCATTTGTTACATTTGTAAATTTATCAGGTGTGTCATCATAGAAATCGCGGAAGACACTCTGTTTTAATATGTCAGAATGAAGCTCTGATACACCGTTTACACTGTGTGAACCAAGTATGGCAAGGTGTGCCATGTGGACAACTCCGTTTGAAAGAATTGCCATGCGTTCGCACTTGTCCCAGTCGCCAGGATATTTGTCCCATATATGCTTGCAGAAACGTTCGTTCAACTCGTGTATGATCTGATATATACGAGGAAGGAGTCTTCTGATAAGCTCCTCAGGCCATTTTTCAAGGGCTTCAGCAAGAACTGTGTGGTTGGTGTAGGCAAGGCACTTTTTAATTATATCGAAGGATTCCTCCCATGCCATGCCATAATCGTCCATGAAGATCCTCATCATTTCCGGAACAACGAGTGCCGGATGAGTATCGTTGATGTGTATAGCGATCTTGTCAGGAAGACTTTCAAGAGTCTTGTAGTCTCTTAAGTGGTCGCCGATTATGTTCTGCAATGAAGCAGAAACAAGGAAGTACTGCTGGCGAAGTCTTAGTTCCTTACCTTCATAATGGCTGTCGCGAGGGTAGAGCACCTTTGAAATGAGGGATGCCTTGTTGTCACCTAAGGTAGCACGGGCATAATCTCCGTTTGAGAAGGAGGTCATATCAAAGTTTTCTATATCTCTTGCCTGAAATACACGAAGTACAGAAACGCCGCGGTCATCCGCACCGGAAATCATTATATCGTAAGGCACAGCTTCTATGGTCTCGGCATTTTTAATAGTAACGCGAAGCTTGTCCTCGCTCCATGTTTCTTCAAGTTCGCCGCCAAAGCTTACCTTGAAGGTCTTATCTGTACGCTTGTTGAGCCATACTGAACCGCCCGGAAGCCATACATCAGGAAGTTCTATCTGCCATCCATCTACGATCTTCTGCTTGAAAAGACCATATTCATAGAGGATGGAGAAACCGGTAGCATTGTAGTCGAGGGTTGCGAGTGAATCCATGAAGCAGGCGGCAAGCCTTCCGAGACCGCCGTTTCCAAGACCTGCATCAGGTTCGAGTTCGTAAAGCTCCTCCAAATCATAACCATGCTTTGAAAGAACTTCCTTATAGGTGTCTGTAAGCCCCATGTTGTAAAGGTTGTTCTTTAAAGAACGGCCGATAAGGAATTCCATGCAGAGGTAGTAAACTCTTTTTGCACCCTGTTTTTTGGAAGCTGCTTTGAAGTCGTTTCTTCTCTTTAACAGGATATCCTTTACTGCAACTGCAACAGAATTATAAACCTGTTCCTTGCTTGCATTTTCAAAATTTACACCAAAATGTCTCTGAAGAAGGTCTGTAAGAACTTCTTCAGTATATTCGGTGGATGAGATATCGTCTGTAGGTATTGATTCGTTTTCATTCTGTGGTGCCGGCTGATTGTTGAAATATTTTTTGTTTTTCTTCAAAATGTTTCTCCCTGTCTGTTCGTGATGGCAAAAAGCCTATATTCACTGTATTCCGGTTATCCAGCTGTACATTTCATCATATTTTTCAGCAGATTTGCTCCAGCTGAAATCTATGGTCATTATATATTTTCTTAATTTATCCCAGTCATCTCCGTGGTTTCTGTAAAGGTCAACTGCACGGTATACTGCATTTGAAAGGTCTGCAGCAGAGTAGTTGCTGAAAGTGAAGCCATTGCCTTCGCCGCCGCCGCAGTCTTTTATTGAATCTCTGAGACCGCCTGTTTCGCGCACGATAGGAACAGTACCATATCTGCAGGCTATCATCTGTGAAAGTCCGCAAGGCTCGGCTTTACTTGGCATAAGGAACATATCTGAACCTGCATAAACCTTATGGGAGAGTGCTTTATTATAGGTTATCATAGCTGAAACTCTGCCACGATACTGATTCTGCAACCAAAGGAAATAGTCCTCATAGCGTCTGTCGCCCTTGCCGAGTATGATCACCTGAAGGTTTGTGTTGTTGAGCAGACCTTCAAGGGAATCCATTACGATATCCATACCCTTGTGGGATACAAGTCTTGTAACGAGTGCAAGAAGAGGAGCATTGTCATCTGCATAAAGGTTGCCCATCTCCTGAAGTTCTCTCTTGTCCTTTAACTTGCCTGTTACATCGACAGGTGAGAAATTATTTGAAATCTCGCCGTCTGTTTCTGCATTGTAAACAGTAGTGTCAAGACCGTTCAAGATACCTCTTGTCTTCCATGCGTTCTTTGCGATTATTTTTTCAAGTCCATGTGCAAATGATGCATCGTGAAGCTCGTTAGCGTAGGATTCACTGACAGTAGTAACGCAGTCGCTGCATTCGATAGCGCCCTTAAGCAGATTGATGCAGCCGTCATATTCAACGTATGCGCCTGCTTCTGGTGGGAGACCGAAGACATCACCAAGTATTGCAAGGTCATATTTACCCTGGTACTCTATGTTGTGAATGGTAAAAATTGTCTTAAGGTCGTAGCGGTAGATGCAGGTATTATAAATAGGCACAAGTGCTGACTGCCAGTCGTTGGCATGTATTATGTCAGGCATAAATCCCGTGAAATAAATACTGTCCATTACAGCCTTGCTGAAAAAAGCATAACGTTCGCCATCATCATAAAAACCGTAAAGTGTATCACGACGGAAATAATATTCATTATCTATAAAATAGTAGGTAACGTTGTCTTTTTCAAGTGTGAAAAGACCGCAGTAGAGGTTTCTCCATGCAAGACCTACATTATAATTGCACAGATACTTAACCTCTGAACCGTAGCGCTCTATTATTTCTTTATAATATGGCATTATGACGCGCACATCATAATCACCTCTTTTTGCAAGAGCCTTTGGAAGGCTTCCAAGAACCTCGCCAAGTCCACCTGTAGCAGCGTATGGAAGTACTTCAGAGCCTACAAAAAGTATTTTTTTCACTGCCTTTGCGTTCTCTTCCTTTTTCTTTCTGCCTCTTTTTGCAGGAGCAGCGATTATATGATTTATTTGAGAAGAAGCAGAATTTACTTCTTTTTTTGTTGTCTTTATTGTACGGGTCGTCTTTTTCTTTACTTCTGTGGTGCTTTCTTTTTCAGAGTCTTCTTTTTTAGTTCTTTTTCTCACAGGCTTTTTTTCGTCTGTATTCTTTTCATCTGCTTTCTTTTCATCTGCTTTTTTAGGAGGGCGTCCCCTCTTTTTTGCTTTTTTTTCTTCTTTTACTTCCTCTACTTCTTTTACTTCTGTTTCAGGACTAACGACTTCTTTTTCCTCTGTTACAGCAGTTTCAATTTTTTCCGGAACCTTTGTTTCTATCTTTTCAACCTTTTTTGTTTCTATCTTTTCGGTGACCTTTGCTTCAATCTTATCTGGAATTTTCTTGTCTTTCTTTTCTGGCATACAAACTCTCTCCTTAAGTAAAACATTTATCAAGATGCCCCGGTTCCAAACAGAATCGGGGCAAAATTTCTCTTATCAGAGCACTTGTCCTTTATCGATAAAGAATGGATGTCCTTCACAACCGGAAAGATTTCTGCCACCTCTGATAACAACACGCTTATCGGCGATAATGTAGTTGGTGCTGGCACCTGTTTCAACAACACCATCCTGAAGTATGATAGAGTTCTTTACAACAGCGCCTTCAGCAACAGTACAGCCTCTGAAGATTATTGAATTTTCGACAGTACCATTTATAACACATCCGTCTGCAATGATAGAATTCTTTACATCAGCATTCGTGCCGTATTTTGTTGAAGAAGAATCCTTTATCTTGGTATAAACCGGATAATTTGCTACATGGAAAAGGTCAGCTCTTACTTCTTCATTTAAGAGATCCATGTTTGCGTTGAAATATGAATTAAGTGAATCAAGTATTGCAACATAGTTCTTAAATTCGTAACCCATGACTTTGAGCTTCTTAAGTCTTGGTCCGATTATATCGCGGGACAGAGAATTCTTGCTGTAGATCATGGATTCATGCACAAGGCTCTTTAAGAGATTTGTGTTGAATACCCAGATATTCAGTGAGAAATTCTTGAAACCCGAAATCTCAGTCTGAACTGTGAGGTCGGTTATCCTACCGTCACTGTTTACATCAAGGATACTGCTTGAACGATGTATGGTCTGAGTAGGGTTTATTGTCTTGTATACACCGGTAATATCTGCACCGCTCTGCTTGTGGAATTCGATGACTTCATCGAAAGGAACATTGCAGATGATATCGCTGTCACTCATTATTATATAGTCATCATCGCAGGCATCGATAAAATGTGTGCTGCTCTGAAGAGCTTCAAGTCTGTTTTCGTAAAGAGGGGTGCTTGAGCTGTCGCCAAAAGGTGAAAGTATTACGATACCACCATTTTTGCGCGCAAGATCCCAGTCTTTACCTGTGCCGATATGCTTGGCAAGTGTCTGATATTTTGACTTGGTAATGACTCCGACATTTGTAATGCCGGCATTTACCATGTTTGAAAGAACAAAATCGATAAGTCTGTATCTGCAACCGAAAGGAATAGAAGCCATAGTGCGGCCCTTTGTAAGCTGCGGTACATTTCTATCATGGATATTTGAAAAAACTATACCTGTTGTGCTCATAAAACGTAGCGCTCCCTTCTAAGGTCCATCTTTGACTTTTACTTATTTTCTTCTAACATTTCGCCTGCTTCAACAACTGCCTTATCGCTCACTGTGAGGTGAGAACCGATAACTGCTATGCCCTTGGCACTATCTTTACTTTCACCGATCTTTGCATTCTTGCCTATTGTGGCAGAAGAGTCGATAATTGAATAATTAATCTCTGTGCCGGCACCGATTCTGCAGCCAGGCATGATAACTGCATCCTTTACAACTGCGCCCTTTTCTACTCTGACACCCTGGAATATTACTGAATTGATAACGCTGCCAAGGATGTCACAGCCCTCTGATATGATAGAATTCTTTACAGTTGCCTCAGCACTTACATACTGAGGATGTTCCGGAACATGCTTGAAGTAGATCTTCCAGTCAGGGTCGCTTAAGTCGAGTGCAGGATTTTCGCCAAGAAGATCCATGTGTGCTTCCCAGAGTGACTGAATAGTACCTACATCCTTCCAATATCCCTTGAATGGATAAGCGTAAAGACTAAGACCATCGTCTATCATCTTTGGGATGATGTTCTTACCGAAGTCATTTGAACTCTTTGGATCGGCCTCATCTTCTTTGAGGTATTTTTCAAGGGTATCTTTGTTGAAAATATAGATACCCATTGAAGCCTTTGTACTCTTTGGCTGCTTTGGTTTTTCTTCGAACTCGACGATCTTTTCATTTTCATCTGTGTTCATGATACCAAAACGGCTTGCTTCCTTAAGCGTTACATTGAGGACGGCGATAGTGGCATCTGCGCCTCTTTCTTTGTGAAATTCAAGCATCTTGTTGTAGTCCATCTTATAGATATGGTCGCCTGAAAGCACGATAACATATTCAGGGTCATATCTGTCTATAAAGTGGAGATTCTGGTAAATGGCATTTGCTGTGCCCTTGTACCAATCGCCGCCCTTACTTTTCTGGTAAGGCGGAAGGATATGAACACCACCATAATTACGGTCGAGATCCCAAGGGGAACCCGTACCGATGTAATCATTGAGATCAAGTGGCTGATACTGGGTAAGAACACCTACAGTATCTATGCCTGAGTTTACACAGTTTGAAAGTGGAAAATCAATTATGCGGTATTTACCGCCGAAGAATACAGCTGGTTTAGCAAGCTTTTTGGTAAGTGTGTAAAGACGGCTCCCCTGACCGCCGGCCAAAAGCATTGCTACGCATTCCTTCTTTCTTAGCATGTTATAAATCCTCCAATAAAATATATTTCTGCTTTTATCTTTTATGTCTGTTATGTCTCTTGTGACGCCCTGACTTTTCGGTCACTGTAACTTTGATATCCTTAACAGGGCTTGCATTTGTTTCTACCTCTGTGTCTGTGTCTGTTTCAACCTCAGGGCTTACTTTCTTTGTTTCGCTTACAGGAGGTTCCTTTACAGCCTTGAGGACAATAGCACCGAGAGGTGGGAGAGTAAGCGACAGGAATTGATCTTCGCCGTTCATAGCACCATCTCTTGTTTCGAGTCTGCCAGAGTTCTTTACGCCGCTGCCACCGTACTTTTCATCATCACTGTTGAAGATTTCGGTGTAGGCACACTTGCAAGGGACACCAACCTGATAGTCATTGCGGAGTACAGGAGCAAAATTCACAACGAATATAAGCTCTGTGCCATCCTTTGCAATTCTTCTGTAGGAAACTATGTTATGATCTGCATCGTCTGCATTTATCCATTTGAAACCGTCCCAACCGTCATCCTGTTCCCACATACAAGGGTTATCCAGGTAGAAATGATTGAGGTCTCTGGTGAAAGACTGGAGGTTTCTGTGAGTTTCATACTGGAGCAGCATCCAGTCGAGCTCACCTGCAAATTGCCATTCAGAGAACTGACCGAATTCATTTCCCATGAACATGAGCTTCTTGCCAGGCTGACTTATCATATAGGTTAAGAATCCACGCATTCCTGCAAACTTCTGCTCGTATTCGCCAGGCATCTTATCAATAAGAGATTTCTTGCCATATACAACTTCATCATGCGAGATAGGAAGTACATAGTTTTCTGAGAAGGCATACATTAACGGGAAGGTAAGCTTTCCATGATTGCCTTTTCTAAAAAGCGGGTCTGTGCAGATGTAGTCGAGAGTATCGTTCATCCAGCCCATGTTCCACTTATAATGGAAACCAAGTCCGCCGACTTCAGGTGGCCTTGTTACAAGCGGCCACGCTGTGGATTCCTCTGCGATCATTACTGCCTGTGGAGCTTCAACGCCTACAGCGTGATTTAACTTCTGAAGAAAAGCTATTGCCTGTGTGTTTTCCTTGCCGCCCTTTTCGTTCGGTCTCCATTCGCCGTCCTGTTTGCCATAATCAAGGTAGAGCATGGCGGCTACTGCATCAACTCTGAGACCGTCAATGTGGTATTCCTTTAAGAGCATCATTGCACTAGAAGTAAGGAATGACTGTATTTCAGCTCTGCCGAAGTTGAATATGAGAGTGCCCCATTCCTTGTGCTCGCGCTTTAAAGGATCCGGGTCTTCATAAAGGAAGGAACCATCAAATCTTGCAAGTGCGAAATCATCCTTTGGAAAATGAGCAGGTACCCAGTCGGCAAGGACGCCTATGCCTGCCTTGTGTGCTTCATTTACAAAGTACATGAAATCTGCCGGAGTACCGAAACGTGAGGTAATCGAAAAATATCCTGTAACCTGATAACCCCATGAAGCATCAAGAGGATACTCAGTAATAGGCATGAGCTCGATGTGAGTATATCCCATGCTTTTTACATAAGGAATAAGCTCTTCTGCCATCTTGCGGTAACTAAAATAATTTCCGTCTGTGAACCGTTTCCATGACCCTAAATGCACCTCGTAGATGTTAAGAGGTCTGTTCATAAGACCGCCCTGACTTGCTTCTGCCTTGTACCATGCATCATCGGACCAAGAGAAGCAATCATCTATCCAATAGATCTTAGATGCCGTCTTGCCGTTGGTCTCACTATGGAAAGCGTAAGGATCGGCCTTTAAGTGCACGCTGTCATCCTGATGGACAATAGCAAATTTGTAGGCCATATATTCCGGAACATCTGGAATAAATCTTTCCCATATACCATCTGCTATGCGCTCGCATGGATCTGCGCCTGAATCCCAGTTGTTCACATCGCATACAACTGAAACAGCCTTTGCAGATGGTGCCCACACCCTGAATATGGCACCGCTCTTACCATCCCTTTCAGTCTTGTGTGCACCAAAAAAACGGTATGCGTAATAATTTTCTCCCTGGTGGAAAAGCTCCAGGGCTTTTTCTTTGTCATACTTAGGGTCTTCTGCCATAGATTCTTAACCTCGTTCACATTGAAAATTATTCTGTCCTAAACTATAATAGTTAGAGTATAAATATGGGACAGTTCAC
>Ga0256870_1000767_pt1 | contig 12764 bp, 11 predicted proteins | sample RumenRJG_06RNA_FD_186079 | JGI IMG/M metagenome (GOLD analysis project Ga0256870, IMG submission 186079) | Metatranscriptome of bovine rumen microbial communities from Lethbridge, Alberta, Canada - Rumen RJG_06 (Metagenome Metatranscriptome) | ecosystem: Host-associated > Mammals > Digestive...
CCGCATTCTGTTTTTATGAGACAGAGACTGTGAGAAAAACCGTCTCTCCCATATCCATTAGTTAGGCTTGGTCAGAACAAAGCCCTTCTTCAGGGTAATTTTGCCGTCACCATTGTCATTAACCATCATGGCAACAATAAGTTCATAGATGGCAAGAATGGTAACCACAATTCCCGGAATAACCAGGAATGAGAAGAGCAGCATCAGAAGATAAATAATGCCTTCCTTAACCTGGCCGGCGTAGAACTTGTGTGCACCGAATGCACCAAGGAAAAATGCCAGCAGAATGTAAGTAAGCTTATCTACCGTTACTGTCTCGTATGCCGGTGATGCACTGGAGAACTGAGCATCCGACTGGGTGTTTGGATTATTGCCATTGTTATTATCCATATAGATATCCTCCTGATGTTAGATAAAAACGACGTCCATGTCTGATTATAAGACAGACACCTTTTTCCATGAGGCAATCTGCATAAAAGAATAATTCTTTTAAAACCGAGGTCACAATATTGATGAATATCCGCCTGAGAACCTCTTTTTTCAGGTAATTCTCCGAAAAAATCATCTGAAAATGAAAACCGGAAGAGAATCACTGCATGTTCTCTTCCGGTTTATAAATGTGGGAAGTCTCCTTTAATTTTTGCGTAATTATCCTTTTCTGTTTCTCAATCCAAGATAGGTTCCGAAAGGAATGAATGACAGCAGAGTTACCAGACCGGCAACCACGGCATTGCAGACAAAAATAACGATAATCCACTGGACCATGGTAAGTCCTGCAAAGTCCCATGCGGCATCACCGCACACCCCTGTAGGCGCAAACACTGACGGAAGCCATTCATCAAGCTTCATGTATGACGGGAAATTCGCATGGAAACCGCAGGTGCTGAAAGAGGCGAACGGATCCTGCAGTGATTTCTGATAATCAATTTCATAGCCTCTGTGCTCGATGGCTATGATAAGTCCCCATACCGATGAAACCAGCCATACCAGGGAAGCTGCAAGTCTTATGATAAGATGCTTCGGAGCCGTCACGCCGATAAGTGCAGCCACCCCGAAAAACATGAAGCAGGCTCTTTCATAGACACATTCTATGCACGGATTAAGCTTCAACCAGTACTGGAAATAAAGGCCGCATACTTCATAAAAAATAAAACCGAGAAACAGCAGCGCCCAAAGAATTCTGGTATGCGGAAACCATACCCTGAGAAAGAAAGATTTTATGTAGTTCATTATCAGTATCCTAATTTGAATTAGACGGAGACGGGACCACGGGAGAAAAAATTCCACTCACAAAAAGCAGTCCTTATCCAAAATCCGATATTGTCTGTATTCATGATTTTATAATAAAGCCGTGACCGATGCTTAAAAACAGGCTGATTTTACGGAATAATGGGACTGTATCCGCAAAAAAACATGAATTCAGGCATATATTGTTTCCTCTGATGCCGTACAATTCCGAATAATGGACATGAAATTCGGCAATATTAACGGCCTTCCTATCCTAATAACTTCAGCTACGGCTGTCAGATAACATATGATTTACATTATTATGTTGTTTATTATTCATTATCCCGAATATATTGAATGACTGATTCTCAATTTTAAAATAAATAAAATTTAGAACGGGTTAAAAAAACACAGATAACATATAATCAAATTAAGAGGTTTCAAATCTCCCTTAAAGCAGGAATCCGCAACGGCAGTGAAATGACAGTACACGCATGATTCCGCTCAGGCATAACTAATCGCAAATAATAAGGAGTTATCATGAGTCTTTTTTTACCTAAGCTTAAATATGAAATGGATGAACTTGAGCCGTTCATTTCCGCAAGAACCATGGATTTTCACTACAACAAGCATTTCCAGAACTACATCAACACCGCAAACACCCTGATTCAGGATACTGATTTTGCGGACAAGTCACTCAAGGAAATTGTTCAGACGTCCATAGGCCCGATCTTCAACAACGCTGCCCAGGCATTTAATCATGAATTCTACTTTAACGGTCTGTGTCCGAAAAGCAGAGCAGTGCCTGTTCCACAGGTACTGGCAGATGCCATCAATGACAATTTCGGTTCCATGGCCAGCTTTAAGGAACAGTTCTCAAAAAGCGCCATCAGCAATTTCGGTTCAGGCTGGACCTGGCTGGTACAGAATCCGGTAAGCCGCAAGCTGTCCATAGTAAACACCAGTAATGCTGCAACTCCTCTTACTGACGGCATGTGCGTGCTGCTCTGCATTGACGTATGGGAGCATGCCTACTACCTGGACTACCAGAACCGTCGCAAGGACTATGTACTCGAGTTCTTCGACTATGTGGACTGGGACTTCGTGGCGGAAAACCTCATCAAATAACGTATTCTGCCCTGCTTACGGTACTGTGTAACGTTCCGTAGCAAAACTCAACTCTTGGAAAACGGCATTTGAGATGCCGTTTTCCTCATTTCAGGAATCGTGAAATACCGGTTGATAAACCACCTTTGCCGTCACCGTACGGACTGGGATGAATTACTCGTTTTTAGCCCCTTTTTATGGTTAAGATAAAACTAAAAATGTGATAGAATACGCACGTTTGTTAATAATTTAGTTTTTTCGGGGTTATTCATTCATGACTTCTACAGCAAAACCACTATTCGTAACATGTGCCCTGCCGTACGCCAACGGCTCCATTCATTTAGGACATATTCTTGAACACATTCAGGCTGACATTTACGTGCGTTTCCAGCGCATGCTCGGCCGTAAGGTATATTTTGTATGTGCCGATGACCAGCACGGAAGTCCTATAATGCTCAAGGCTCAGAAGCTTGGCAAGACCCCGGAAGAAATGATTGCCGAGGTAGAAAAGGAACACCGTGCAGACTTTGCCGGATTCAACATCACCTATGACAACTACTATCGTACAAATTCTCCGGAAAATCAGGAAATCTGTACCTGCATGTTCAACAAGCTGAAGGAAAACGGCTACATCAAGAGCCGTACAATCTCTCAGCTCTTCGATCCGGAAAAGAACATGTTCCTTCCTGACAGATTCGTAAAGGGAACCTGCCCTAAGTGCGGTGCAGCTGATCAGTACGGCGACAACTGCGAAGTATGCGGTGCCACCTACTCACCAACCGAACTGAAGGATGCCTATTCGGCAATTTCAGGTGCAAAGCCTGTTCTCAAGGACTCAGAACACTTCTTCTTTGATCTCCCGCAGTTCGAGGAATTCCTCAAGATCTGGACAAAGAGCGGTGCCCTTCAGTCTGAAATGAGCAACAAGCTTCAGGAATGGTTTGAACAGGGACTTCAGCAGTGGGACATCAGCCGTGACGCACCATACTTCGGCTTTAAGATTCCGGGAACCGATGATAAGTATTTCTATGTATGGCTTGACGCTCCTGTAGGATATCTTGCCTCCCTGAAGAACCTTCTCGACAAACAGGGCATTGACGTATATGACGTCATTAACAAGAATAACGATACTGAAATCGTTCATTTCATCGGTAAGGACATCCTTTACTTCCACTCACTGTTCTGGCCGGCAACCCTCGAAGGCTGCGGCTACAAGTCTCCTAGCAAGATCTTTGTACACGGATACGTAACCGTAAACGGCGCAAAGATGAGTAAGTCAAAGGGAACCTTCATCAAGGCCTCAACCTACCTCAAGCATTTCAATGCGGAATGTCTGAGATACTACTATGCCTCAAAGATGAACGGTAAGATTGACGATTTGGACTTTAACCTTGAAGACTTCGTTGCCAAGGTTAACTCAGACATCGTAAACAAGATTGTAAACCTGGCCTCAAGAACCGCAGGCTTCATAACCAAGAAATTCGGTGGCAGACTCGGTGACAGCATTGCTGATCCGGAACTTCTTGCCAAGTTCACCGCCGTTAAGGAAACAATCGCCAGCGATTACCTTAACAGGGAATACAGCCATGCCATCCGCGAAATCATGTCTCTTGCGGATCTTGCCAACAAATATGTTGACGACAAGGCGCCATGGGTTATTGCCAAGGACGAAAGCAAACAGCAGGAACTTCAGGACGTATGTACCATGTCTCTCAACATGTACAGAATCCTTATCACCTACCTGTCACCTATTCTTCCTGAATTAACTGCAAAAAGTGCAGACTTCCTGGCAACGGATCTGTCATGGGACAGCATTGACACTCCTCTTACCGGTTCTGAAATCAAGCCTTTCAAGGCTCTGTTCAACAGAATCGACAGTAAGACCGTAGCCCAGATGATTGAAGACTCAAAGGAAGATATCAAGGCTGAACAGGCTCCTGCTCCAAAGGCTGAAAAGAAGCCGGCCAAAAAGGACAGCGATGAAGCTCCTGCCGAAATCACCATTGATGAATTTGCCAAGGTTGACATGCGTGCCGCAAAGGTTCTTGCCTGTGAAGCGGTTCCTGAATCAAAGAAGCTTCTCCGCTTCGAGCTTGACCTCGGTAACGGTGAAAAGCGTCAGATTTTCTCAGGCATCAAATCTGCCTACCAGAATCCTGAAGAACTTGTCGGCCGCTTCGTAATCGTTGTATACAACCTTGCTCCGCGCAAGATGAAGTTCGGTGTTTCCGAAGGCATGATTCTGAGTGCAGGTTCAGGTGACAGCGACATCTTCCTGCTGAGTGCAGACAGTGGCGTTAAGCCTGGCGACAGAGTAATGTAACAGGACTTAAAAGGACTTTCATAACTCCATTAATCCCGTACCGCTCAGTGACTCTACATGAGACTTACTGCTACGGTACGGGATTTTTCTTTTCCGGCGTAATGCGTGTGATAAAGACGCTGCTTCAGGTCTGTTCTACTGATGCGGTATTTATCCGGGCAAAAGAAATCCCGTGACACCATCATCTGATATCACGGGATCATTTTTCTTATTTAACTGAATCAGGACTTCCGGGGAAATCCGGGTCCGGATTACTCAGCCTTAATTACTTCAAGACCGTTCATGTACTTTCTGAGAACTTCAGGTACAACGATTGAACCGTCAGCCTGCTGATAGTTTTCCATAACGGCTACAAGGCAGCGGCCTACTGCAAGTCCGGAACCGTTCAGAGTGTGAACAAGTCTGGTCTTACCATCGGTATCACGGAAACGGGCCTGCATTCTTCTTGCCTGGAAGTCGGTACAGTTAGAGCATGAAGAAATTTCTCTGTAGCAGCCCTGAGCAGGAATCCAAACTTCGAGGTCATAGGTCTTGGCAGAGCTGAAGCCCATGTCACCGGTGGACAGAGCCAGCACGCGGTAAGGAAGCTTTAACTCCTTAAGTACGTCTTCAGCATCTGATGTAAGCTGTTCAAGAGCTTCCCATGAGTGATCAGGATGAACAACCTGAACCATTTCCACCTTATCAAACTGATGCATTCTGATAAGACCGCGGGTATCGCGTCCGGCTGAACCTGCTTCAGATCTGAAACAAGGAGTATGTGCGGTAACCTTTAAAGGTAAATCCTTAACATCGAGAATGGTATCACGGACTATGTTGGTTAAAGGTACTTCAGCGGTAGGAATCAGACAGAACTTACGGTTTACGTTGTCTCCGTCGGCATTTCCGTCAAGTGAAGTATGGAAAAGGTCTTCCGCAAACTTAGGCAGCTGACCGGTACCGTACAGTGAATCGTGATTTACGAGATAAGGAACGTAGCATTCTGAATAACCATGCTTTTCGGTATGAAGATCAAGCATGAACTGAGCCAGTGCTCTGTGCAGTCTTGCAATCGGACCGCGCATAAGGGCAAAACGGGCACCTGAAATCTTACGTGCATTATCAAAATCAAGCTGAGCAAGGTTTTCACCAAGTGCAACGTGATCCTTTGGTTCGAAATCAAATTCTCTTGGGGTACCAACCACGCGAACAACTACATTTTCAGTTTCATCCTTTCCTACAGGAACTGAATCATCCGGAATGTTTGGAACGGTAAGTGCATAAGTGTTGATTTCAGCGAGAACGGCATCCTGCTTAGCCTTAACTTCCGTAAGCTCATCACCGATCTGTTTAACCTGTTCTTTAATGGCAGAAACATCTTCACCATTTTTCATGGCCACGCCAATGGACTTGGAGAGGCTGTTACGCTGAGCCTGAAGATCCTGAGTTTTAATCTGAAGTTCACGACGCTGTTCTTCCAGTGCGTTTAACTTTTCGACATCAAGCTTAAAATTACGGGTTGCCAGGCGAGCTGCGGCATATTCAATCTCGCCGCGAAGATATTTTGAATCTAGCATTTAAAAAGACCACAAATCAATATTGTTTTTCTTAAAAACAAACTTACTCAAAAATCATTCCTTTAAAAGGAATACACAAAATATAAAACCAAGTGAATTATACTCTAATTTGAACAAAAAGGCATTATGGGAATGGATATTAAAGACGGCAAAAAAGCCGTGCGGACAGATGGAACTTAACTAATTAATCAATAAGAGAAAACATTGGCGCAAACGGCTTGATTTTCACCGTTACAGACACTGAAACACCTGCATCACTCCAATCCAAACACTGTAAAAGGCCTTACCGGCACCGTCAACGGAAATGAAAGGAATGAATTTGCTGAACGTACAGACCGACTCCGAAAAATTTCACGCTGAAAATAAGAAAACGCGTGAATTACATACGTCTGGTCTTTTTAAGGGACAGATGCTTTACCACAACTTCCTTCTTTCTCTTCTGGAAGTACTTAGCCAGGGTTTCAGCAATGTACACACTGCGGTGCTGTCCGCCGGTACAGCCTATTGCCACGGTAAGATAACTCCTGTTTGAACGTTCAAAGAAAGGCAGCCACTGATTCAGAAGACTGTCTATGTTCTGGATGTACAGCTGAACTTCCGGATAGTCGGCAAAGAAATCAACCACTTCCTGATCAAGGCCGGTGAGCGGTCTCAGTTTGGCAACCCAGTGAGGGTTTGGCAGAAATCTGCTGTCAAACACAAAATCCGCATCCTTGGCTATACCGTTCTTGAAACCGAAGGACTCAAAAATCATGGTCAGGGTTTTTTCCTTCTTTCCGAGCACCAGTGAGGTTATGTGCTGAGTCAGATCGTGAATGCTGAGATTGGAAGTGTCAATGCGGGCGTCGGCAAGCTCTGCTATCGGGTCAAGAATCTCATGCTCCTTCACGATGGCCTCACCGAGAGAAAGCTTCTGCTGTCCCTTTGACAGAGGATGAAGTCTTCTGGTTTCCTCATAACGCTTGATTAGGATCTGATCATCGGCATCCAGAAATATACTTATCACTTCATTGTTTGGATCGTTTTTTACGGAATCGATAAATCCGGTGTAATCAACGGTATCGTTGGTGAAGTTTCTGATGTCTATGCTGACGGCAACTGATGAATATTCCCTGCTGCTGAGTTTTACCAGTTCCGGCAGAAAGGACATGGGCAGATTATCAACGCAGTAGAATCCCAGATCCTCCAACACACCAAGAGCTATAGACTTACCGGCTCCGCTTCGGCCGCTGACAACAAATAATCTCATAACCGTTATCCAATTCCCAAAATATACCCCGTACGTTCCAAAAAAAGGGAAAACGCCTAAACACGTTAAAATACGGGGCTCTGACACAGATCCATTATATATTCTAAAAAGGAGAAATGGAATAAAACAGACACTTATGCCCCAAATGATAGGTTTAATGGATATTTAATTCCCAAAGGTTAAGAAATTGTATAAAACACCAATCTTATTTGCATGAATAACTTAGAGACTCTGTTTATGGAACCGCAAAACAAAAAAAATCCCCGGATGGAGGTCCTTCCGGGGCAAATCGCTCAAAACAAATTACTTTTTGAATCGAAAATTAAGTTACCGTATTTATGCAGAAAATTTCCGGGCAGACGCTCTTATTATTGTCATGTTTTACATACTGCCGTCGGACATCGCCGTTCTATCTGCTGATTACGTTCTTTATGCTCTCACAAATCTTCATTGCAACCCTAGGGTTGTTCATGGTGTAAATGTGGATACCGTCAACGCCCGCAGCCAGAAGATCAATTATCTGACTGGTAGCATATGCGATACCGGCATCAAACAGAGCCTCCTTATTGTCTGCATACTTGTCGAGAATTCTCTTCATGTTATCAGGAAGAGAAGCACCGCAGAGGGTCACCATTCTTTCAATCTGAGCCTTATTGATTACAGGCATGATACCCGCTTCGATAGGAACATTGATGCCGGCAACCTTACAAAGCTCAGTAAATCTGTAAAAAATATTATTATCAAAAAACAGCTGGGATACCAGATGCTCGGCACCTACATCCACCTTGTGCTTCAGATTAAGCACGTCCTCACTGAGATTTGCGGATTCAGGATGACCTTCAGGATAACAGGCTGCACTGATGCCGAGGTCACTGTTCTGCTTCACGAACTCAATAAGATCAGACGCATGCTTAAAATCATTCTTTGGTTCAAGATTAGGATTGTGATCCCCTCTTAAAGCAAGTATGTTTTCAATATCATTAGCCTTGAGATTATTAACCATCTCAATAATTTCGGCCTTGGAATAATTGAGACAGGTCAGATGGGCAACAGCCTCAATTCCGTAGTTTCTCTTAATCTTGCCCGCAATTTCAACGGTTTTGGAATTGGTCAGAGAACCACCGGCTCCAAAGGTTACTGAAATGAAATCAGGTTTAAGCTCAGTGAGTACTTCAAGAGTTCCGTCAATATTCTTTATGGCTTCATCCCTTTTTGGAGGGAAAATCTCGAAGGAAACAACCGGTTTTTTCTGCTTAAAAATTTGAGCGACATGCATAAAAACACCTTTATTATTTTATTATCGTATTATTTAAATTTTCTTTATGATTTATTGTATATTCATTGTCAGAGAGCTGGAAACACCGAGGTTGCCCTTCTCTCAGCGCTGTTCATTGTATAATAAAGTCCGCTATTTGAATAATTATATATAAAACTAACTCACTATAAAAAAAATTTATACCGAAATTCCGTTCAGAATCGGCGCATGTTAATCCGTATACCTAAAATCAGTACACGATACCACTAAAAGCCGTCGGAATAATCCATATCTTCCGTAATAAGACATGACTCCGGAAGAGATTCCCTCAGGTAATTCACGTAGGTATCAGTCAGAGGATTCGGGGTTATATCCCTGTGCTTTAGAATCACGATATCCATATACCCCTTCTCTTCTAGCGGAATGGCTTTGATTTCCGGATTAAGCTCCTGTTCGATGACACCTGATGAGATGGTGTAGCCGTTAAGACCTGTCAGCAGATTAAACAGCGTTGCACGATCACTGACTCTTATCATTCTGCTCCCTTCCGGATTTCTGATGATTTCTTCTGAAAAGTAATCAGCACTGTACCCGCCCTGCTCAAAGGAGAGGAACGGCATGTCCTTCAGATCAGAAAGCGTAACATACGGCTTTTCACAGAGACTGCTGTTACTGCTGATAAATACATGAGGAGTAAGTCTTGCCAGGGGAACATACGTGATGTCCTGCTCCTTCAAAAGACGCTTCAGCAGACGGCTGTTGCTTTTGGAAAAGTAAATAATGCCGACGTCGGCACTGAGATTATGAACGTCCTGAATAATATCCCTGGTTCTGGTTTCGCGCAGACAGAAGTCATACTTATCCATACCGAACTTCTCTACCAGACGGATAAAAGAGCTTACGGCGAACGAATAGTGCTGAGCACTCACCACGAATTTAACGGTGGTATTCTTTTTCTTCTTGAAGTGCTCCTTCAGAAGGTCTGTCTGAGCCAGAATCTGTCTGGCATACCCGAGAAACTCCAGCCCTTCATTTGTAATTTCAATACCGTGATTCGTGCGGTTGAACAGCTTTATGTTTACTTCCGCCTCAAGTTCCTTAATGGCGGTGGAAATCGTAGGCTGAGTAACAAATAAGGAAGAGGCAGCCTCATTTATTGATCTGTAATTGGCAACCGCCAAAACATATTTTAGCTGGACTAAAGTCATGGTAACCCCTGAACGAAATAAAAAATATAAATATTAATCAAACCTTTATCGCCAATATGTATATCATCTGTCGTAATATATGAGTTTATCAGAACAAATATTATTTACAACCGCACAAATTATAATTTTTTAAAAAATTTTTCACAAAATCTTAACATATTTTACAAATCTGATGTATAATGGTCACAACTTGAGCATGCTAGACAAAAGAATGTTTGAGTTCGTTATTTATTTTTCATTTTTCCTCAAATGTTGATGATTTGCCGCCGGCTCAACCGGCGGTTTTTTTTATGCAAAATCATCTCTTCTCATATAAAAAATCATAATGACAGTTACTGGCGTCAGTAATACAAACCACTTAATCTTAACATATGCCGGTATCGGCAGGCATTCGTAATCTTTAAATGAAAAGGATAATACGGATAAACTTCAAATAAGTCACCTTTATGAACGTTCCGTATTCGCGGATGAGAATTAAAGCAGGAACGGAGAAAACACAAATATTAAAGTCTTGTATGCCAGAATCACGGCCATTCCGTTATTAAGTAATGATGTGATTTATTTTATGTTTTTATATTTTATTCACAATACTTTATACACAGTTTATATTATTCACAGGTTTTTATAATAATCCCCCCTCATTTTCGATATTTATTGGGCAGATCTATATAATAATTCTGAATTGCTCAAAACTTATCCACAATTAATATATCAAACTTATTAAATTATCAACAATTGCCTACTTTCCCGATGAAGTCATGCCATGCATCATCTTCATTAAGCTCTTAGAAGACATCATTTACCGATAATTTCGAAAATTAAAAGTGCTCCGATAAGATTTATGGAGAGATTTGCCGATGCATGTACAACGTAGCTTGCGGCGATGCTGTGATATTTTTCCGAAATCCACTGCAAAAACAGACCTACTACGGCCAGTCCAGTCACGCAGAGAATAAATATTGGAAGACTGAACCAGGTAATGAATATGCCTATGTGGTAAAGCGAGAAAAGAACCGCACTAATCAGAGCTCCTGCCACCTTACTCCTGAAAAGCCCGTAAACAAAGCCTCTGAAAAAAGCCTCTTCCAGAAAGGAGTTGCAGAGAATGATATATGCAAATACATAAAGACAGTTCTCCGGAAACAGATTCTCCTTTCTCATGAGATTCTGTCTGATACCGTCAAGATCAAGATTGTCTCTGAAAATAAAAAAGAGTGCCACGACACCGACAGAAAACAGCAGCATGCAGAAAACAATGGGAGCAGGCCCGGATATTTTCCTTAAATTAATTGTTTCCGTCAGACTTATTCCTCTCAGAAAGGAATACAGGACTACCGGGGCTGAAAAGGCAAGAACCTTAACGGCACTTTTAATCCAGTATGACGGCTGAATCACCTGTTCAACCAGAAAGACTACGGTTACGGCGACTAGTACCATAGCAATGCCAAGAAATCTGAATCGGTTCTCATTAATTCCCATATACTGCATATTACTGCCTCCTTACCGCAGTCTGACATAACGTATGTTATCAAATTATAAATAAACCGGGGATCTTCCATGCCGAAGATCCCCTTCTTTTAGAACACCTTATGTTTTTCCCGTCTGAAGCGTATTATTTGCCGGAGACTGAAATAGCCCCGACGATCGCATCCAGATTATGGTTAAGTATACCTACATAAGTGGAACACTCGCCTTCAGGAGCCAGAGTGTCGGCATAAAGTTCAACATTCTTTATCTTTCTGTCACCTGCCAGCTGATCAAGTATGGTGTTGTTGCCATTCTTTTCCATAAATACGGCCTTAACGACGCCCCTGCTGATAATGTCCTTTAATTCGGCTATTCTCTTAGCTGAAGGTTCGGAGCCGGTACTGAGACCGAATGGTGAAAGAATACGCAAATCATAATGACGGGCCAGATAACCGAATGCATCATGGGTTGTAATGATAACTCTGTTTTCCTTCGGAATGCTGCTGAGTTCACTGCGGTACTTTGCGTCAAGCGACTTCAGCTCACTGATATAATCAGCCGCTCTCTTCTTAAAGAACTGACAATTTCCGGCATCTGCCTTACACAGCGCATCTGCGATGTTCTGTGCGTAAAGAGCTCCGTTCAGAGGATTCTGCCAGGCATGAGGGTCTGTTCCACCGTGATGGTGGTGATGATGTCTGTGGGCGCTATGCTCATGAACATCATTATGTTCATGTTCAGCATCATGGTCATGATCGGCATCGTGGTCATGGTCGGCATCATGGTCATGGTCGGCATCGTGGTCATGGTCAGCGTCGTGGTCATGGTCAGCGTCGTGGTCATGGTCAGCGTCGTGGTCATGCTCGGATTGATGTTCTTCCATAAAGGCAAGCTTCTCTATACCATCAGATGCCACAACAATCTTCTTTGCATACTTATCCTGTGTCAGATACCTTTCGAGATACCCTTCAAATGAAAGACCGTTGATAATGATAAGATCACTCTTTTCCATATCAATCATGTTGGCAGCGGTAAGATTATAAGCATGCGGATCACTTCCTACAGGAACGATAACCTTTACTTTAGCCTTGTCACCGGCAACATTTCTGGGGATATCCTCACTAATACCGAAACTTGCAAGCACTGTTAAACCGTCATCAGCCCTGGCATCCGTCCATGGGGATAACGCCCCCAGAAAAAACATGCCTGCGGCGCTTACACCCGATAATAATCCGCGACCCAAAACGTTATGTCTGATTTTCATATACTGATATCTCCTTTTCAGCAGATTACGGAGAAGATAATTCCGACTATCTGTTTCTCTCCACTGATTCAAGTTTAATCTTTATCCGTTCGAAAGCATATCACTGCC
>Ga0256870_1000784_pt1 | contig 12623 bp, 1 predicted proteins | sample RumenRJG_06RNA_FD_186079 | JGI IMG/M metagenome (GOLD analysis project Ga0256870, IMG submission 186079) | Metatranscriptome of bovine rumen microbial communities from Lethbridge, Alberta, Canada - Rumen RJG_06 (Metagenome Metatranscriptome) | ecosystem: Host-associated > Mammals > Digestive...
ATCAAGTGAAGAAATCTCTAACGAAGAATATGAAGAAAAAAAGAAAAAAGGAGAAGATTCTTTGAGTGTTTCTAGTGAAGGAGAAAAGAAAAAAAAGAAAGAACTAAAAAAAGAATCAAGTGAAGAAATCTCTAACGAAGAATATGAAGAAAAAAAGAAAAAAGGAGAAGATTCTTTGAGTGTTTCTAGTGAAGGAGAAAAGAAAAAAAAGAAACATTCTAAAAAAGTAAAAGAAAAAAAAGAATATTCTAGCAAATCTTTATCAGATTCAGAAAAAGAAACAAAAAAACATAGAAAAAAGAAAAAGTTCATAAAAAATGATTCTAATTCAGAAGATGAAGAAACTAAAAGAAATAAAAAAAGAACGGATATTAATGATGAAAGTAGTGAAGAGGATGAACATTCCAAGCCAAGAAAAAAAGAAAACAAAAAAAAGAAAAAAATTAATAATTCAAAAGGATATTCAGATGATAAAAGTGATAAAGATCAAGAATCAGAAGATTCAAGTGATAAAATCAAATCAAAATCTTCTCAAAAACATAAAAAAAATAAAGAAAATAAAAAACAAAAGGATAAATCAAATAGTGATAATGAAGATGAAAATAAATCAAAAAATTACAGTTCTGAAATCGAAAATTCACAAAAAAAGAATGATAAAAAAATAAAGAATAAAAAATGTGTAAAAAATACATCGAATAAAGAGCCTAATTCCGAAATTCAAAATTTAGAAGAAGATGATATAAATGATGATAAAATTACTAAACTCAAAAAAGATTTGATTCCAAATAGTGAAAAAAGCATTGAATTAAAAAATGGAGATGATTCAAATGAGGATAGCAATGACCAAAACGTTGAAACCGGGAAAAAAGTAACGATAAAATTTGAAATTAATGATGAAGAAGAAACTAAAGAATCTAAAAAGCAAGATCAAAATAAAACTAAGAGTAAAGAGCAAATTGATGAAAATGATGAAAAAGAAAACAAAAATAGAAAAAAGAAAAATGAAGTAAATAGCTGGTATAACGAAAATGAAGAGAAAAATATTGATAAAGAAGTAGATAATTCAGATGAAGAAAATGAAAACAAAAGTAAAGGACAAAAAGAAAAAGGAAATGAAGAAAATAAAAATTCGGAAGATAAAGGCGAAACAAATTTACAAAAAAACGATAAAAAAAAGAAAGAAGATAAAAAAGATGAAAGTTCGGAAGATAACGAAGAAGATGAAAAAAAAGAAAAAGACGGCAAAGATCAATCTAAAAAACAAATTGAGTTTAATCAAATAAAGAAGAAATATGAAGAAAATTCTTGCGATGAAATAGATAATAAAAAAGATATAAAAACTGAAAATGATTCAGACAAAATTGAGGAGATAGACAAGCTAAAGAAAAAAAGGATAAAAAAAGATGAAAATAAAGACGAAAATAAAGATGATGATGAGGAAGAAGGAAAAAAATCGAAGAAAAACAAGCATAAAAAAGAAGAAGAAAATAATCCATCAGATGACGAAAAAAAATCAAAAATGAAAAAGATAAATAGATATGTAAATGATGATTCTGATAAATCTGATAATGAAAATAAAAAAAGAGAGAAAGATGATAAAAAGAAAAATCAAAAAAAGGAAATTTCTGATGAATCTAATGAATCTGTTGAAGAAAAGCATAAAAAAAATGATAAGAATAAAAAAAAGAAAAAAAAGAAAAGCGTTGAAGATGAAAATTCAGGTGAACAAAAAGAAGATAGTAAGGAAAATAAAAAATATAAAAAAAAAAATATAAAAGAAGAGGATAGTTCAAATGAATCATTTGAAGATGATAAAAAGAAGAAAAAATATAGAAAAAAGAAGAATCAATATGGAGAGAAATCTGATGAATCAGAAATAGATAAACAAAAAACAAATAAAAAACATAATAAAAAGAAAAATGAAGGAGAGAGTAGTTCTGATGAAGATGATGAAAATAATAAAAAAAATAAAAAGAATATAAAAAAGAAAAATGAAGATATAGAAAATTCTAGTGATAATGAGAATAATAAAACAATTAAAAAACATAAAAAAAAGAAAAATAAAGATGAGGAAAATTCCGATGAAGAAGTCGAGAATCAGAAACTAAATAAAAAGAATATAAAAAAGGAAAATGCTGAAGAGAGTAGTTCTGAAGAATCAATTAAAGATAATAAAAAATATAAAAAAAAGAAGAAGAAAGAAGAAGAAAATTCAGATAATTCAAGCCTATTGGATGATGAAAAATATAAAAAAAATAAAAAACATGAAAAAAAGAAGAAGAAAGAAGAAGAAAATTCAGATAATTCAAGCCTATCGGATGATGAAAAATATAAGAAAAATAAAAAACATGAAAAAAAGAAGAAGAAAGAAGAAGAAAATTCAGATCATTCAAGCCAATCTGATGATGAAAAATATAAGAAAAATAAAAAACATAAAAAAAAGAAAAATAAAGAAGAAGAAAATTCAGATCATTCAAGTTTATCGGAAGATGAAAAACACAAAAAAAATAAAAAACATGAAAAAAAGAAAAATAAGGAGGAGGAAAATTCAGATAATTCAAGCCTATCGGATGATGAAAAATATAAGAAAAATAAAAAACATAAAAAAAAGAAGAAGAAAGAAGAGGAAAATTCAGATCAATCAGGCCAATCTGATGATGAAAAAAATAAGAAAAATAAAAAACATAAAAAAAAACAAAAAGATAAATATGTTAATTCAGATGAATCAGGACAAGAAGAAAAATGTAACAAAAATAAAAAGCTTAATAAAAAGAAAAATAAAGAAGAAGAATATTCAGCTCATTCAAGTCAATCAGATGATGAAAAAAATAAAAAAATTAAAAAAGATAATAAAATTGGCGGTCTGACAAAAAATCTCAAAAAAGAAATAGAGAATAATTCATATGAAGAAGATCAAAAAGACGAAGAAAATAATAATAATAAAAATTTAGAGTACAATAAAAAACTAAAAGAATCCAAAGAAAAATTAAAGAAAAAAAATTCTGAAAGTTCTATCGGCACGAGACAAAAAAATGATAAAAGTACTATTTCAGAAAATACTTTAACAACAACTTCAATATCAAAAAACGAAAAAGAAAATGAACAAATAGCTCTAGAACCAATATATATAGTTGATAAAGATAAACCTAAAACTTTAAATAAAAATTGTTTTTTAAAAGATGATCCAAAAAATAAGAAAAATAATGTTGATATGGAAAGAATCGCATTGGATATAATGAATATGGAATCAATTATTGAAAAAGAAAGAAAAGAATTATTTAAACAAAAAGATTATCTTGCGTCATTAGGATTTATTTTGACCGAAAAATCCAGTGAAAGAATGGCAAAATTAATACATTATATAAAAACTAAGATTTTCGTACTTTTAGAAGGGCCAACTGGAACTTCAAAAACAAGAACCACTCTAATAGCTTATAAATATATAAGACATATGAAAAAAATAAAAAGAAAAAAACATAATAGTGATGAAGATGAAGAAGAGGAAAATGAAAAAGATTTATTAAGATTTAATCTAAGCGCAGAAACAAAAGTAGATGATTTAATAGCAAAATATATATACTGGAGATCCACAAAGCCCAGCTGGACTTAAAATAGAAAATGGTCCTTTTTTTAAAGCTTTTACACAAGGTTATTTACTTTTGTTGGATGAAATTAATCTAGCTCCTTTTTCTGTTTTACAATGCATAATACAAGCTCTAGATAGTAAAATTTTAAGTTTAGAAATTCCTGGAAGACCACTTCAACAATACCCAATGCATCCAAATTTTTCATTAATTGCTACACAAAATCCTAATACAGGAGCCTTTGCAAATAAAAGACAAGATTTAGGAGTTGAATTTCTTTCAAGATTCCAAAAAATTTATTTCCCAGAATTTGAGCCTGAAGAACTTAAGGATATTGCAATTGGATTAGCAGAATGTAATGAATATATTAAAAAAATAGACAGCAAAACAAAAGATGCTGAAAAAGTAAGTAAAGAAAATGAGGAAAAAATCAAAATAGTAAAAGATATTGTTGATTTTCATATCAATTGGAAAAAAAAATATTCTTCTTCGGATGATGTACAATGCTTTACTATAAGAGAAATAGAAGCAGTAATAAAAGCTGTAGTAGATGGAAAATCAATTTATAATACTTTATTAACAATATATGGTGCAAGATATAAAAAAGAAAAAAAGCAAAAATTAATAGAAACTTTTCAGGATTTTGAAACATTAAAAACATTAAAACCTAAGCCTATGACTCTACCTGAAAAATTTTCAAAATGTTTTCAAAATAAATCACTTATTGAGGTTGTTAATGCAGTAGATTTTTCTCTAGAAAATGAAAGAAATGTAATAATCGTGGGAAGAGAAGAAAGTGGAATTACTCAAATTGCTAGATGGTGTGCTGAATATTTTTATTCAAAAAAAAAATGAAGGTAAAAAATCAAATAGTGCCTTTTATTTATGTACAAAAAATATACAATGTTCTGATTTGATTGGTGCTCAAAAACCATCAGATAAAATGAATGAAAGTAATGAACTTTTAGAATGGAAAAAAGGATTTTTATGTTTAGCAATTGAAACTGGAGATTGCGTTGTTTTAGATAGTATCGATGAAGCTCCATCTACTTTAACAGAAAGATTAAATGGATTACTTGATAAAAAAAATGATGATAGTGAAAGAAAATTTGATGTCCCAGAAAATCCAAAGGAACCCCAAATTGATATTCATAAAAATTTTAGAATGATTTGTACAAGTAATATAGACAAGGTAAATGAAATGTCTCCTGCATTTGTTAATAGATTTGATGTTATTGTTTTAGAAGATCAAATTGAAAATATTGGAGAAAGTATAAATGAATTAATAAAATATTTTTTAAATAGATGTAATGAAGAAAGAATTATAGAAGAAAAAGAAATTAAAGAAAAAAATAAAGACGATGAATTTGGATTTGATAGTGATGAAAATGAAGAAGAAGAAGAAATTGAAGAAAAGAAAGAAGAAAAAGATGAAAAAGCTGAAGATTTAGACAAAAAAATAATTGATTTAATTAGAAATAAATTTTATCAATTAAATGATAGGAATTCAGAAAAAATAAATCCTGATATAAAAAATTTTCGAACAATTAGCTCATTAAATAAATTATGTAGAGGTATATATAGATTAGATAAAACAATGAAAGAAAAAAAAAATTATAAAAATATAGATGGCGGCATTCCGATCGAAGAAATAGCTGAATTTATATTTACATTATTATTTATGGAAGAACAAAGCAAAATTATAATATCAGATAAAATATTAGAACTTTTGGGAAACGAGCTAAAAGAACAAAATAATAAAAATCTAAAAGAAAAATATTTTTTCGAAAATTCCAAAACTTTAATGAGATTTATGGTTATAGTATATGCTAGTTCATTATTTAATAATCATTTATGTGTCATTGGACCACCAGGAGCCGGAAAAACCACAGCAGCAAGGGCTTTTGCAGAAATATTAAGAAATATAAAAGGAAATTTAAATAGAGAGCCTTTTTATATTCATACTTTTCATCAAGGAACTAGAGCTACTGATTTTTATGGGAGCACAACCATAGTGAATAAATCTCTTAAATTTAAAGATGGTCACTTAGCACTATCTTTAAAAGAAGGAAATGTTTTTATTGCAGATGAATTTAATATTTCGTCTGTAGCAAATATGAAATCAGTTACTCCGGTTTTAGAACAGATTTTTGAGGAAAAATGTCTTATCCCTGGTATAGAAGGAGAAATTAAAATAAATAGGAATTTCTTTTTTATAATTTGCCAAAATGAAATGTGTACTTTTGGAAGAAATGATTTACCAGAAAAAATAAAATCTAAAGTAAGAATTTTATTATACCCTCCACAAACTGGTGAGGAATTACAAGATATTTGTTCATCAATTTATAATACTCTGGATACAAGCCAGAAAAAAAATAATGCAAGTGATGCCTATAAAAAAGCTAAATTATGTGGAATGTTTCTTGATAAAATAAATAAAAAATCAATTATCACAAAATGGTCATTAAGAGATATTTATAAATTATTTAATAGAATATTAAAACAATATAAAACACCAGGAAATTATCATGGAATCGATTTTGAACATCAAATTCTATTTTATGTAATGTCTTCAGTAGAAGAAGGATCAAAAGAAAAAGTTCTTTATGATTTAGTTGATGTTATAGGAGAAGTTTTTAAATTAGGTGAAAAGAAGGATGAATTAATTGAAATTTATCATACAAAGGCTGAATTAAAGTTTGGAGCTCAAAAAGGAAGAAAAGATGAGGGTATATCACGTATATCAGTTTTTATTAAAAAAAAAACTTGTGAAATATATTATAGAGATTTAGTAGAAACTAAAGATAAATTAAAGGAGGATTTCACAGAATCAATTTTAGGTCTTCATAATTTATTAGAAGGATTATTTAATATATTGATTTCACATAATGAAGAACCAATTCTTATTGCTGGAGTAACATCATATAAAACTTATTTAGCCCAACTATCTTTCAAAGATGATAAAAATAGTTATGAAATTGTATCTTTAAATCAAGAATCAACCATACCGCAGTTATTAGGTTCTTCTTCTTTCTTTACTCCAGAAGATGCAAAAAAATTTTATCTAAAGCAATTATGTAATATATTTAATGAAAATAATCCGATTAAATATTTAAGTTTACTTAGCGATTGGAAAAAAAATAAAGAAGAGATAAAAAAATATGTTGAAAAGAAAATGCTAAAAATAGATAAAAATTCTGCTTTTGATTATGCAATTGACCATTTAAAAAATTTATTATTCAATGAAAAAAGGAAAAATGATGAAAATAATATAATAAATATGAGTTTGGAATTTTTACCTGGATTGTTTTTATCGGCTATTTTAAGAAAAAAATCTTTGATATTAAAAAATTTACCGAATGTTCCTACTGTTGTTTTAGAAAGATTTAACGAACTATTTTCTGGTGTGCATATTTTAACATTGGTAGAAGATATACAAAATACTTTTACAAAAGAAGGAAATAAAGAATTAAAAATTAGCAATAATTTTAGAGTAGTTGCAACTTGTAAACCAGAAAAAGTTAATAATCTTTCAGAAGCTTTATTATCTCGATTCACTATAATTTATGTTTCTCCTTACGATGAAAATGAAGAAAAAAGAGTGTTAAAATCTGAAAGTAATAAAGATTCAATGGTGATTTCAAAATTAATTGAACAATATAAATTATATTTTACAGAACAATCTATTATTTTTAATTTATCACAAATGATCGCGTGTAAAAAAATAGTTTCTAAAATGGATCAAATAAATAATGATCATAAAAAAAATATTAAATTATGTCTTTATACGTTGATAAAAGGTTTTCATGAAAAAAGAACAAATGAAATTGATGAAATAAAACAAAAATTCGAAGTTTCTTTTATTCCATCAATTGAAGGAGAATCCCCTTTTGAATATATAGAAAAAAATGGTGAAATAAGATTAATGTCTAAATTAACTCAACTATCCATGCATGTAATTAAAAAAAGTAAAATATTAAATAATGAACCTGGAATTGCTTTTACTAATCAATTTATAGAAATGATTGATACAATTTTATTCGGATTAAGTACAAATACACCTGTAATTTTAGAAGGAAATTATGGACAAGGAAAAAAAACAGCTATAAATTATGTTGCAAATAAATTAGGATTAGAAGTGATTAATATTGTAATCTCAAATTCAACAAAAGTAGAGGATTTATTATGCAAAACAATTATAGATAAAGATGAAAATAAGGATATTATTATTTCAACATCAAAAACTAAACTATATGAGGCTATTGAATGTAAAGAAATATATCCTAAAACTGTTGTTGTTTTAGATGGAATTAATAATGCTTCTCCTGCAGTATTAGAAACACTTTCATCAATTTTTGGAGAAAAAGGAAGTACTGTTTTATTGCCGAATGGTTCAGTTTTAGAAAAAAGAAATTTAAATTTAATTGGTATTTTTAATAAAGGAAAAGATTTAACAAGAGAAAAACTACCAACTTCAATAATATATAATTCAATTTATCTTATAGTTGATGATCCTACTCCTGATAATATTAAAAAAATTATTGAAGTTTTGTTTATCCAAAATAATCTTGAAAATGAAACTAGAAAATTTCAAGAAGATTTTATTAAAACAAAAAACATTTTAAATGATGTTTCAGGGGAACTTCCTTTAACTTTGAATGAAATAAAAAAATATTTAGATTTTAGAATTAATATCCCAGAATTAAATAAATCTATTTTTTTACTTTTTATTTTTGCTTATCATTTTTCTGAAAAATCAAATAGAGATAAAGTTATAAATGAATTAAAATTAGATAAATTGGCATTTAATCCTGAAATAAAATATGATGGAAGCGATAAATTTTTTATCTTTAAAACATCTAAAGGAGACTCTTTTGACGAAATTAAAGTCAATACTTATAATCGTAAAAATATTAAAAAATATGGTGCAAAAAATTTAGAGAATTTATTTGATTCACTAACTTTATCAGAAAAATATTGTGTGTTACTTTTAATTTGTTGTTTAAAAGCAAATAAAACTGTAATTTTACAAGGAGCTACTGCTTCAGGAAAGTCCTTCGTTATTTTAAAATTTTCATTAATACTTGGACAAAAATTAAATATCTATCAAATGAATTCTAATTCAGGAATGTCTATTTTGACTGGACAATCAATTATAAAACCAGAATTTGATTCAGATGAAATAGATCTTTTAAAAAAAACATATAAATCAATTAAATCTTTTTTTACAACCCAATACAATCCTAAAAAAGATTATAAAAAAATAATTAAAAGTATTGAATATAAACTAAAACACCAAGAAAAATATAACTATTCTGAAGAAGAAATTGATAAATTAAAAGAGGCAAATAAAATTTTTTTTAAAACAACATCACCCCCAAGCAGATTTTCTCATCAAGAATCAGTATTTACACTTTCAATTGAAAATGGAGAATGGGTTGTTCTTGATGGTATCGAAATGGCGCCATGTATTATTTCTGAAAAAATCTCTTCTTTATGTGGAGATTTTCCAGAATTAAATATTTTCGAATCAGGTAAAGGAATTTATTTTTCAAAAAATCCAAAAAATAACAAAACTAAAAAAATTCATTCAAATTTTCATTTATTTATTACTTATAATCCAAACACAAAAGGCGTAATACTTCTTGATCAATCACTTTTTAATAAATGTGTTTCATTTACCCTTCCTCAAATTGATGATACAGCAAGAGATGCATCTACAATGTTATATAATTCTTTAGAAAGTAAAATAAATCAATCATTATGCGTTGAACTTTCTGCAAGACTTACAAATTCTCATATCAAAGCTGCTGAAATTAGTAAATTAAATACTGAAAATTTTGCTGGTGGAATTCCTTTTACAGGAAGAAATCTACTATTTATTTCAAAAGAATATAATTCAAAAAAGAAACCTCCTTCAACTGAAGAAGAAGCGGCTGAATTAATTAATTCAAGCCTTGAACTATATTATATAAATTCATTTATTGGATCTAGTGCTGAAAAAGAAGAATTCACTAAAATTATCAAAAACAAAATTAGAGAAAAACCAAAATTCAAACCTGATATTCAAACTAGTACTTTTGAAAAATATCAAGATATTGTTTCAATTTTAATAAATATTCAAAATGCCACTGAAGGGCAAGAATATAATAAGTTTAAATTAAAGAATTTTATTGAAAAATGTATGGAAGTTAGAATTGAAGAAATTGATATTGATTTTATAATTATTAATATTCAAGATACATTAAATTTATTAGATTATTCTAAAGAAATTAATCAAGATCAAATTAATTATTATAAAGAACAATTTTATCAAATCCATATAGTTAAAGATTTATTTGAAGAGATAAAATATTATTTGGATGATGTCGCTTCAACTCAAAAAGATCTTCAATTGAAAGATTCAGAACTTTTAAAAATTGATAGTCTAAGGCCAATTCTTCTTAGACTTAAACTTCTTATTAGTCTACTAGAAACCGAAAAAAGTTTTGCAACATTATTTAAGACTGAATTATTAAATGATAATGCAGAATTAGTCATAAATGTAATCAATGATATGAAAAATTATAAAGATAAAATAGAAAATGAGACAATTGAAAATTTTGAAAATGCAAAAAATTCATTTTTTAATTTAATTGCTGTATTATATAAAGATCCATCATTATTTAAAATGTTCGATATTATATTTCCATATTCCCAATTCTTGGATAAAGAATCTCCTCTATATTTGGTAGGATTTTATATCAAAGCATGGAATAAATTAGCTCAAAATAATATTAATTTTACTATTATCACTCCAAAATATAAATACAATTTTGTTTACGAAAAATTTCAATATAATAGAATATATCCTATTTTTGATTTTAATAGTTCAGATTCATTATTATTATCTTCAAAAACTGCAATACTTGTAAATGAATCATCAAAAATTAAAAAAAATATAACAAGCAAAGGGGTAATATTAAAGAAATTTAAAAATAAGGTCGATCTAAAAGATACTTTAACTATTTTAACATTAATTAATAAATTAGCATCAGAAAAAGATTTAACTCATAAAATGGTTCAAGATAATTTTAAATTAGAATATCAAATTCCAATCGCTGAACATGAAGAAAAATTATCCCAAAATTTGAAGCTTATATCTGAAAATTTATTCTTTAGTAATGATACTAATGAGATAAGTAGAATGTGGGGTTTAATTTTTAATTTAAGTAAGCATCAAATAATATTAGAATATTTAAGAGATAATTTTTTTGAAGTTGAAAGAGATACTTATTTAGTAGTAAATGAATTTTATAAAAATATTAATAATGAGGAAAATATAGATAAATATTGTAAATTTACAAAAGAATTAGATTTCTTTTTAAATAATGAAAGCAGATTATGGAAAAATCAGATAGGAGAAAAAATAAAAGAAAAAGAATTAAGAGAATATTATGAATATATGATTTCAGAAATTGATAATGAAATGCAAAATTTTGAAAAATTAAAAGATTATTGGCCGGAGAATATTTTAGATAATTATTATATAACTCTTGAAGAAATAAGAAAAGAAGTTAAAATTTACCTTAAAAAAGATGAAGAAGATGAAATAACAAATCAATTAAGGGAAAAATTTGAGGAATTAAATAAAAAAATAAAAAACTTTATTCAGACTAAAACGAAAGAAGAAAACCAGAAAAGAATCTTAAAGGAAATGTCTGATAAAATTATTGAATTATCACAGAATCCAACTGAATCTTTATATGCAAAATTTGAGAATCAAGTAAATATTATTTTTTCTTTGAACAAAAGTTTAATGAGAGAAAATATAGATGATGTTCAATGGCCTCAAAATCCAATATTAGACAATGTTGAGTTTAATGATGATAAAATTAAATTAATAAATATTATTATTTGGTATAGTGATATAATGGAAAAATTAAATTATATTTTTGATCCTTATAGCTCCGAACAAAAAATAATGAATATTTTAGTACAATTAAGTAATATTCCTGAGATTTCTTCGATATCCAAATATATCAATGAAAAAATTTTCGGGTTTCAAAAAGAGGAAGGTGTAAGAATAAGTGAAAAAGAAAAAAGGTTGATTTTTCAAATGATTAGAGGTCAATTTATTTTTAAATTCTTAGGAGAAGAACTTAAAACTACAGATTTAATTGATTTTGTTCCTTATTTAAATGAATTAAGTAAAAGAATTAAAATAAATAAAGAACAATTTTTTTATGGATTTGAATTGGCTAAAAAATTAAATAAAAATTTCAAAATTGTGTTTCCACAATTTGAACCTATTGATATTTTATATTTATTTATATCTTATGATTCTGATAATAAATATGTTCCATCTAGTTTATTTAAAATGATCGGTTTTAATTTTAGAGCGCATGATTACATTGATATCAAGCCTGATTTAGAAAAAAAAGAAAAGATGATTGATATTTGGACAGTAATTTCTGTTGATTTATATATGAATCTTACAAATGATAAAAATATTCCAATAAATGATGATACTCAAAAAGTAAAAGAATATTTATTTAATCAAATTTCAGAAAAGAATAAGGATCCTAAAACAGATACAAAAAAAAAGGAAATATTAAAAAAAATAAATACTCTTTTTAATTGTAGTAAATATTGTGAAGATTTTGATGAAGTAATTCTCAAACAAAAAAATAATCCAGAAAATTATAAACCTATTTTTGATGATTATAAATATTTAAGAAAAGAAAATGATAAACCTATTGATGTCATTTCATATTTATATAAAAAAAATGCTTTAGGCAAAATACATCCATTTTTACTTTATTTTTTAGTTAAATATAAAAATTGTTGTCAATCACTATTCAATAGCTTAAAGAAAGATGATATAGATCAATTATTTTTGGAAAATATTAATTATATTCCAGCTTGGTCTTTAATTTTGAGATTATTATCTTGCTCACATATAATATTATACGATGATAATAATATTTTAAAAAGTAAAATAGAAGATAAAGTTCAAAATAGAATTATTTCATTAGTAAAAGAAAATAAAATAATTAA
>Ga0256870_1000797_pt1 | contig 12541 bp, 6 predicted proteins | sample RumenRJG_06RNA_FD_186079 | JGI IMG/M metagenome (GOLD analysis project Ga0256870, IMG submission 186079) | Metatranscriptome of bovine rumen microbial communities from Lethbridge, Alberta, Canada - Rumen RJG_06 (Metagenome Metatranscriptome) | ecosystem: Host-associated > Mammals > Digestive...
CTTGTTCTTACTAAATTATGCTTCTTTTAAGTACAAAAAGAGGACTCTCTATTAAGAGAATCCTCTTTAAATCTTAAATAAGATTATTCGATGATAGAAACAACCTTACCTGATCCTACAGTACGACCACCTTCACGAATAGCGAAAGAAAGACCCATTTCCATAGCGATTGGGTGGATAAGATCGATAGTCATTTCGATGTTATCACCAGGCATGCACATTTCTGTGCCTTCTGGAAGATTGATTATACCAGTAACGTCTGAAGTTCTGAAATAGAACTGTGGACGATAGTTGTTGAAGAAAGGTGTATGACGACCACCTTCATCCTTGGTAAGTACGTAAACCTGAGCTGTGAACTTCTTATGGCACTCTACAGTGCTTGGCTTACAAAGAACTTCACCTCTCTCGATCTCGTCACGGTTAACACCACGGAGAAGAGCACCGATGTTATCACCAGCCTGAGCGTAATCAAGACTCTTACGGAACATCTCGATACCTGTAGCTGTTGTCTTTCTATTTTCCTTAGAACCACCAACGATTTCAAGTTCGTCATTAAGACGAAGCTCACCACGCTCTACACGGCCAGTAGCAACAGTACCACGACCGGTAATTGTGAATACGTCTTCTACAGGCATAAGGAATGGCTTATCGTTATCACGAACTGGCTCTTTGATATAATCATCAACAGTGTCCATAAGTCTCATGATACGATCGCCCCAGTTATCATCTGGGTTCTCAGCATCAATAGGATCACCACTTGCCATCTTAGCAGGCTGTGTAGAATCCTGAAGTGCCTGGAAAGCTGAACCTCTAACGATTGGGCAGCCTTCAAAACCATATTCCTCAAGCTGTTCAGTAACTTCCATTTCTACGAGATCAAGAAGTTCTGGGTCATCGACCATATCACACTTGTTAAGGAATACTACGATATAAGGAACACCTACCTGACGAGCAAGAAGGATGTGCTCCTTTGTCTGAGCCATAACACCATCAGTAGCTGCAACAACAAGGATAGCACCATCCATCTGAGCAGCACCAGTGATCATGTTCTTAACGTAATCTGCATGTCCTGGGCAGTCAACGTGTGCGTAATGTCTCTTCTCAGTCTCATACTCAACGTGAGCAGTAGAAATGGTTATACCTCTTTCTCTTTCCTCTGGAGCCTTGTCGATCTGATCGAATGCAACTGCGTCATCAATGTGAAGTCTCTCTGAGAGAACCTTTGTGATAGCAGCAGTAAGTGTAGTTTTACCATGGTCTACGTGACCAATGGTTCCAATATTTACATGTGGTTTTGTTCTTTCGAACTTCTGCTTTGCCATGTTAATATCCTCCTAAAAAATTGTTCTTTTCAGAACACCAACTGTTCTAATTATATTGCAAAACGTGGATATTTGCAAGCTAATTCTAATTATTGTCGGTGGCAAAAGTATCTGCCACCGACTTAATGATATGCGGCCGGCACATATCATGTGCTCTATGCCACTATTATCACTTTAATTACTTCTTATTCTTTGCAAGTTCCTCAGCTCTTGCTGAAAGAACCTTCTCCTGAACGTTCTTAGGAACTGCTTCATAATGATCAAAGAACATTGAGTAGTTACCACGACCCTGAGTCTTGGAACGGAGGTCGGTTGCATAACCGAACATCTCTGCAAGTGGCACCATAGCCTTTACAAGCTTGCCGTTACCAACATCTTCCATACCCTCTACACGGCCACGACGTGAGTTAACATCGCCGATAACATCGCCCATGTATTCTTCAGGCATAGTAACTTCTACCTTCATGATAGGTTCGATAAGTACAGACTTACCCTTCTGCATAGCATCCTTCATAGCCATAGAACCAGCGATGTGGAATGCCATTTCTGAAGAATCGACTTCATGATATGAACCATCATAAACGTTAGCGTGAACACCCATTACAGGATATCCGCCAAGGATACCAGCATGAGCTGCTTCTTCGATACCATCGAAGATAGGCTGGATATATTCCTTAGGAATATTACCACCAACTACAGTAGATTCACATGTAACTGTCTCCTCACCGTTGTAATCAAGAGGTGAAAACTTAACCTTACAGTGACCATACTGTCCACGACCACCTGACTGTCTTACGAACTTAGCTTCAACGTCACAAGGTTCTGTGATAGCTTCTCTGTATGCAACCTGAGGAGCACCAACATTAGCTTCTACGTTAAATTCACGAAGAAGACGGTCAACGATGATCTCAAGATGAAGCTCACCCATTCCGGCGATGATTGTCTGACCTGTTTCCTGATCAGTATGAGCGCGGAATGTAGGATCTTCTTCTGCAAGCTTTGCAAGAGCATCAACAAGCTTACCCTGACCTGCCTTTGTCTTAGGCTCGATAGCAAGCTCGATAACAGGATCTGGGAATTCCATTGACTCAAGGATAACAGGATGCTGCTCATCACAGAGTGTATCACCTGTTGTAGTTACCTTAAGACCTACTGCTGCAGCGATATCACCTGAGAATACTTCCTCAAGTTCTGATCTCTTGTTAGCGTGCATCTGAAGGATACGACCAACTCTTTCCTTCTTATCCTTTGTAGAATTAAGTACATAAGAGCCTGACTTGCATGTACCACTATATACACGGATAAACGCAAGCTTTCCTACGAAAGGATCGGTCATGATCTTGAATGCAAGAGCTGAGAAAGGTTCTTCATCAGAAGACTTTCTTGTCATTTCATTGCCATCAAGATCTGTACCCTTGATATCCGGTACGTCTGTAGGTGCAGGCATATATTCGATAACGGCATCAAGAAGCTTCTGAACACCCTTATCACGATATGCTGAACCACAAAGTACAGGAATTGCTGTACCAGCAATAGTAGCCGCACGAAGAGCCTTCTTTAATGTTGGAACATCTGGCTCCTCGCCATCAAGATACATCATCATGAGTTCATCATCGAGCTCACAGATGCTCTCGATAAGCTTTGTGTGATATTCTTCACACTGATCTTTCATATCATCAGGGATTTCCTTGATGACGATATTCTGGCCCTTATCTCCTTCGAAATAATAAGCCTCCATCTCAAAAAGATCTACAAGACCCGCAAATGTATCCTCTTTACCGATAGGTAACTGAAGGATTATAGGGTTCTTTCCAAGTTTAGTTCTGATCTGATTAGCTGAGCCAAGGAAATCTGCTCCGATGATATCCATCTTGTTGATGAATGCCATACGAGGAACATTATACTTGTCAGCCTGGCGCCATACGTTCTCTGACTGTGGCTCAACACCGCCCTTAGCATCGAAGACACCAACAGCACCGTCAAGTACACGGAGTGAACGCTCTACTTCTACAGTAAAGTCTACGTGTCCTGGTGTATCAATAATGTTGATACGGTTCTCAGGAGCACCAGCCTTTGGCTTACCATGATCTTCAAGAGTCCAATGGCATGTTGTAGCGGCAGATGTAATGGTAATACCTCTTTCCTGCTCCTGTTCCATCCAGTCCATGGTAGCAGTACCTTCGTGAGTATCACCTATCTTATAATTAACACCGGTATAATACAGGATACGCTCTGTAAGAGTTGTCTTACCTGCATCGATATGAGCCATAATACCGATGTTTCTGGTTCTTTCCAGTGGATATTCTCTAGTAGCCAAAAATATTTCCTCCTATTACCAACGATAGTGAGCAAATGCCTTGTTGGCCTCTGCCATCTTGTGCATATCCTCTTTTCTCTTAACAGCTGAACCTGTATTGTTGATAGCGTCAAGGATCTCATTGGCAAGTCTTTCTTCCTGGGTCTTCTCACCTCTCTGACGAGAGTATACTGTGAGCCAGCGAAGTGCGAGTGTCTGTCTTCTTTCTGGTCTGATCTCGACTGGTACCTGATATGTAGCACCACCGATACGTCTGGCCTTTACTTCGAGAACAGGCATTATGTTGTTAAGAGCTTCTTCAAAAGCATCAACGGCCTTCTTGCCGCTCTTCTCTTCAACTTTTGCGAATGCTCCGTAAACGATCTTCTGTGCAACACCCTTCTTACCGTCAAGCATGATGTTATTAATAAGCTTAGTAACAATCTTGCTGTTGTAAACAGGATCTGCAAGAACATCTCTTTTAACTATATGTCCTTTACGTGGCACGGTTCTTCCCTCCTAAACAGAATACTGATCTTCAGATTCAAAGGTACTCACTACCCTGCCGGGTGACCCCTCAACAGGCAGTGTTCGTGTCCGGTTGAAATCGATCTTATATATTATATAAGGGCGAAACTAATCCGGCACTTTTAATCCTTAAATCTCTAATCGTACGTGGTTAATTATTTAGACTCCTTTGGTCTCTTGGCACCGTACTTACTACGAGCCTGACGTCTCTTGGCAACACCTGCTGTATCAAGTGTACCACGAACGATGTGATATCTTGTACCTGGAAGGTCCTTAACTCTGCCTCCACGGATAAGAACAACGCTGTGTTCCTGAAGGTTGTGACCTTCACCTGGAATGTAGCTTGTTACTTCGATACCGTTTGAAAGACGCACTCTCGCAATCTTACGAAGAGCTGAATTAGGCTTCTTAGGTGTAGCAGTTCTAACTGCTGTGCAGACACCTCTCTTCTGTGGAGAACTTGTCTCAATTGTTGTCTTTCTGAGTGAGTTAACTCCTACGTGAAGAGCAGGAGACTTTGACTTCTTTGCAGATGTCTGTCTTCCCTTTCTTACGAGCTGATTAAAAGTTGGCATTAATTTCACCTCCTGTTTCAAAAATAAAATAACTGTGCGTCTATACCGACACACAGTTATTTATTATAAACCTGCTTTTCTATACTGTCAAGGATTTTTTTATCGATCAAGCTTCATCATCATCTGACTCAACTGTTAAAAAATCATTGGCATCATCCTCTGCCTTATATTCAGGAAAGTCCTTGATAAGTCCATCTTCATCCGCATCGAGACTGTCATCATCTGATTCCATTCTCGTATCTGTATCAAGTTTAACTGAACGATAGTACTTCATTCCTGTACCGGCAGGAATAAGCTTACCTATTATAACATTTTCCTTGATACCATTAAGATGATCGATCTTACCCTTTATGGCAGCATCCGTAAGAACTCTGGTTGTTTCCTGGAAGGATGCAGCTGCAAGGAAGGAATCTGTAGCAAGAGAAGCCTTCGTGATACCAAGCATTACCTGCTTTCCTTCAGCTGTCTCAAATCCTTCAGCTTCGAGCTGTTCATTAAGTTCCTCGAACTCAATCTTGTCAACAAGAGTTCCCGGAAGATAATCCGTATCTCCCTGTTTTTCGATTTTTATCTTCTTCATCATCTGGTGGATGATCATTTCGATATGCTTATCTGCAATCTCAACACCCTGAAGACGATAAACTCTCTGAACTTCCTTGAGAATGTAGTTCTGAGAAGCGGCAACACCCTTTATCTTGAGAATGTCATGTGGATTGACACTACCTTCTGTAATCTCATCACCGGCTTCAAGTACTGCACCTTCATAGATATCCGGCTTAAGTCTTGAGCCAAATGGTATAAGATAAGTCTTGCTTTCACCAGTTTCATCATCGGTTACTACAACTTCTCTCTTCTTACCTTCCTGAATTGATACCTTACCAGGTATCTCTGTGATAATTGCAAGTCCCTTAGGTTTACGAGCTTCAAAAAGCTCCTCTACTCTTGGAAGACCCTGTGTAATATCACCACCGGCAAGACCACCTGCATGGAAGGTTCTCATGGTAAGCTGTGTACCAGGTTCACCGATTGACTGGGCAGCAATTACACCGACTGCTTCACCAACCTGAACAGGCTGTCTTGTTGCCATATTTGCGCCGTAGCACTTTGCGCAGACACCAAGATGTGAACGGCAAGAAAGAACTGTACGTATCTTGACCTTTGCCTTTCTTCCCTGTTCCTGAATCTTCTTTGTTGCAACTATTCTTGCAGCTCTCTTAGGTGTGATTATCTGATCTTTTTCAACAATCACGTCTCCGTTATCATCAAGTATCCTGTCGCAGGAATATCTTCCTGTGATTCTTTCTTCAAGACTTTCGATAAGCTCATTGCCTTCATAGAAAGCCTCAACCTCGATACCAGGAATTTCTTTCTTATTTACTGCACAATCAGTTTCTCTTATGATAAGTTCCTGAGATACATCAACCAGTCGTCTTGTAAGATAACCTGAGTTGGCAGTACGAAGAGCTGTATCTGAAAGTCCCTTTCTACCACCATGTGCAGAAATGAAGTACTCCAGTACATCCATTCCTTCACGGAAGTTTGACTTGATAGGAAGTTCGATTGTACGTCCCTGTGTATCCGCCATAAGACCACGCATACCGGCAAGCTGTTTGATCTGCTGATCAGAACCACGGGCACCGGAATGAGCCATCATGTAGATATTATTGTAATGATCAAGATGTTCCATAAGAGCATCTCTTATCTTATCATCACAGGTATTCCATGTCTCAATTACTGCCTTATAACGCTCTTCTTCTGTAAGAAGACCTCTGCGGAAATTCTTTGTTATATCCTTTACTGTCTTTTCTGCCTGCTCAAGATATTCCTGCTTTTCCGGCGGAACTGTCATATCAGACACTGATACAGTAATACCTGAAAGTGTTGAATATTTATAACCTAATGCCTTGACTCTGTCAAGGATTTCTGCTGTCTTGGTTGCTCCAAGATTAGCCATACATCTTTCAAAGATTCCCTTAAGTTCCTTCTTTCTTACAAGGAAATCAACTTCAAGATCAAGTGCCTTTTCCGGGTCAGTCCTGTCAACGTAACCAAGATTCTGTGAAATCGCCTCGTTGAAAATGAAACGTCCAAGTGTAGACTTGATAACCTTGCTTATATGGTTGCCGTTTGCATCCTTGCCTTCACGTCTTACATTTATCTCAGCCTGAAGTGTAATATATCCGTTTTCATAAGCAAGAATTGCTTCCTCTACGCTTGAAAAATATTTTCCTTCACCCTTGTCGCCAGGCTTTACCATGGTAATGTAGTAAACGCCAAGTACCATATCCTGAGTAGGAACAGCAACTACTCCACCATCGGAAGGCTTAAGAAGGTTGTTTGGTGAAAGCAGAAGGAATCTGCATTCAGCCTGAGCCTCTACTGAAAGTGGAAGGTGAATAGCCATCTGGTCACCATCGAAGTCGGCATTGAATGGTGTACATGCAAGTGGATGAAGTCTTAATGCCTTACCTTCTACAAGAACCGGTTCAAATGCCTGAATACCTAGTCTGTGAAGAGTAGGCGCACGGTTCAGCATAACAGGATGATCCTGAATTACATCTTCAAGCACATCCCATACTTCTATCTGCTGACGTTCTACCATCTTCTTGGCAGACTTTATATTATGTGCGATATTTCTTGAAACAAGTTCCTTCATAACAAATGGCTTAAAAAGCTCGATCGCCATTTCCTTAGGAACACCGCACTGATAAATCTTAAGATCTGGACCTACAACGATAACTGAACGTCCTGAATAGTCAACACGCTTACCGAGAAGGTTCTGACGGAAACGTCCCTGCTTACCCTTAAGCATATCCGAAAGAGACTTAAGAGCACGATTGCCAGGTCCTGTAACAGGACGGCCGCGGCGACCATTATCTATAAGTGCATCTACTGCTTCCTGAAGCATTCTCTTTTCATTACGAACGATAATATCAGGAGCTCCAAGTTCAAGAAGTCTCTTAAGACGGTTATTTCTGTTGATGATACGACGATAAAGATCATTCATATCACTTGTAGCAAAACGACCGCCATCAAGCTGTACCATAGGACGAAGATCCGGCGGAAGTACTGGAATAACTGTAAGTACCATCCACTCCGGCTTCTGACCAGACTGTCTGAATGCTTCTACAACATCAAGTCTCTTTATTATTCTTGCTTTCTTCTGTCCGCTAGCATCCTTTAACTCATTCTTAAGATCTACAGATTCCTTTTCAAGGTCTATCTCTCTTAAAAGTTCAAGGATAGATTCCGCGCCCATGCCTGCGCGGAACCCATTGCCATACTTTTCGTAGGCTTCTCTGTATTCTTTCTCTGAAAGAACCTGCTTATATGTAAGATCTGTTTCACCCTTGTCAAGAACTATATATGAAGCAAAGTAAAGTATCTTTTCAAGTACTCTTGGTGAAAGATCAAGGATAAGTCCCATACGGCTTGGAATACCCTTGAAATACCAAATATGTGATACAGGAGCCGCAAGTTCGATATGTCCCATACGTTCACGACGTACAGTAGCTTTTGTAACCTCAACTCCGCATCGATCACAGATAACACCCTTATAACGGATCTTCTTATACTTTCCGCAGTGACATTCCCAGTCCTTGGTTGGTCCAAAGATCTTTTCGCAGAAAAGTCCGTCTTTTTCAGGTTTAAGTGTCCTGTAGTTTATAGTCTCAGGTTTTTTTACCTCACCATGTGACCATTCTTTGATCTTTTCAGGTGATGCCAGACCGATCTTTATGGCATCATAAGTGACCGGCTGAACATTCTCTACGCCTAATTCTGGCATTTGTGTATCTCCCTTCTTATCAATCGTCAGGACAGTTTATATCAGTTATCATCGTCAAGCGAACTCATATCGTCGTCATCAAAGAAGCTGTCTGCTTCATCAGCATCTGCAAAGAAATTATCTTCTTCGATCGTTCCGGCTGAAACATTATCACTATCAAGCTCTTCCGGTGTACCTTTTTGGAAACCGTTGTTTCCTGCAGGATCACTGTCGAAAGTAAATGTTTCATCACTTTCAATGAGAGGTGTAAGTTCTTCGTCGCCGTAATCTATATTCTCTGTCATCTTCACTTCGTTGCCATTTTCATCAAGTACGGTAACATCAAGTGCAAGTGACTGAAGTTCCTTTAAAAGTACCTTAAATGATTCCGGTATACCAGGTTCACTGATATTTTCACCCTTTATAATAGCTTCGTATGTCTTGACACGACCAACAACATCATCAGACTTGACAGTAAGGATTTCCTGAAGTGTATAGGCAGCACCATAAGCCTCGAGTGCCCAAACCTCCATTTCTCCGAAACGCTGTCCACCAAACTGTGCTTTACCACCAAGTGGCTGCTGTGTAACTAATGAATATGGTCCGGTTGAACGGGCATGAATCTTATCATCTACAAGATGGTGGAGTTTGAGGTAATTCATGAAACCGATTGTTGTAGGACCGTCAAAAGGCTGACCTGTACGACCATCTCTCAAGAGAACCTTACCATCATCTGAAATAGGCACTCCATACCATTCTTTTCTTGATTCTGTGTGAGTCATGAGGTAATTCATGACTTCATCGCTCAACTGATCTTTATATTTTTCTTTAAACTCAGTAAGATCCATGTTGACATAGTCATTTGCCATCTTCATTGTGTCCTCGATATCTTCCTCGGTCGCACCATTAAAGATAGGTGTTGTAACCTTGAAGCCAAGAACCTGGGCAGCAAGTGAAAGATGTATCTCGAGCACCTGTCCGATGTTCATTCGGGAAGGTACGCCGAGAGGATTAAGTACGATATCAAGAGGACGACCATTTGGAAGGAATGGCATATCCTCAACAGGAAGCACTCTTGAAACTACACCCTTGTTACCATGACGACCTGCCATCTTATCGCCGACTTGAATCTTTCTCTTCTGAGCTATATAAACGCGAACACTTTCATTTACTCCAGGAGGAAGTTCATCTCCATTCTCCCTTGTAAATACCTTGGCATCTACAATGATACCATACTCGCCGTGTGGTACTCTGAGTGATGTATCTCTGACTTCTCTTGCCTTCTCACCAAAGATCGCACGAAGAAGTCTTTCTTCTGCTGTAAGCTCTGTTTCTCCCTTTGGAGTTACCTTGCCGACAAGAATATCACCGGCTCTTACTTCAGCACCGATTCTTATTATTCCGCGTTCGTCAAGATCCTTAAGAGCATCATCGCCTACGCCAGGAACATCCCTTGTTATCTCTTCAGGTCCAAGCTTGGTATCACGTGATTCACATTCAAATTCTTCAATGTGAACCGATGTGTACATATCGTCTCTTACGAGTCTTTCTGAAATAAGAACGGCATCCTCGTAATTGTAGCCTTCCCATTCCATAAATCCTATGAGAGGATTCTTACCAAGTCCAAGCTCACCGCCTGCTGTTGAAGGGCCATCTGCTATGACCTGTCCGGCCTTTATATGGTCGTCCTTATATACTATAGGTCTCTGATTTATGCATGTTCCCTGGTTACTTCTGGCAAACTTCTGAAGTTTATATGTAACTGTCTTTTTATCATCATCATTCTTTACAACGATATGATCAGAGCACGCTGAAAGAACTGTTCCATCAGCTTCTGCTATCACGCAGACTCCTGAATCCTTTGCAACCTTCTCTTCAAGACCTGTTGAAACAACCGGTGACTCTGTAAAAAGAAGAGGAACTGCCTGACGCTGCATGTTCGATCCCATGAGAGCACGATGTGCATCATCATTCTGAAGGAAAGGAATCATTGATGTAGCAACAGAGAATACCATTCTTGGTGAAACGTCCATAAGGTCGATACGTCTCTTGTCGTATGTGGATGTTTCCTCTCTGAAACGACCTGAAACAGCATCATTGATGAAGTGTCCCTGTTCATCGAGAGGCTCATTTGCCTGAGCAACGATAAACTTGTCTTCTTCATCCGCTGTAAGATAAACAACATCTTCTGTAACAACAGGGTTGTTCTTATCAGTTTTATCAACCTTACGATAAGGTGCCTCTACAAAACCATACTGGTTTATCCTTGCATAGCAGGCAAGTGAGTTAATAAGACCAATGTTAGGACCCTCGGGAGTCTCAACAGGGCACATGCGTCCATAATGTGTATAATGAACGTCGCGGACTTCGAATCCGGCACGATCTCTTGAAAGACCGCCAGGTCCGAGGGCTGAAAGACGTCTCTTATGAGTAAGTTCACCAAGAGGGTTGTTCTGATCCATAAACTGCGACAGCTGTGAACTACCAAAGAATTCCTTTACTGACGCAGTTACCGGCTTGATATTTATAAGTGTCTGTGGCTGTACACTTGCAGTATCCTGAGTGGTCATTCTTTCACGGACAACTCTTTCCATACGTGAAAGACCTATACGGTACTGGTTCTGAAGAAGTTCACCTACGCAGCGGATACGTCTGTTGCCAAGGTGATCGATATCATCATCATTACCGATACCATATTCAAGATGCATATTATAATTTATAGAAGCAAATATATCTTCTCTTGTTATGTGCTTAGGGATAAGCTCATGGATATGATCCTTTATGGCATTCTTAAGCTCATCGCTTCCTGTATCGCCAGGGAACTCATCCATAATCTCTTTAAGTACAGGATAGTAGACATCTTCTGTGACTCTTACACTTTCCTTATCGATATCAGGATAATATGTAGCAAAGTCTACCATCATATTGGAAAGAACCTTTACATTTCTTTCGTTTGTCTGTACCCATACAAAAGGAACTGCCGCATTCTGGATTTCATCTGCAATAGCATCGGTAACGACTGTATCCTTTTCTGCGATAATCTCGCCTGTTTCCTCGTTCACAACATCCTCTGCAAGAGTAAATCCTGTGATTCTGTTGTGGAGTGCAAGCTTTTTATTGAACTTATAACGACCTACCTTGGCAAGATCATATCTCTTAGGATCGAAGAACATGCCTTCAAGAAGGCTTCTTGCGCTGTCTACTGCAAGCGGCTCACCCGGACGCAGTTTCTTATAAAGTTCAAGGAGACCATCTGTATAGTTGTCTGACGGATCCTTGCCAAAACTTGCCTCAATCTTTGGCTCCTCGCCAAACATATCGATAATTTCCTGATTGGTTCCAACTCCAAGTGCTCTGAGAAGAACGGTGATAGGAACTTTTCTGTTACGATCGACACGAACATAGAATACATCATTCGAATCTGTTTCATATTCAAGCCATGCTCCACGGTTAGGAATAACCTGGGATGAGAAGAGTTTCTTACCGATCTTATCATTTGATATAGTAAAATATATACCAGGGGAACGTACAAGCTGACTGACTATTACACGTTCAGCACCATTGATGACAAAGGTACCATTATCTGTCATGAGAGGAAGATCTCCCATGAAAATGTCCTTTTCAATGATCTCGCCGTTCTCTTTGTTCTGAAGCCTAACTTTAACTTTTAAAGGAGCCGCAAATGTTGCATCACGCTCCTTACATTCTTCTATTGAATACTTATATTCATCTTTCAGGAGTTCATATCCTACAAATTCCAGTGAAAGATGACCTGAGAAATCTTCAATAGGAGAAATGTCGTCAAATACTTCTTTTAATCCTTCTTCAAGAAACCAGTCATAGGAATCTTTCTGAACTTCAATAAGATTAGGCATATCCAGGACTTCATCCTGTTTAGCATAATTCATCCTTATTCCTGTTCCGGCTTTGATCGGGCGTATAGTGTTCTTGTTCATTGACGTTTTACCCCTTGTACTGCTGATTAAAAAGTTTCGTTGAAAGACTTTGCAAATTGCATTTTTTGTGGTATAATATTATATGAACGAGCAAAGTA
>Ga0256870_1000799_pt1 | contig 12514 bp, 12 predicted proteins | sample RumenRJG_06RNA_FD_186079 | JGI IMG/M metagenome (GOLD analysis project Ga0256870, IMG submission 186079) | Metatranscriptome of bovine rumen microbial communities from Lethbridge, Alberta, Canada - Rumen RJG_06 (Metagenome Metatranscriptome) | ecosystem: Host-associated > Mammals > Digestive...
AAAAAAAAAATTAAAAAATAAACATTTTCAACAATGAAAAAAATAATTGAGTTAGTATTATTTGCATTAATCCTATTCTTAGGTTATATGCTGTGGGATAGCATAATGGAACCTATCCGTTTTAATAAGAGCGCAGATTGGCGCAAAGAATTGACTGTTCAAAAATTGAAAGACATCAGAAATGCACAAGTAGCATTCAAAAGTCAACGCGGTCACTATGCAGGAAATTTTGATACATTGATTGATTTTATCAAAAACGGTAAAATCAAAATTGTAAAAGCAATTGGTAACATTCCTGACAGTTTCTACAACAAATACCCACGTAAACTTGCAGAAGAAAAAGCTATTGAAGCAGGTATTGTAAAACGTGATACCTTGGAAGTAAGTTGCTATGATTCATTGTGTGCAAACAAATACACATTGGATTCATTGGCATACGTACCAAAGTCAAACAATGTAAAATTTGAACTTGGTGCTGTTGATTCACTTTTGACAGGTTCCGGTGTAACAATTCCGGTATTTGAATGCAAAACCCCTTATGAAGTATATTTGCAAGGTCTTGACAGACAGGAAATTATCAACAAAATTGATGAAGCAGAAACCCTCGGCAGATATCCTGGCTTGAAAGTTGGTTCACTTACAGAATACAACAACAATGCCGGCAACTGGGAATAATTTTTTTAGAAAAAATAAAAAAATCAGGGGAAAACTTTCGAGTTTTCCCTTTTTTGTTGTAATTTAGTGCCGTAAAAAGTTTAATATTCAGCTAAAATCAAGTACAATGAAAGATATATTTGCAAAAACCGATTCTTGTAATATCAACAAGACAAGCACTTACAATCTGTCAATACAGATCAGTCAGCGCGGTTATACATATTGCATTCTCGATACTTACGCCAAAGAGTATCTTGCTATCAAACATATCGGATACGGAATGGAGCTTAGCGACGAGAATCTTTATGACAAAATCAAGCAAAATCTTACTAATGACCCGTTTATGGAAAAAACCTACAAATCCGTTGACATGATTTTCGTCACAAGAAAATCTATTATTGTACCTAACGCGATTTTCGACAAAACAAAACTCAAAGATCTTACTTCGGCTAATTTTCCAATCTCCGACAAGGAAGAAATTCAATTCAATAAACTGAAATCTATATCTTCGTGCGATGTGTTTGTTATTCCGTCATACCTTACTACATTGATGGTCAACACTTTCCCTGAAATAAATTTCTATCACGAGGGTACTCCGTTTATAGAAAATATTATAAAAAACGGCAGCGAAGAACCTACAATTTCTGTAAATTTCTATTACGATTTTATGGATATTGCTGTTTCGCAAGGCGGTAAAATATTGTTGTACAATACTTTCGCTTACCAAAGCGCAACCGACGTTTTGTACTGCATACAATCAATTATCACAAAGTTGAAACTTGATAAAAAAACTGCTGTAAAACTTACAGGATACCAAGATGCGGAATCTGAGATTTATCAATTGTTGTACAAGTATTTACCGAATGTTACATTCAATTCATTGAACAGCAATTATGAATATTCGTTCTCAAACGAGATTCCTGAACATACTTTCCACAATATGATGATATTGCCATGCGTATTATAACAGGACTTTTCAGAAGCAGACAAATAAATCTGCCGTCGTTTTTCTCGGACAGACCTACAACCGATATGGCGAAGGAATCGTTGTTCAATATTCTCAACAATACTATTGATTTTGAGCAAGTTAGATTTTTGGATTTGTTTTCCGGAACAGGCGGTATCAGCTACGAAATGGCTTCAAGAGGCTGCAAAGATATTATTTGCGTGGATATCAATAGGAAATATTGCGAATTTATCAACAAGAGTTTCAAATCGATGTTTCCGGACAAATCGCCGGCAAGGGTAATAAATACCGATGCGTTTAAGTTTATCGAAAACAATCCGCTGAATTTTGACCTAATTTTTGCCGACCCGCCTTACGATATGGAAGGCGTTGAAAAGATTCCGGAATTGATTATGAATAATCCGGGTGTTACAAGCAATACATTGTTGGTAATGGAACATAGTGCAAAAACTCATTTTACTGATTTTACTCATATCAAAGACCAAAGACATTATGGTAAAGTAAATTTCAGTTTTTACCAGAAATAATCACACAAAAAAAGTCCGGCAGATTTTTCTACCGGACTTTTTTATTGAATTTTTTTTTAATGTGTTTTCTTGCCTACTGAAGTAGATGAGCTACTGCTGCTACTTCCGTTTGTGGTCTTTTTACCGACAGAAGTTGAAGAAGAATTTCCTCCGTTGGTGTTAGTTGTAGTGTTGGTTGTATTTCTGTTGGTATTGTTGTTGGTAGTTGTGGTAGTACCCAAAAGGATATCACAAGACGGCAAAACAATCATAACAGAAAAAATCAACAAAAGTCCAAAAATCAAATGTTTCCTTTTCATATATAAATAGTTTTAAGTGATTAACGAGTTTTCTTTGGTAATACGCAAATTTCACCGTTAGCTACACCGGCTTTCCAAGCAGCTGCCTTTTTAGAAAGTTCGCCTGATTTTTTGTTAGCACGAATCAAAGCAGAAATTTCGTCGGTAGAATATGCATTGAGATTGCCCGGCAATACAACAGATTGGAATGTTCCTTTGCCGTTTTGCTTTGGCATAACGTCTGATTTACTGATCTTTGCGGATTTAGAAATATTTGTCGGAACACCGTTAACATAATGAATTGGGCTTCCGTCTGAATTTCCCCAATAGCAATAATTGTTGTCCTCGCAAGATTCTTCAATACCGTTAAACGCATCAGCAAAAAGTACAAGGTAATAATCACCGGTAATATTCGGCATTTTGTAACCCCAAACAAATTCTTTTTCGTCATTGTTTATAACTTGTGCTACACTGTAACCGCTCGGAATATCATAATTGTTCCAAGAATAACCTTGTGCGGCAACACCAAGATAATCCAACGGTTTAGGATCATCTTCTTCTGTCCAGTTAGGATTGTACTGATTTTTATTACCCAAATTATCAGTATAATAATCCAAAAGTATTATACCATAATCGTTTGCATTGTAAGCATTGTAATACAACAAACAAATTGCCCAATCTGATGAACTCTTAATTGTATTTGTTCCTGCATTGTAAACATTGTAAGTAGCTTCACGCCAGCCTGTTTCATGAGCATGTTCTGAATATGAAAGTTCATCATCGGTAAGTGAATATGCAATCACATCATTACCTGAATTTTTGTTGTCGTCAACAACGGTATTGGTTTCGTCGTCGATTTCTGTATCATTGATATTGTAAGCAACGTAAGCACAATAAGCAAATTTGCCGCCGACAAAAAAGTTTTCGTCAACCCAAATATATCCGTCGTCACCCCAATTTGTACCCCAAGAGTTAACAACACGGAAAGCACCGTTTGAACCCTTGTCATCGTCGTAACCGCTAAGCACCATCGCATGGTAAGCGTGCATACCTGTATAACCGTATGTCTGATCGTAAAGCACTGACGATGAATTGGCGTTCATAAATTCGTCACCAAGCTGAGCACCAAATACAACTAACTGACCGTTAGCGAGATACTCTTTGATTGTCTGTTTGTCAACTTTGATTTGACGGAATGATTTGATTTTGTAATTTCCGGCAGTACTTGAACCCGCAGAACGGTTGTAACTGCAATTACCAAGATTTGTGTACGGTACATCGCTAAGTGTTGCAACACCGCGGGAAATCATAACGTCAAAAGCGTATTCAAAGTTGGTTCCGTTGCAACCGTCGCCTTTGTAACTGTTTTCAATTGACCAAAACAAATCTTTAGGACTGAACTGATTTGAAGTATTTTTCAAATTACTTTTTGTTAATCCTTTTTGTTTTGCATACAAGAAAGAACGACAGTTGTACGCAGTAGCCCACGCCACGCAAGTACCATATTGACCCTGATTTCCGATTGGAGGAAGATAATCGGTTAAATCCACTTTGCGAGGCAAATTATTTGAAGAAAGTTTGTCGGAAGTCTGTTTTGTAGACAACAAAATATCCTGAGCCTGATGTTCTGTATCCTCGTCCTGAGCAAACCATCCGAAATAATTGTCACCGGAATTTGTTGAATACTCATTATCACCAAAAAGAACTGCATTCAAAACATTTGACAAAGTCTCTTCGTCACATGAGGTAAATCCCGCAGCTCCGGTCAACAAACCTGCTGACACCAAAGCAGTAAAAAGTTTTGTTTTTTTCATCGGTTATTACGTTTTATTGGTTAAATATATCTTTTACTTCAGTTGATTGAACGAAATAATTACCGTGTTGTTCCACTGATTCGGGATTTGAAACCTTACTACCGCTAAGTTTTAAGCCCCAATAATATACTGAGTTGCAAAAAACTACACGATCTGAAAAATTTGCATTAGAAAAATCAGGCAAATCATAACACATATTGTCCGAAAATTCAAAATACCCGTAAAAATGTGAGTCCAAAAACAATACCGGCTCGTAAAATTTTGCACGTTGTACCAATACTGACTTTTTGAACATCGTTTTGAAAAACGAAGTACGACCTCCGAAACGGCATCCCAAAAATTTGGTATCGTTCATAAAATTGGCAGCTGCAAAAATTGCACCTTTGGAAAAATCAGTTCCGTTAAACTCTGCTTGACCTTCTACAACGCTCAATTCAAAACTGACATCTTTTGAAAACTCTGTCTGTGAGAACTGTACATTATTCAAAAATTTACATTCATAAAACATCACCGCCTTGTTGAAAACGGTACGAAGAATACTATTTTTGAAACTGTAAGCCAAAACACTGTCTTCAAATGTACAATTTACAAAAGCCAATTCACTTTCGATGTAAATCGTAGAAACCGGAAGATTATTGTCTTTATCCAAAATTTTGGTAAAATCCAAAACTCCGGTAATAGTTTTATTTTTGATTACCAGCTTTTTACCTTCTGAAATTTGTTTCAACAAATTTTCTGCCGAAATTGTATCGGATTCTTGCAACGGTTTGGTACACGAAATTCCGAAAATCAAGCTGAAAATAAACAAAAATGGAATCAATTTTTTCATATTCTTCCGTCTTTTTTAAATTGAAACAAAATTTTTAAGTTCCTGTGAGTCTTGTTGATAAGTTCGTCAATGCGTCCGTCGTCCACCCAAAGACAAGCGGTAATTCCTTCCTCGGTTTGAGGATTTGTTTTACCGTTTCCTTCGTTTGACATCAGATACCAATAAGTTTTCTTGAAAACAACGGGCGGTTTGTTATCGTACATATAGAAATGATATGTATCGGTAAGTTTTTCCACAATCTTCGGCTCCGAAATACCGGTTTCTTCCATAACTTCCCTTACGGCAGCATTTTCGATACTTTCGCCGGGTTCTACATGACCCTTTGGCAAATCCCAAAGTCCGTTGCGGAAAATTACAAGACTTTGACCTAAATTATTTAAGACATAACCGCCGGCAGCTTCTACATATTTGTATTTGGTTTTCAGCGTGTTAATCAATTGTTCAGCATCGCCTTCTATCCAAAAATTACCTTTCTTTTTTCCTGCTAACAAATCGGGAATAAAATCATCGTAAAATTCTATTTTAGTATAGTCTGCTGGTAATTTTTCCTGACGGCCTACAATTATAGAATTGGCCCCGCAATACATCTGAAATGAAGTCATAGAGTAATAATTTAATGGTTTTAGGTTTCAAAAATAACTAAAATTATATTTTCCCCAAAGTGATTTTAAAAGATTTTTCGTAGTCGATTTCGCCATCTTTGTTTTTACCAATTAGCAAACCGCAATATTTAGCAAAAATCAAATCCTCAGGAATAGGACCAAAAGTTCTGGAATCCGACGGATCGTCTCTGTAATCATTCAAAAGGAAATAATAATTCTTCTTAAATGTGTAATTATCAGCGACTTTACCGTTTATATAACATTGACCGTTTTTGTACTCAAGTTTGGAATTTTCAAAATTTTCAAGCAGATGCCTGTAAAAAACAATATTACTTGTGGTCAACTTGATTGTCATGCCTTTTTTAGGAACAATCAGCGGACCATAAAAATCTTTGTTCCAACGGAAAAACGATGAAAACGGATACAAGCATCTGTCCGACAGCTCTTTGGAAGTGATATCGGTAGTAACATATCTCAAAAGACTATCGTGCTGAATTCTATTGAAAACCCGCTCCGAAATAGGAATAATCTGAGTCATATTTGTGATTTTTCCGGCCGTAATGCCGTATGTAGCAACCGCTACCCTCGCCTCTTCTTTTGAAAAAAGCATAACTCTACGGTTGAACTGACAGAAATCGGAACTTTGGAGATTGCCATTCACAAATAATTTTTTTTCGCTGATTTTTACAGTATCACCCGGCAAAGCCACACACCGTTTCAAAGAATAATTCGGTTTCTTTTTTTGACGTTTCAACGGGCTGTCAATCAGCAATATATCATTAATCTTAACATGTTGGAATTTCCTTACGGCAATGGTTTCCCCATCTAGAAAATTAGGATTCATACCGTCACCATTTACTACACAAACATTGTCTCTAAAAATCAAATAACCGACAAGAGCTAATGTAAACGACAATGTAATCGGCAAAAACCAGCCGTAAAGAAACTTATCCAATTTGTTTTTATAAAATTTTAGTCAATACCTTTAAAAAATCTGTTCCATCTGATAGACGACGGGAACGAAGCGTCCTTATCACTTGAAAACCAAATGAAAAGAGCTTTACCAACAATATGATCTTCCGGCACAAAACCCCAAAATCTTGAGTCGGCAGAATTGTGGCGGCTGTCACCCATCATGAAATAATAATTCATTCTAAATGTATAACTTGTAGCCGGTTGATTGTTGATAATAATTTCACCGTTGTACACTGTTAACGAATTTTCTTCGTAAGTTTCGATAATTCTGCGGTAAAGCGGAAGATTATCCAATGTAAGTTGCACAGTTTCACCGGCTTTAGGAACATAAAGCGGACCAAAATTATCCTCGTTCCAACGGTATCTTTCGTCATGCGGGAAGATATACGATTCGCGGAAATCTTTTGGTTTTACAATTCTTGTCACCGATTTTACACACGGCAAACTTTTCAACTGCTCAACATTTTCTGCTACAAGCGGTAAAACAAAAAGACAATTAGGCTCAACACCATCGGCTTCATGCATAAAATCAAGAATTGACGGATCGAAAACCTGAGCCGAAGCTCTGTCTTCCATCGAAATACTCAAATTGTCAAAAACACGCGGATTAATCGGCGTACCATCTGTAATAATCAAATATTTAAACTGCTTGTCACCGATTTCTTCTTGCGGTTTGCCGTTAACATAAGCCTGACCGTCAATTACTTGAATACTATCACCGGCAATAGCGATACAACGTTTGATATAATTTTCACGTTTATCAACAGGACGACTAACAATTTTGCCGAAATAATCAGTAATCACCTGACCATAAGCATTCATAACTCTGTCATTTACAACAGCATCGCGACCATAATCACGAATCAACTGATAATAACTTCTTGACTGCTGATTGAGGCAAACAGTATCGCCTTCGGGAAAATTGAAAACCACAACATCGTTGTTTTTTACTTCGCCCAAACCGGCAAGACGCTTGTAAGGCCATTTAATCCACTCCAAATATGATTTGGAATTTTCAGTAAACGGCATTGTATTGTGAGTAAACGGCACCGAAAGCGGAGTATTCGGCATTTTGGGACCGTAACTGAATTTGCTAACAAAAAGATAATCACCCACCAACAGAGATTTCTCCATTGATGAAGTAGGAATCGTAAAAGCCTCGATAAAGAAAAGACGGATAATAGTAGCAGCAACAATCGCAAATATCAGAGCATCAACCCATTCCACAGCTTTTGTCTGCTTGTCAACACCTTTCTTTTTCCAAAAAGCCCAATGAACTTTTTCAGTAATAAAAATATCGAAAATCACTACAAGTCCTACCAACAACCACCAGTTGTGAAGCCAAATTACAAACAACAAATAAACCAAGGCGGATAAACCGAACTTCAGCCATTTGTTAGCAAACAGTTTTTTCATAATCAAATGTTAAATATTTAGAATTTCAACATATCATCCATACCATAAAATCCCGCCGGTTTGCCATAAAGGAATTCGGCAGCGAGCACAGCTCCGAGTGCAAAACCTTTTCTGGAATGCGCTGTATGAATAATTTCAATATCGTCAACTTCAGACACATATTTTACAGAGTGAGTACCGGGAACTTCGGCTTCTCTCACGCAATCGATAAAAATTTCATTGTCTTTCTTGTTGTCTTCCAATGTCCAAGCAGATTTTCTGTCGATTTTGTCGAGAATATCTTCAGCCAAAGTTTTTGCAGTTCCCGAAGGTTTGTCAAGTTTGTGGATGTGATGAATTTCTTGCATTTTCACATCATAACTGTTGAAACCGTTCATGATATTAGCCAAAAACTTGTTGACACGGAAAAAGATATTTACTCCAACAGAGAAATTGGAAGTATAGAAGAAAGTTTTGCCTTCCTCTTTGCACATCCTTTGGATTTCCGGCAATTTGTCGAGCCAGCCGGTAGTACCCGAAACAACAGGAATTCCGGCGTGAAAACATTTGAGATAGTTGTTGAAAGCAGCATCCGGACGTGTAAATTCGATAGCGACATCCGCCTTTTGAAGATTTTCATCGGTAAATTCTTCAGGATTAATGAGAGCATCCTCGATAAAAACGATTTCATTGCCGCGTTCTTTAGCAATTTTCTCAATCTCATGGCCCATCTTGCCATATCCTATCAATGCAATTTTCATATTAAGTTTTAATCAGGTTTTGTGTTTCGTAGAAAAAAACAAAAGGAACAACAGCTTAAAAAAGTTATTGTTCCTAAAGTATAAAAATAAAATAATGTCTTAAAAAAAATTCGTGCGAAAAATAACTTTCAATTCTATTTAACTACAAAAATGTAAAATCGAAACTATTTTACAGAATTTACAACAGCTTCGAAAGCTTTAGGATTATTCATCGCTAAATCAGCTAAAACCTTACGGTTCAACTTGATATCTTTCTTAGCAATCTTACCGATAAATTCAGAGTAAGACATGTTGTATCCTCTTACAGCTGCGTTGATACGAGCAATCCACAAAGCACGGAAATTACGTTTTTTGTTCTTGCGCTGAATATAGGCGTGCAAGAGACCTTTTTCGTATGTATTCTTTGCAATGGTGTAAACATTAGCCCTTGCTCCGTAATAACCTCTTGTAAGTTTGAGGATTTTTTTTCTTCTGTTGCGTGATGCAACGTGATTGACTGATCTTGGCATAATTTAATTGTTTTTTGGACGTAAGCGGCAATCTTATTACATAGTTTTTATTAAGACTACACTTTGTCGGCTCACCGCCCGGGTTAAACGAATAATTTAAATTTCTAATTCTGTTAGAATTTAATCAAACCGAATTCTAAAATTGAGATTCGATAAATTTGATTTTTTTTGGAATTGTCTTTAATGAAAGAACTATTTCAAAACGAGCAATTCTTTAATTGCTTGTTGGTTAGCACCTTCAACAACACCAAAGTATCTCAAATTTCTCTTTCTCTTTGTTGTCTTCTTAGTCAAAATGTGACTTTTGTAAGCATGTTTTCTTTTGATAATTCCTGATGCTGTAAGTTTGAATCTCTTCTTTGCAGCGCAGTTAGTTTTTACTTTTGGCATTTTGTTTTAATTTTATTAAAAAGTTCTACGTTATTTTTAACGCACGAATAATTTATTTTCTATTTCTTTTTTGACGACGGAGAAATCAGCATTGTCATCTTTTTGCCTTCCAAAAGCGGCAATTGGTCAACTCTGCCAATATCCTCCAATTCTTGAGCAAATTTTAACAATAGGATTTCACCTTGTTCCTTGAACAAAATCTGACGTCCTTTGAAGAAAACATAAGCCCTTACTTTGTCTCCATCAGCAAGAAACTTCTTTGCATGGTTGAGTTTAAACTCAAAGTCATGGTCATCAGTTTGAGGTCCGAAACGGATTTCCTTTACCTGAGTTTTAGCAGTTTTTGCTTTCTGCTCTTTGAGCTTTTTCTTCAACTGATACAGAAATTTCTGATAGTCGATAATTTTGCAAACCGGTGGCTGTGCATCCGGTGAAATCTCAACCAGATCCAATCCTTGCTCGTCTGCAAGCTTCAATGCATCTTCCCTCGACAATACTTGATTATTGTCCTGAATGTTGTCACCCACTACGCGAACCGTCTTTGCACGAATTCGGTCGTTAATTCTATGAGCGGGTTGTTCGTTTGGCTTAGCTATAGTAGTGTCCTCCCAAAATTAAGTTAAAAGATTGTTTTATTTACTCTTCAGGATGAAGTTCTTTGTTGATTTCACCCTGTATGAATTTCTTGAATTCGTCGATTGTCATTGCACCCAAGTCTTCCTTGCCTTGTTTTCTTACAGAAACTTTGCCTTCGTTAACTTCTTTTTCTCCAACAATAAGCATGAATGGTACATGTTTGGTCTCATTGTCACGAATCTTACGTCCGATTTTCTCGTTTCTGTCGTCAACTTCTACACGGATATCGTCTTCATTCAAAAGTTCTGCTACTTTGTAAGCATACTCATTGAATTTTTCGCTGATTGGCAATATCTGACCTTGTACAGGTGTAAGCCACAACGGGAATTTACCTGCTGTGTTTTCAATCAATACTGCCACAAAACGTTCGATACTGCCGAATGGTGCTCTGTGAATCATCACAGGACGGTATTTTTTATCATCAGCACCGGTATATTCGAGTCCGAAACGCTCAGGCAAATTGTAGTCTACCTGAATTGTACCCAACTGCCATTTTCTACCCAAAGCGTCTTTAACCATGAAGTCCAATTTAGGACCGTAGAAAGCAGCCTCGCCGGTTTCTACAATTGTTGGAAGACCTTTTTCGTTGGCAGCCTCGATAATAGCTTTTTCAGCCATATTCCAGTGCTCGTCGGTACCGATATATTTTTCTTTATGATCAGGATCTCTCAATGATACCTGAGCTGTATATTCTTTAAAATTCAATATCTTGAAGATGTAAAGAATAATATCGATTACTTTGCAGAATTCTTCCTTGATTTGGTCAGGACGTACAAACAAGTGAGCATCATCTTGTGTGAATGATCTTACACGTGTAAGACCGTGAAGTTCGCCACTCTGTTCGTAACGATATACTGTACCGAATTCAGCAAAACGCAAAGGCAAATCTTTGTAACTTCTTGGTTTCAAACGATAAATCTCACAGTGGTGAGGGCAGTTCATCGGTTTAAGCAAGAATTCTTCGCTTTCGTTTGGAGTATGAATCGGTTGGAACGAATCTTTACCGTATTTAGCGTAGTGACCGCTTGTTACATACAATTCTTTCTGACCGATATGCGGAGTGATTACCTGCAAGTAACCATATTTTTTCTGAATTTTAGCAAGGAATCTGGTTAAAGTTTCTCTCAAAACAGTACCTTTAGGCAACCATAAAGGCAACCCCTGTCCTACTTTGCCTGAGAAAGCAAAAAGTTCCATATCCTTACCGATTTTGCGGTGGTCGCGTTTTTTAGCTTCCTCCAACAAAACCAAATATTCGTCAAGCATTTTTTGCTTAGGGAATGCAACACCGTAAACACGGGTCAACATCTTGTTGTTTTCGTTGCCTCTCCAATAAGCACCGGCTATACTTGTGATTTTCACAGCTTTGATAAGACCGGTATTAGGAATATGAGGACCACGGCAAAGATCTGTGTAGCCGTCCTGACAATATTCTGTAATAGTACCGTCTTCGAGTTCGCTGATAAGTTCAGCCTTGTAGCCGTCACCTTTAGCATTGAAGTATTCCAAAGCTTCTGCCTTGCTAACTTCTTTTCTTTCATAAGGATGATTACCTCTGGCGATTTCAAGCATCTTCTTTTCGATAGCCGGAAAATCCTCATCTGTAATAACTTTACCCTCAGGAAGCTCAACATCGTAATAAAAACCGTTTTCAAGTGCCGGACCAATACCGAATTTTGTACCCGGATAGAGTTTTTCAAGTGCTTCAGCCATCAAATGAGCTGCTGAATGACGAAATGTATGCTTACCTTCCTCATCTTCCCACTTGTGGAAAACCAATGTACCATCTTCTGTAATAGGACGGGTTGCGTCCCACGGTTTACCGTTAAATGTTGCTGATAATACTTCTTTTGCCAAACTGTTACTCAACGACTTGGCTATATCTAATGGTGATGAACCATCTTCGTATTCCTTTACGGAATTATCGGGAAAAGTTATATTAATCATTTGTATATTATGATAAAATCTCTTAATTTCAACTTTTTAAAATAAAAGCGCGCAAATTTATGTTTTTCTCCTCAAACTAACAAAAATTAAACGTTAAGTTTTTTGTATTACAATATTTTTATAATACCCAACTAATCCTCAATACTGAATTATTTCGTTATAAATCAGCATCTTGAATCACTTTTATTTTCTAACATAAATTATCTTCAAAATTTTTGTCATCAGAAGGT
>Ga0256870_1000815_pt1 | contig 12436 bp, 10 predicted proteins | sample RumenRJG_06RNA_FD_186079 | JGI IMG/M metagenome (GOLD analysis project Ga0256870, IMG submission 186079) | Metatranscriptome of bovine rumen microbial communities from Lethbridge, Alberta, Canada - Rumen RJG_06 (Metagenome Metatranscriptome) | ecosystem: Host-associated > Mammals > Digestive...
CACTTATTAAAAATTGAGAGAGACGACGATGAAAAAGATTTTATTTGCTATGGCTGCGGCTGTTTTGATGATGGCTGTGGCAGCATGCGGCGGCAGGGGCGACAAGACTACTGCTGCCAGCGGCAAGGAAGGCAGTGCAACAGACAGTGCTGCGGTAATCAAGACTAAGTATGCTAAGGGATTTACGGTACGCTACACTGAAGATGGCGTGCGTCTGGTTGACGTGGCTGACCCGCAGAAGGACAAGGACAAGATGCCAGCAACCTATCATTTCGCTCTTGTAAACAAGGGGTCTATGGCTATCATTCCAGAAGGCTATCAGAAGATTGAAGTACCAATAGAGAGAACTATTGTTATGACTATGTTGCAGCTGTCTAACTTCACTGCGCTCAACGCCATTGACGTGGTGAAGGGCATCACTGGCACTAAGAATCTTTTCAGCAAAGACATAAAGAAGCGCGTGAGCAACGGCGACATCGTGAAGATTGGCAAGGAGGGCAACTTCGACACCGAACTGATTATGGCTGCTCATCCTGACGTTATCTTCATTTCTCCGTTTAAGCGCGGCGGCTACGATGCCATAAAGGAGACTGGCATCACGCTGATTCCACACTTGGGATATAAGGAGCTCGACCCTCTGGGACAGGCAGAATGGATGAAGTATATTGCCATGTTCGTAGGCAAGGAGGCAGAAGCCAACAAGAAGTTTGACGAGATAGAGAAGAACTATCTTGAGCTGAAAGAGAAGGTGGCAAAGACGAAGAATCGCCCCACGGTGTTCAGTGGCGAGATGCATGGCGGCAACTGGTTTGCCGTAGGCGGAAAGAACTATCTTGCGCAGATTTTCCGCGATGCTGGAGCCGAGTATGTGCTGAAAGACAACAACACTGGCGGCGTGCCTATAGAATATGAGAAGATGTATGCAACGGCAGCCAATGCTGACTACTGGCGCATCCTGAACAGTTTTCCTGGCACATTCTCCTACGAGGCGCTGAAGTCGGCAGAACCTCGCAATGCGCTGTTTAAGGCTTTCAAGAATCGCCATGTGATTTACTGCAACATGAAGAATACTCCTTACTATGAGCTGTCACCTGTTCAGCCCGACATAGTGCTGGCAGACTTTGTTGCAATATTCCATCCTGAACTGATGCCAAAAGACTATAAGCCGACATTCTATAAGCTGTTGTAAAGAATCTAAGGTCATAACCTCACACACATGTTTCCCAACAAGCCCATAAGTTCGCAAGCCTACCAGATAATCAACTGGAAGATGCTGATGCTGGTGCTGTCTATCGTAATACTGTTTGTTGTAAACCTGCTGCTTGGAACAGTTAAGATTCCCTTCGGCAGTGTATGCAGAATACTGGTAGGCAGCAGCCATGAGTCTGAGATATGGTATAACATTATATGGAGTTCGCGCGTACCACAGTCGCTGACGGCTCTTGTGGCAGGTGCTGCCCTTGCTGTAAGCGGTTTGCAGATGCAGACGGTCTTCCGCAATCCCCTTGCAGGTCCTTCGGTGCTCGGTATATCCAACGGTGCAGCACTTGGTGTTGCTTTCGTTGTTTTGTTGTCAGGTTCATTAGGAGGCGTAACCCTAAGCAAACTCGGATATATAGGCGATGCAGCCATATCAATAGCCGCAGTAGTCGGTTCGCTTGCCGTCATGTCGCTAATAGTTTTTGTCTCTCAGCGCGTGAAAGGCAACGTGACTCTGCTCATCATAGGTGTAATGATTGGCTATATAGCAAATGCTATAATCGGAGTGCTGAAGTTCTTCTCTGCCGAAGAAGATATAAAGGCATACGTTGTATGGGGACTTGGCACCTTCTCGCGAGTGTCTGGCGACCAGATGGTTTTGTTTTGTGTCATTACTATCCTGCTTCTACTGCTTAGCATGCTATTGGTAAAGACAATGAATCTGCTGCTGCTTGGCGACGGATACGCACGCAATCTCGGTCTTAACATTCGTCGCGCTCGCCTACTCGTGATAGCCAGTTCGGGAGTACTCGTAGCCGTAGTAACAGCCTATTGCGGTCCGATAATGTTCATCGGCTTGGCTGTTCCTCATCTTGCACGAGCACTATTCCGCACCAGCGACCATCGCATACTGATGCCTTCCACCTTGTTTCTTGGCGGATTGCTTGCTCTTGTCTGCAATCTTATAGCCCGAATGCCAGGCTTTGAGGGTGCGCTCCCTGTCAATTCAGTAACCGCATTAGTTGGCGCGCCAGTCATTGCTTCGGTACTTTTCCGCCGCCGCAAAGACGAATTGCAAGAGTAAAAATAAAGGAATACAGTTAAGGTTAAAGTTAAAGTTAAAGTTAAGGTTAAAGTTAAGGTTAAACATATTCATAAATCCTACCATTATCATCAATAAGTAGGATGGTAAGAATGCCCGAAGGCAACAAAGGTTTGCAATGTGCAATGCAGTGTCTAATCATAACATTGCAGAACGCCTGAATGCTTTCTTTTGGTATAATGTCCCACAGTTCGCGGGCAAGCGTCATCTTCTCAGCACGTTCCAGCGTAGCGTCATCACACCCTGCCTCTCGCAGCATAGCAGAAATAAAGTCCTTATCCATCGTTACTTTCTTGCTATGTGTATCAAGATTGCCAGCCGCAAGTTTCACAGCCTTGCCCATCATCACGCCAAGAGTAACATGACTTATCTGCAAGTCGTCGGCAATCTTGAGAGTTTCGCCAATGTAGTTGCCATACTCTACGAAAGCCTGCAACGGCAATTCTGGGTGCAAAGCCTTGACAAAACGCTCGCTCTTTGCACCACTATTTATTACAACATGATTAGGACTGCCAGCCTTTGCCACTTCCATGCAACGGCGAATAGAGTCGACAAACGCTTCCTCTGAGAATGGTTTTATTATTCCACTGACACCAACAATGCTTATTCCTCCTTCTATTCCAAGTCGCGGATTGAATGTCTTGCGGGCTATTTCCTCACCATTAGGAACAGATATAGTTACGGCAAGATGACCTTTAAAGTCTGGCACTCTGCCGACAAGCAGCGACAGGTTTTCTTCTATCATCTTTCTCGGCACTCGGTTGATAGCGGGTTCTCCTGGTGGAAAGTCGAAACCTGGCAGTGTTATTGTGCCAATTCCCTTTCCTCCCTTTATCATAAAACTGTCTGACAGTTCTACCTGTCCGCGAATCTCAATTCCATTAGTAACATCAGGGTCGTCGCCACTTACCTTAATAGTATAGGCATACTTGTCTGTATAGGCAACAGCAACGGGTATGGTTTCCCCATTAGGCAGCCTGACAGGCACTTCAGAAGGAGTCTCGCCCAGCAGTTTATGAGTAGCATCAGCCAGAGAAGCAGCCGTAGCATAAGTGCCAGTAGTCAGTCCACTGCGCAGAGGGAAAAAGTCGGGCAGCAGTTCTTCTACAACCCTTCGCAAACCATGTTCGCCATTAACACATCGGAATATCGGAGGAGTGGCGGGGCGGCGCAGTGCTATTATATTCAAGCCAAGACTGCGGGCAGCCTCAACTTTCTTCAGAAAACCTCCTGTCATTCCACTTTCTTTCAGCAACAAGGCATCAACACCAAGCCTGCTCATCAGCTCTTTCTCGTCTTCGTCGTCGCTATAGTAACACAGTTGGTCGTCGGTTGCACCGTTGCGATGGGCAAGTCTTATAGAACTCTCACGCGGCAGGATGCGATAGAACACTTTCACTCCTCGTTCTTCAAGATATTTAAGACGCGGAATGGTTTGCACTCCTGTCGTTGCAAGCAATGTATTTATTCCACGAGGAATGTCGGTAAAGTCGTCAATCCAAGTAATATCCGAATCTCTTTCTGGGAAGATGCGTTCAAAGCGTATTGCGTCTAAACTGAGTCTTTCAGCAACAGCCGCCACAGTCTGGTGCAACTGTTTTGCGAAAGGATGGGCAGCATCAACAATGATACGAATACCATTATCAATGCAGAAGTCTGCCATAGACTGCTCATCAAGAGCACCATCTATGCGCACCCCATGCTGCAAGGCTATATCCTGTTCGCCCGTCTTAGTGGAATAGTAGAAACATTTTCCTGCCTCTTCCAACTCTTTTGCAGCCTTCCTTCCTTCTGTTGTACCTCCAAATAAGAGAATCATATAAAAAACAAGACTTTAACGTTAACGGAAACGGGAACCTTAACGGAAACCCGTCTACTTGTCTACTCGTCTACTAATCGAACTATTCCGTTGCTTTACGGAAAAGATGAGTGAAATGTTTTGAATAAAGTTCAGATAGTCCTTTTCTATTGTCTATAGCTTCACCAACAACAATCATTGTTGTGAGCGTGAGGTTGTTTTCATGAACAATCTTTGCAAGGTCTTTCAACACTCCACGATAGATGTGCTGGTCGGGCCATGTCAGATGATAACATGCTGCAACAGGAGTATCTTCGGGATATTCAGTAAGCAGTTGTTGCTGAACATCGTCAACAATAGAAGCACTAAGGAAGATACACATAGTGCTCTGACTGCGTGCAAGCAAGTGCAACTTTTCTTTTTCAGGCATTGGAGTCCTACCCTCTCCACGTGTCAGAATGATAGTCTGGCAGCGTTCTGGTATAGTAAACTGCGAGCGCAGTTCGGCTGCCGCAGCAAGGAACGACGAAATGCCTGGCGTTATGTGATAACTCATCTTATGCTCATCGAAGAAAGCCATCTGCTCTTGTATTGCTCCGAAGATACATGGGTCGCCAGTATGCAGACGAACAATCAGCTCGCCTCTGTCGTAGAACTCTTTCATCAGTTCACATTGCTCCTCAAGAGCCATCGAAGCAGACGAGCGTACTGTTGCTCCTTGTTTTGCACAAAGAGTTAATTCACGAGGAACAAGACTGCCAGCATAAAGTATGAGGTCGGCTTCTTCCAGCAATCTTCTTCCACGAACAGAGACCAAATCAGGGTCGCCTGGTCCTGCTCCTACAATTTCTATATGTCCGCTGTTTCTTCTTAGATAACGCTCTGGAATAGAAACAGCCACTGTAAAATTCTTGCCTTTTTGCTTTGGCATAACCATCTTTCCACCATCGGAAGCCAAAAGCGAGGCTGCCTCTGAAACGCTGCTTGTTCCAACATGCTTGGCTACAACATCACTTGGAGTTGGAACTTCTACGCCATCAAGTTCTTCGGCTCTGAAGAACTCAACTTCGCAACCTTTTTCCTGCAAATATTTTATGTATGGTTCGTCTGCCTTTATGTCTATTGTTGCATAGGTTTTGGCACATGGGTAGAGTCCTTGCTCCTCAAACTTCTTGCTAATCTCTGCATCAATCTCGTCAATAGGCTGAGCCTGATGTGCAAGTCCAATACCAACACAAGCAACATGAGGAACAAACTGCAACACTTTCATTCCTTTTGGATAATCGTGACGGAATGGCGAAACAACAATTAAAAGTGAGTATTTCGCAGCATCAACGTCATTGAGAGAATCAACAAGTGTTACATGTTGCGGCATAGACCTTTGCAAGAAGCGTGTACCGTCATCGCAAGTTTCTATCAGAAGAGCTGTAGGCTGCTGATTGACAAAAGCAAAGATGCAGTCGTTCATTGACGAGCTTACAACCTCATCCCATCCATATCGCTTAGCAAGCAGGTCGAGTGCCCACAGTTGCTGATTATCACTTTGAGTTGTAATAACAGGCATTGCGCCAAGAACCGAAGCGACATTCTTTGCCAACTCGTTTGCACCACCAACATGACCAGATAATACTGAGACTACATTCTGACCTAATGAGTCTACGCACACAACGGCTGGGTCGGTATGCTTATCGTCGATGTATGGAGCAATAGTGCGCACGCAGATGCCCATTGCACCGATAAAGATAAACGCATCGGTTTCTTTCCATAGCTTGCCAACATCATTGCGTGTTATGATTTTGCCTTTCAGCTCGCGTCTTAGCAATTCTGCTTTCTCTTCTGCTATTCCAGTTATTGGTATTATTGATATATTCATTTCTTTTGAGTAGTTATAGAGTTATGGGGTTATGGGTTATATTCATTTTACTGCCTTCATTATTTCTATTGGATGATAATCGTTGACAGCTATTCGCAATGGTTCTTTTTCTTTCAGTTTACACAGTCTGCAAGCCTCATGGAATAGTTGTTTGCTCTCAGCGGTAACACTGTTCATCACTATTATGCCACCTTTTTCCAACAACGGAGCGACCTTTTGGAATATCTCTATCAACTTGCCGCTATGTCCACCTATGAAGACTGCATCTGGCTTAGGCAACGCTGAAATATCTTCTTTCAGGAAATCACCTATATGACTGCTAATGCCTGGCGCTCCAAAGCGGCGTGTGTTTATGCCTATTAGACTGCGACCTTCCTCGCGAATCTCAAACGACTCAATAAGAAGATGAGGGAACTGCAGGCGCGCTTCAATAGAAACGCTGCCCGTACAGAAACCAATATCCCATAGCACCTGACGGGAATACAGTTCGAGAGCCTGCAAAGACAACAAACGTATAGACATCTTTGTAATCATCTTGTCACGACCATTGAGCAGTTCAAACTCACTGTCAGGCAAGCCAAGACGACGAGGCGGTAACTTTTCTTCTGCTTCAAGTATCAAGCAGTTGGGATGACTAAACTCCGTTTGTGCAGCCTCTTCAAGTGTCATTGTAGAGACTTTTTCTTCAGAACGGTTGCCAAGATGCTCGCCAACGGAAATGACATACTTGTCGTAACCATATTCAAGCATTCGCTTTGCAATGACACTCGGAGTATGAACCCTATCGGTTAGCACACCTATCTTCTCAGCATGTTCTATCAATGCACGGTCAAACTCATGCCAGTCACGACCTGTAAGCGAAACGATGCGCATGTCATGATAAGGCATTACCAGTCTATGTGCCAATGTCTGCAAAGAGTTGAACGACGGATAGAGACTTATTTCCGCATCGGGAAGTTCGCGTTTCACTGTGTTAGCAAACCCAAAGAAAAGAGGGTCGCCAGATGCTACTACAACGATTGCTTCATCAGGTCTGTCTTCAAAATGACGACGATAATCCTTGAAGACCCTTTCAAGCGGAACTGTTATGTCTATCCACTCATTTTCTTCAGGCAAGTAAGGCTTCATTATCTCATGATGCCGCTTACCGCCAGAAAACACCCTGCCCCTGCTTATTATCTCAACTACTTCATTAGAGAGTTGAGGCTGAGCCTCGTCTGTTATTCCTATTATTATGAATTTCACTTTCAAAAACTTTCTATAGTCATTAGTCTATTACCATTCCTACAAGTCGCGACCTGGCTTCAGTTGCTCGGCATCGTCGAAACATAGTATGGAGTTGCACAGAGTTGCAGCAAGATTGCTGCCGCCCTTACGTCCTTCAACAATAATTTTAGGTATATCGGTGAAAGGTTTCACCATGTGTTTCGACTCACGGACATGCACAAAACCAACTGGTGCAGCAATGATTCCTGCGGGATGTGCTTTGCCTTTGCGAATGAGATCACACAGTTCCATAAGTGCCGTAGGTGCATTTCCGAAAGCAAACAGAGCATCTGGATGTTCCTCAACAGCAAGACGAATGCCAGCCTGAGTGCGTGTGATGCCAAGCGACGAAGCCATCTCTGCAACACGATCATCACCAAGATAGCATTTAGCCTCAACACCCAGACGGGCTAATGCTCCCTTGCGTATACCGCTTGTAACCATAGTTACGTCAGACACTATTGTCTTCAGTTCACCATCAGCTACCTTCTGATATAGTCTGCTTACAGCATTATCGTCGGCAACGAGAATATTCTCCATGTCGAAGTCTGCCGTTGTATGTATGGCGTGCAGCAAAGCCCACTTCTTGTCGAGCGGAATATCGCGGTTTTTCAGTTCGCTCTCTATCGTTCGGAAAGACTCTATCATTATCTGCCTGCCTTTCTTCTCTTCGCTGTCCTGCTGTTCACGATAGTAGCCGCGAGGTGTTATAAACTTATCTCCAGCAACATACGATTGTGAATTACCGATGATAAGCACTGTGAACATATCTACTTCTTCAAGATTTATATTGCCAAGTGTGGCTATCTTTACGGTCTGATCCTGTCTACCAGCCTGGCGAACAATTCCTACAGGAGTATCGGCAGAGCGTTCTTGCAGGAAAAGTTCACGCAATCTGTATATCTGCCAGTATCTTCCGTTTGACTTAGGGTTATAGATAGCTGTAACGAAATCACCGTAGGCAGCCGCCTTAATCCTTCTTTCTATTATATCCCAAGATGTCATAAGGTCAGACAAAGAGATGATGCAGAGGTCGTGACCTATTGGTGCGCCAAGCAGTGATGCTGCCTTCTGAAAAGCGGAAATGCCTGGAAGCACAGAAATCTCTACATCTTCGCCTCGCTGCTCTTTCATCTCAAACACGAGCGGAGCCATGCCATATATGCCTGCATCGCCAGAGGAAATAACCACTACCGTGTGACCTTCAACAGCCATATCGAAAGCCTGCTCTGCACGCTGACGCTCGCGCTTCATTCCCGTATCAATACATTCGCAACCCTCTTTCAGGTAAGGTTTGATAAACTGGAAATAGTATTTGTATCCGACAACAACATCTGCCGTTGCAACAGCATCAATCACAGCAGGTGTTATGTCCTCCTTGCTACCTGGTCCGATACCAGCAATAATTATTTTCTTCATATCTTTTTTACTTGTTTTCTTCTTATTTGTAGCGACAGTAAAGGTCATAACCGCCAATATTGCGAGCCTTTATCATCTTTATTTTATTAAGAGAAACGCCACCGACAATGCCACCATCAGCACTTCTGCCATGCGGTTTATTCTTATCGAGACCTTCATGTCGGCTGTTGTGAGCGGGCGTTCATTCTCTCCTATATATGGTTTGTCGAAAATCTCTCCGAAATAATAATGTGGTCCGCCGAAGCGACAGTTCAATATGCCTGCAAGTGCTGCCTCTGGATAACCGCTATTAGGACTGGCATGGCGGCTGCCGTACTTGCATACAAAGCCGAACAACGACATCTTGCCTGAAGCAATAACCATCAGTACTGCTGTCAGTCGGGCTGGAATATAGTTGGCAATGTCGTCTATTCGCGCTGCAAAACATCCGAAGTCGCGGTAGCGTTCTGTCCTATAGCCAATCATAGAGTCGAGTGTATTTATCATCTTATAAGCCAACATGCCAGGAATGCCGAGCAGGGCATACCAGAATAACGGTGCAATGACTCCGTCGCTTAGGTTTTCTGCCAAAGTCTCTAAGGCTGCTGTGCGCACTTCCTGCGCTGATAGTTCCGAAGTGTCTCTGCCTACGATGCGTGCCACCTGCGTGCGTCCTTCGTCTAAAGACCTGTCAACGGCTATGAACACCTGACGTACCTCGCGAATGAGTGTTGTTCCTGCAAGGCAGAAGAATACGACAATAAAGCCGAGCCAGTCTGGTATAATCATGCCTATGGCTGCAACCAACAGGATTAAGCCTACAGCCACAACAGCTCCTTTCATCTTGCGATGTTTCCCGTTGTTTAGCCTATGCTCGCAAAAGGAAATCATCTTGCCGAAAGCAACGATTGGATGTGGAAGCCTTGTTGGGTCTCCAAAAACTAAATCCATCAGCCAACCTATTATCAATGAGAGAGAAAGCATTTTGTGAGTTATGAGTTATGAGTGGTGAGTTATAAATTATGAGTTATAAGTTCCCGTTAACGTTCCCGTTCCCATTCCCGTTAAAATCATTTGTCAATTATCAATTCATATATTCTTTCCATATCAACATATTTGCGGGCATGGGCAGCCAACTTGTCATACTGTTCGTTCTTGAAAGCCTCATAATCGAAAGGTTCGGATGCCTTTGCCAGTTTCTCTGCAAATGGCTTTAAGAGTCTGTCAACAAACTGCTTGTTGTCGAGCACGCCGTGAATATATGTACCCATGCACTGCTCACTAACTATATAGCCGTCTTTCCTGCCATCGCTGAGACTGAACAGAGGTGAGTCTGGAGCATCGCCAAATGGTCTTGTCTCACCCATGTGAATCTCATAGCCACGCATTCCCTCATCGAATGTAACTTGACGTGTAGTCTTCTCGCCACTCATCGAAGTGGTTATAGGAAGCAGACCTAAGCCTGGCAGGCGTTCTATGTCGCCCTCAACTCGGTCGGGGTCGCACACTTCTATACCGAGCATCTGATAGCCTCCGCATATACCCAGCACGGTTGCACCGTTTCGGTGAGCGCGTATTATGGCTTGTGCAGCACCGTTTCGGCGCAGTTCATACAAGTCGTGAAGCGTAGACTTTGTGCCTGGAACAATTATCACGTCTGCTTTCTGCAAGTCGTCTACATTATTGGTATAGAACAGATGAATACGCGGGTCTTGCTCAAGTGCATCAAAATCGGTAAAGTTGGAGATATGCTGCAATAAGACAACAGCCACGTTGACACAGCCTTGCGATGCCGTGTGCGACTTGTTGCTGAGCGACACGCTGTCTTCTTCTTCGATGTGAATGTCGTTATAGTAAGGTATGACACCGAGAACTGGTACACGCTGCTTTGTTCCGTCGGGCAAGTCGAAGGTGCAGATATCTTCAAGTATCTGGCGCCCTTTGTCGAACAGTCGCATATCGCCACGAAACTTGTTTACGATAATACCCTTAATGCGCTTTCGGTCTTCAACCTTCTGCAAGGCTATGCTTCCGTAGACCGAAGCAAAAAGTCCCCCTCTGTCAATGTCGCCAACGAGAATGACGTCGGCATTGGCATGGCGAGCCATTGGCATATTCACCAAGTCGCTGTCAACAAGATTGAGTTCTGAGATGCTGCCAGCACCCTCCATCACAACGGGATTATATCTTGCAGCCAAGCGGTCGAAGGCTGCATTGACTTCAGCCCTCAGTTCTTCGCGACCCTCGCGGCGGAAATAGTCGTAGGCATCGCGGTTGCCAATAGGTTTACCGTTGAGCACAACCTGCGAGGTATGGTCCGACTGCGGTTTCAGCAGCAACGGGTTCATGTCGGTGTGGCATGGTATTCCTGCTGCCTCAGCCTGCACAGCCTGTGCCCTGCCTATCTCGAAGCCTTCGGGAGTAGCATAACTGTTGAGTGCCATGTTTTGTGCCTTGAACGGAGCAGGACTATAACCGTCTTGCTTGAATATTCTGCAAAACGCTGCCGCCACGACGCTCTTGCCTACGTCGCTGCCCGTTCCGACAAACATTATTGGGTGGAGTTTCATTCTTTATCTGTTGCTTTTGTATTAGAAATTGAGGTAAATATGCTTGCAACCTCATAGAGGTGGGTGTAACTTGCAAAGACATTCTTATGTCTGAAAACAGGTGTCGACACTTCATTGCCGCGTGCATCGTAGACCTGAATTGACGAATCGGGAACATTGCCGAGAAACTGCGTGTAGTGGAACTCATGTCCGCGATATTCCCTGTTGTCGTAGACAAAACGGCGATACCCCAACGACAGTTTTCGGTCTTGCTTCCTTGCAGTTATGGTATAAGGCAAAACGCCGCACATAGGAAACTCGCCTTCGTCGGTAATTATCGACTTGCAGAGATACATCATGCCGCCACACTCTGCAACAATGCTTCCTCCTCTTTCGGCAAATTCCAGTATGGCGTTTCTCGTTTCGACAGACCTGACCAGTGCATCGAGGTGTTTTTCAGGATAGCCGCCTGGCAGGTAGAGTCTTGATACATCAGAAAACGACGGAACATCGGTTTCTGGATTGAAGAACTCAACGTTTTCGAGCGAGTCGATTACTTCCTGATAGATAAACGAGAACGACTCTTCGTTGCGTGCTATGAGCGTTTTGTTTTTCATAACGTCAATAGTTTTTTCCAGTCAACATGGGTTTCGAGCAGCGACACAAGGCTGTCGCTGTCTGACGATTGTGAGAAGTCGAGTCCGAGATAGCGCGAACCTTGATCTAAGTCTTTCGACTTTGGAAGATAGCCGAAGCACTCTATATGCAAGTCGTCGCAAACCTGCTGAAGCATGGCAAAATGGCGCTGGCTGCCCACCTTGTTAAAAATGACACCTGCAATGTTAATGTCTTTCCTGAAATTGACGAAACCTGACAGCAGGGCTGCCATTGAATAGGCTGCCGACCGAGCATCTACTACAAGAACTATGGGCAGACCTATCACGCTGGCTATTTCAGATGACGAGCCTTTGTCGCGGTCGTAGCCATCGAAAAGTCCCATCATGCCTTCAACAACTCTTATGTCGGCATCTTCAGAATAGCAATCATAAACTTCTCTGACGTGTTCAGGCGAAGCCATGAAGGTGTCTAAATTGACCGACGGTCTGCCGCACACAGCTGCATGGAACTTTGTGTCAATATAGTCAGGACCACACTTGAACGGCTGCACCACATAGCCTTTGCTCACAAAGAGAGCCATAAGCCCCCTCGAAACTGTGGTTTTTCCCGAACCACTCATCGGCGCTGCTATC
>Ga0256870_1000834_pt1 | contig 12345 bp, 3 predicted proteins | sample RumenRJG_06RNA_FD_186079 | JGI IMG/M metagenome (GOLD analysis project Ga0256870, IMG submission 186079) | Metatranscriptome of bovine rumen microbial communities from Lethbridge, Alberta, Canada - Rumen RJG_06 (Metagenome Metatranscriptome) | ecosystem: Host-associated > Mammals > Digestive...
GGGGGCTATAACATGAAATTATTTTCTATGTTAGGAGCAATTTATGACGAGATTACAACAGGTACAAACTCATACATCTATGATGAGGATTACGAGTGCTTATACCTTCCCGTCACAAAAGAATTCGTAAACCACATCTTAGAAAGAGAGTGCGACCAGTGCGGAGTTCTCATTTTTACACTGGACAACAATTCAAACTATTCAATCGACAGCATTCTAATTGACGAAGACGAACAGCCACGCGACCTGAGAGAAGAGATCAACGAGCATATGGAGAATTACAGCCTCGAACAGCAGTATCTCGAACTCAGCTGCGCTATCTCGAATGTTTTCTGCAATCTGTAAAATATGAAGAACCGCCTGTTTGAACACCAAACGGCGGTTCTTTGTTTTATCAGCAATACAGTATCAGAACTCCTTGGCATTATTACATTGGTGTTCTTATTTTTAAAACTTTCCGTACTCACGTTAAAAACGAGGGTTTATAAAGCAAAAAAATTCCGCAGCACATAAAGTACTGCGGATTTTCTCATTTTACATATTAAACAGATCATCAACTCCTCACAATTGTGACAAATGTAAGGATCCGAAAATTAAGTGAGGAAGAAATTATACTTCAACTTCAGGGAAATCAACCGGAGATGTAGTGATAACATCTTCATTGTCGAAAGCAATGATCTCAAGCTTTGCTGTTATGTACTTTTCCACGCTTAATCCTCCTTTGCATCGCTGACATATTTCTTTATTTCCTGATTAAAGATATACATAGCCTTCATTGCATTTACAGTGTTTTCATCGCTGCTTGTTTCGATGATCTTCTTAGCATATGTCAGGCAGCTATACTCTACAGAAACATAATCAGAAGCGTCGCTCTTGGACTCAGCCTTGAATAAGTACATCTTGTCTAAGTTTTCGGGAGAGATGCCCTTCATTGAAATAGTGTATGTTGATTCTGTCTTTTTAGGTGTAACTTCAATACCGTTTACAGTAAACTTGTAATCGTTTACGTTTGCACCTTCTGCAAGTGCGAACTTGATATTGAGGTTTGAAAGTGTGTCAACTGAAAGATATGCCGACTTTATTGTAACCGCACTGCTGTTTTCTTTCTTTACAGCCTTGAACTCATCGCCTATCACAATATCTGCATCATCAAGCGGCATTCCAAGATCTGCATTTACTGCATCTTCAGGAGCTACTCCTGTAAAGATCTGGACATATCCGCTGAAGTTGACGAGTGACTTTATGCTGTCAACAGTTACTTCGTCGAATTTATCGGCATTTGCGATAATGTAGTCAGTGTACTTCTTTGCACTGTACTCAAGATATGAACCCATTACACCGTTTGAGTAGCATACCTGTGCCTTGATATTGCTGTCAAGCTTTACGAATGGAACGTGGCAGGTAAATGTGTATGTTCCGTTACCGTTATCAATAGCCTCTGATATTGACTGTGTTTTAACAGTTCCGTCAGTCATTTCAAACTTGACTCTGAGACCCTTGTCTGCAAGTGCCTTTTCTGTCAATTTGATGATGTAATTGATCTTGACATCGGTGTTAATGGAAATACCTACCTTCTGGAATGCGTCCATGCCGTTTCTGATCTCTCCGCAAACTGAGCACTTACCGCTTGAAGTGAATGAATGGTGGATATCTGCGTAGTATACCTTTGAGTGATTCTTGTCGCCTGATGTGAACGGAACGAATGGTTCAGTGAATTCAGTATCTGCGTACCAGCCATCGAATCCGCAGCTTTCGCCAAGATCAGGAAGCTCTGTAACTTCTTCGCCGTACTTAACAGGCATGATCTCTGTTCTTCCGTCCCAGTATTCAAGAACGATATTCTCATAGATATCTTCTTTATCCTGTTTGAAATCGCTATACTCGCCGTTTACAACTATATGAGCTGAATTCTTGTAAGTGATATTTGCAAAAGGTGTGATTACAAGCTTGACATTTTCAGGTATCACAAGATCCTTATCAAGTGTAATGTCTCCGAATATCGAAAGTTCAACTTCATCATAGTTTTCCTTTGCATACTCAGCAGCCTGATATACGTTCTGGAACATCTGACCGTCGCTGAGCATAGCATAGAATGAATTTGGAATGTGTCTTGACTTGACAGGTTTGCCGCATTCTTCACAGAACTGCATTGCAATACCGTCATTTTTACCGTCAGGAACGCTTACAACGTAGTAGTGACCGCCTGAGCACTTATGTTCAGGAACTGTAACGAATGGATATTCTGCCTCACGACCGTCGTCAGCTACAAAGTGAACAGTATACTTCTGATCCGGCTTATTAGCCTTGAGTCTTATAAGACAATCTTCACTGAATGTGTATACGCCGTTGTTGTATTCATAATCACCTGTTAATATCTCGAACTCGAAATCAGGTTCATCTGATGCATATACCTTTCTTAAAGCGCCCGGTTTCTGTGAGCGGATAGTTGAGCCGTTTGGTCTGATAATATTACCGTTTTCATCGGTTACATATGCTGTTGCAGATGTGCAGTCAGCCGGTTTGCTTACGATCTTATAGATGTCAGAACCAACTGTTGCATAACCTGAATACTGACCATATCCGGCAGCAGCTACTATACGGCTTGCATTACCTGCTATAAAGTCACGATATTCAACATAATACTTATTATTAAACTGCTCAACAGTCATTTCGCCGTTCTCGACCTTTTTCCAGTCTTCTGCTGCATCATCGCTGGAGTCAACGAAGAATTCGATTCCCTTATAGAATAACTGATTACCATAGAGGAACTTCTGAACACCATCAGGAAGCTGATCGGCAGCTGATTCTACAACAGCCTCTGTAAAGCTGAATGTGTGATCTTCGCCTATCTCGTCGAGATTATTAGTGATAACGATCTCGTAAGGAACTGATGTTGTGGAGTCTTCGAGAGTTGTTACGCAAATGCTGTCGAGTACGTGAACTACTGTGATACCTTCAATGAAACGTGATGTAAAGCCTGCAATGAATTTAGAAAGTGGATCTTCAAGTCCAAGACTGAGTGCATCTATGAACAGTTTGCTGGTTTCAAGATACTTCTGGAGAGGTGATTTCCACATATCTGTTATCGTAAGATCGATAACTGCGGATTGACCAGGTTTGAGTTCGCTTACATGGATCTTTCTTGATGTTGCAGTAAGCGGAACTTTCTCTTCGGAGTAAGTGACTACTCCGTGATCGTAAACGATCTTATAGTCATAATAACCGTGCTCTGCCTTTACTTCGTGTTCAAGATCGTAGATAGGCATATCCGAAACATTTTTCATAGTTATTCTGATCGGATAATTATATCCGTAGCAGGAATATTCCGGACAAGCAATGGTCATTTTCAGAGCATCACCTGCATAAACGTGGATATTATCCTTTGCATGGAATGGATATGAGAATTCGTCACCGTCATTTGTACCCTTGAAGAGAGCGCTGATACTATAATCGCCTGCAACATCGCCTCTGAGGTACCAGTGGATATTCTGTACTTCGTAAGGTTTAAGATCTCCTACATACTGTGTCTGGTCACTGTTGCAGAGTGTAAGACCAACCGGAACATTGAGAGTTGCGGAACAATCCTCAAGAGTTTCATTGTCTGAGTTCATAACGATGAGCTGTACATCATAGAATTCCTTGAGCCACTTGCTCTTGCCGTAGATGATGATGTACATTTCCTGTCCTTCATACTCTAAATATTCACAAGTAATATTCAACTCAGGAACATATACCGGTTCGCCCGGTTTTACAGGATCAGGATGATATGGGATATAGATCTTTGGAGTTGGTTTGCTTACAACAGGATTTGTTGGTGATGTATTGATCGGGATAGCTTCGCACTTTGTAAAGATGATAGGCATATCGTGGAATGTCATCTCGACCTTGTAATTGAAGTAATGATAGTTATCAGGATCATCTACGTCAATACCTGCGCTGACGATCTCATCCTTAGTCATACGTGTAGCAGTCAGCTCACCTGTGATCTTCAGTCTTTCATTCTTCTCTTCCTTTATCTGTTCCTCAACAACCGGATCGTATTCTGTTGTAACAGGTGCGAAAGGTTTTCTTGTAGTAGTTGTAGTTGAAGATGTGATCTTAGAAGATGTTGTGGAAGCCTTGGTCGATGTAGTAGAATTCTGTGTCGATGTTGTGGAAGCCTTGGTCGATGTGGTAGAATTCTTTGTCGATGTTGTGGAAGCCTTAGTTGATGTTGTAGTTGGCTTGCTTGTTGTAGTTGTTGTGGTAGTAGTTGGCTTGCTTGTTGTTGTGGTAGTTGTTGTAGTTGTTGTAGTTGTAGTCGTCGTTGTCGTTGTAGTAGTTGTTGTGTTTTAAACTATCTCGCTTGAATTGTCAAGGGTCAGATAAGCGCCCTTTACAGCTGTAAAGAATTCAGAAGGATCTGTGCCCTTATGGAATTCAGAATATCTGCCTGAAATAACACCTGTTCTTGCAGATTCTACCTTTACCTTGCCGCCTGTAAGCTTATCTGTGATATAGATGCACTTACCGCCAGGGATATAGATGCCTGCGTCAGCACCGGTGATGTCAAGCTTGCCGCTAAGATTTACTACAGCGCCGTTATTGCAGTAGATACCATAGTTCTTTTCACTTGTTACCTTACCGCCTGTGATAGTTAATGTACCGCCGCTTGTATTCTTATAGATACCGCAGCCCTTGCCTGCCTTTACAGTTGCACCGCTGATAGTTACGTTACCATAGCTTGAACCGTCCATGTAAATAGCAGCTGCTTCTGAGCTTACGCCCTTTGCGTTCTTGCTTGCAGTATCAAGTGTACCGCTTGTAAGAGTTACATTACAGTTATATGTGTTGAATGCGAGTGCTGAACCATAGTGAGAAACAACAGTTGCACCGTCAAGTGTGAATCTACCGCCATAACTCATGATAATTGCAGCAACATTCTTTTCAAGCTCATTGCCTGTGAATGTACCGCCTAAGAGTTTGAGTGAACCTGTTACGTTAAAGAGTTCAGCTTCACCTGATGTAGATACACTGCCTGTTTTGTTCTTGCTGGAGTCCTTAATTGTAAGATTACCGTTAACAATAAATTTACCTAATGTTACCTTATGACCGTTAAGGTCGATATCAAGTACTCTGTTCTGATCTACAGTGATATTGCCGTCTAAAGTAACATCGCAGCCGAGCTTGTATGTACCTACTGAAGGCAGACTATCCTTCTTGTTCCATGTCTTGACCTCAGCTTCTACGAACTCTATATTGTTGTTTGTAGCATACTGCTCAGCATATGAACCCTTATGTCCGACGATAGTCTTTAATGTAGTGCCTCTGAAAGCGTTTCCGTCAATAGATGTAACGTTTGCAGGAATGTAGATCGATGTAAGTAAAGGACAGTTTGCAAATGAGTAATATCCGAGAGATGAAACTGTTTCAGGTAATTCAACTGATTTGAGTGATGCAAGGTTCTGGAAGCAGTAATTTTCAACAGCTGTTATTGGAGCATTGATAACTACTGATTCGAGATTTATACAGTTATAGAATGCGGAGTATGTGCTGAATGATGTAACAGATTCAGGTATAGTGAGAGATTTCAGACCTGTATTCTGGAAAGCATAGCTGTCTATCTTCTCTACAGAATCAGGTATCACAAGCTCTGTAATAGCAGGATCATTACAGAATGCGTATGAACCTATTGTTTTTAATGTATCAGGAAGCTTTATACCGGAAAGCTGTGGGCAATTGCCGAAGCTATAATATCCGATAGTTTCAAGTCCTGATGAGAGCTTGACAGATTTGAGCTTTTGTGAATAATTGAACGCATACTCGCCAATAGTCTTTACAGTTGCAGGTATCTCTATTGATTCGATCTGTGAGCTTTCAAGGCAGCGTGCGCCCATTGATTCAAGCTTAGAAGGAAGCTTTACTGATGTTACCTTATTAGCACCTGAATAAGCATATGCAGGAAGTACTTTAAGTGAATCATCATATGTGATCTTTTCAATGTTTGAATTTGAGAATGCACCTGAATTAACTGTCTTGATAGTTGCAGGTATTGTTATTTCCTTGATGCCTGTACCTGCGAAAACATAATATCCAAGGGATTCAAGCTTTTCAGGCATATCAAGAGAAGTGAGTTTGCCGCATGACTGGAAAGCATATGAGCCTATACTTGTAATAGCGCTTGATAATTTGATCTTTTCAAGTGCAGTACAATAATAGAATGCCTGATCTCCAATACTTGTAACACTTTCAGGTATCTCTATTTCTTTAAGTGCTGTACAATTACTGAACGCTCTGTAAGGAATAGAAGTAAGCTTTGAAGGAAGCTTTACCGAAGTAAGATTTCTTAAATTATAGAAAGTCTCATTTCCGATACTTGTTACATTTTCAGGTATCTCAATTGATTTAAGACTTGAACTATAGAATGCAGCGCTATCTATAGACTCTAAGGTTTCAGGAAGATCAACACTTGTAAGTGAAGAACAGTTATAGAATGCGTATGCAGGAAGAGCTTTAAGCTTTGAAGGAAGCTTTACTGATGTCATCTTAGTAGCACCCGAATAAGCATATGCAGGGAGTGTTGTAAGTGAATCAGGGTATACTATAGTCTCAATGTTTGAATTGAAGACATTATTCTGTAAGCTCTTGATAGATGCAGGCATTGTTATCTTTTTAATACCCGTACCATAAAATACATTCTGACCAAGAGATTCAAGCTTTTCAGGAAGCTCAATAGAAGTAAGTTTGCTGCATGAGCTGAAAGCATTTGATCCTATACTTGTAAGTGAGCTTGGTAATTTGATTTTTTCAAGTGCAGTACAATAACAGAATGCTTGCTCTCCGATACTTTTAACACTTTCAGGGATCTCTATTTCTTTAAGTGAAGTACAGCTATAGAAAGCATTATTTCCGATACTTGTAACACTTTCAGGAATCTCTATTTCTGTGAGTGAAATACAGTTATTGAATATGAATTTAGGAAGTGACGTGATCTTTGAAGGAATATTTATTGATTTAAGCTTGCTTGAGCTATTGAAAGCACTACTTCCGAAAGCAGTAAGACTTTCAGGTATATCTATTGATTTGAGACCTGAATTATAAAAAGCATCATATTGTATAATTTCTAACGATTCAGGAAGTGTAATGCTCTCAAGAGCTGTACAATTATAGAATGTGTGTGCTGTAAGCACTTTAAGCTTTGAAGGAAGCTTTACAGAGGTAAGCTTCTGTGAGGATTCGAATAACCCCATAGGAAGCTCTGTGAACTTTTCATCTAATTCAGCTGACTCAATATTTGAATAAGCAAAAGCATAATCCTTTAATGTTTCAACAGTTGAAGGTACTTTAAGTGCCTTTACTCCACTTCCATTGAAAGCATTTGAGTTTATGGTCTTTATGCTTTCAGGTATTGTGAATTCAGTAAGACCTGAACAGCCATAGAAGCAGTATTCAGGAAGAACTTCAAGCTTTGAAGGGAGCTTTACTGATGTCATCTTAGCAGCATATGAATAAGCGTAAGCAGGAAGTGCTGTAAGTGAATCAGAATATGTGATAGTCTCAATGTTTGAACCTGCGAATGCTCCTGAAAGATTCTTGATACTATCAGGCATTGTGATCTTCTTTATTGCTGTATTTGAAAATGCAGATGAATTAATAGTCACAAGATTTTCAGGGAGCTTGATCTCAGCAAGCTTGCTGCATGACTGGAAAGCCTGTTGACCTATAGTTATAAGAGTACTTGGCAGCTTTACATTTTCAAGTGAACTACAGTTATAGAATGCGTAATTAGATATGCTTGTTACACCTTCAGGAATAGTTATGCTTGCAAGCGAAGTACAGTTATAGAAACCATAATAAGGTATAGAGGTTATCTTTGAAGGAAGCTTCACAGATTTGAGCTTCTGCGATCCCTGGAATGCATAGTTTCCGATCGATTTAACACTGTCAGGTATCTCAATAGATGTAAGACCTGAATAGCGAAATGCCTGGTCACTTATAGTCTCTAATGAGTCAGGAAGTGTAATACTCTCAAGAGATGAACAGGTATAGAATGTGCTGCTTGGAAGCACTTTAAGCTCTGATGGGAGCTTTACTGATTTAAGCTTTGATGAACCTGAGAACAAACTTGTAGGAAGTGATGTAAACTTTTCATCAAGTTCAACTGATTCAAGATTTGAATAAGCAAACGCAGAGCTTACCAATGTATCAACAGTTGAAGGTACTTTAAGTGCCTTTACTCCACTTCCATAGAAAGCATATGAGTTTATTGTCTTTACGCTTTCAGGTATTGTGAATTCAGTAAGACCCGAACAGTTCTCAAAGCAGTATTGAGGAAGAGCAGTAAGCTTTGAAGGGAGCTTTACTGACTTCATCTTAGCAGCACCTGAATAAGCGTAATTCGGAAGAACTGTAAGCGAATCAGGATATGTGATAGTCTCAATGTTTGAACCCGAGAATGCTCCTGAACCGACGCTCTTGATAGTTGCAGGCATTGTTATTTTCTTGATACCGGTACTATAGAATACATCCTGACCAAGAGTTTCAAGCTTTTCAGGAATGTCGAAATCAGTCAGCTTGCTGCATGACTGGAAAGCACTGCTTCCTATACTTGTAACTGTGTTTGGTAATTTTAATTTTGCAAGTGAACTACAGTTGTAGAAAGCATCATAACCAATAGTTTTAATACCTTCTGAGAGATTTACTTCTTTAAGTGCATAACAGTTATAGAATGCGTAACTATCTATGCTTGTTACACTTTCAGGAATAGTTATGCTTGCAAGTGAAGTACAGTTATAGAAAGCTTCGTAAGGGATAGAAGTCAGCTTTGCAGGAAGCTTTACAGATTTAAGACTCCTTGAATTATAAAAAGCATATGATGGGAGAGTTGTTATCTCGTCGCTGAACTCAATTGATTGCAGATTACAACTTCCGAACGCATTTGAAGACATATTTTTAACAGTTGCAGGCACCTTCAATGAAGTAAGACCGCTTCCGCTGAAAGCATCAGAATTGATATTGGTTACGCTTGAAGGGATCTCAAATTCCTTCAGTGAAGCACAGCCATAGAAAACATACCCCGGCAGAGTAGCAAGCTTTGAAGGTAACTTAGGATCTTTAAGCTTTGATGCACCGCCGTAAGCGTAAGACGGAAGAGATGTACGATCATCAGAGTAAATGATCGATTCGAGATTTGAATTAGTGAAAGTATCAGATGATACTGAAGTAACAGAATTAGGGATGCTTATTTCTTTCAAGCCGCTGTATTCAAAAACATTAGAATACAGGCTATTTACAGAAGAAGGTATCTCTAACTTTTCGAGCTTTTTACAGTAGCTGAATGTCCTGTCGTTCAAGTATGTGATCTTGCTTCCGAGATCAACAGAAGTAAGCTCTGCACAGTTATAAAATGCACCACTGTTGATATATGTGATATTATCAGGTATTTTGATGCTTGCTATCTTAGTACCTGCCAGAGCATAGTTTGAAAGCGTTGTCATTGACTTAGGAATATTTATTTCCTTTATACCTGAGCCGCTGAATGCGTACTGACCGATAAATGTTACTGTATCTGGAAGTGTTATCTTTTCAAGTGATGTACAGTTAGCGAAAGCATATGTAGGTATTGATGTGTTTTTGTCAGAGAATGTTACTTCCTTGAGAGCTGTACAATTGTTGAAGATATATGATCCGCATGAAACTGATGCAGCAGGAAACTCTACCTTCTCAAGCTTTGATTCATTAAAAGCATAATTACCGATGCTCCTTAATGATGCAGGGAACTTAATGGATTTTAAACCTGTTTCAGCGAATGCGTAATTATTAATGTATTCCAATGAATCAGGCAATGCAATACTTGTAAGCGATGTACAACCTTTGAAAGTATTATTCGGTATCGACTTTATATCGTCAGGAATAGTTACTTCTTTAAGAGCAGTACAATCCTGGAACAGACCGTAGCCGACAGAAATCGATGAATCTGGATATACAGCTTTCTCGATCTTTGTTTCTTGGAAAGCATAACTGCCGATGCTCTTCAAAGACTTAGGATATGTTATAGATTTAATACCTGAATAAGAGAATGAAGAGTAACCGATAGATGTCAATGAATCAGGTAATTCAATACTTGTAAGTGATGCACAGCCACTGAAAGTATAATCCGGTATCGACTTTATATCGTCAGGGATAGTTACTTCTTTAAGAGCGGTACAACTATCGAACAGACCATAGCCGACAGAAATTGATGAACCTGGGTATACAGCTTTCTCGATCTTTGTTCCCTTGAAAGCATAACTGCCGATGTTCTTCAAAGACTTAGGATATGTTATAGATTTAAGTTTTGTACCTGCAAAAGCATAATCACCGATCGTTTCAACTGAATCAGGAATAGTTACCTTTTCGATCGACGGACAGTTACTGAAAGCATATGAAGAAATGCTCTTTATACCATCAGCGAAAGATACTTCTTTAAGATTTGAACAGTTTTGGAATACAGATGATCCGAAAGAAACTGAATTAGCAGGATACTCTACTTTTTCAAGCTTTGTTGACTGGAAAGCATAACTGCCGATGCTCTTTAATGATTCAGGGAATGTTATAGATTTAATACCTGTATAAGCGAATGCAGAGTAACCGATAGATTCCAATGAATCAGGCAGTTCTACATTTGTCAGTGATTTACAGTTGTAGAAAGCAGAATCAGCAATACTTTTAATGCCATCAGGTAATATTACTTCCTTCAGTTCGGCACAATCATAGAATATGGATGAACCTAAGGAAACCGAGTTAGCAGGATACTCTACTTTTTCAAGCTTTGATCCCTGGAAAGCATAATTGCTGATGCTCTTTAATGATTCAGGGAATGCTATAGATTTAATACCTGAATAAGCAAATGCATAATAACCGATAGATTCCAATGAATCAGGCAGCTCTACATTTGTCAGTGATGTACAGTTATAAAAAGCATCATCAGGAATGTTTTTGATACCGTCCGGAATAATTACTTCTTCCAGTTCTTTACAATTATAGAATATGTATGAACCACAGGAAGATGTTGTAACAGGATACTTAACCTTTTTGAGCTTTGTTTCCTGGAAAGCATATGAATCAATTCTTTCAAGGCTGTCCGGAAGCTCAAATGACTCAAGAGTTGAGTTATTGAAAGCGGAATAACCGATAGTTTTTACTGAATCAGGTACTACGACTGATTTAACATTTGTATTTGCAAAAGCATAATCAGCAATAGCAGTAACTTTTTTACCGTTAATCTCAGATGCGATCTCAACGTTTTCAGCTTCGTAGTCGCAGTATGCAACTTCTGCATGATCTTCGTATACATTATAGTATACAAGATCCTTCATCACAAGCTGTCTGCTGCTTGTTTCAGTTGATGTTGCCTCAGACTTCGGATCGATAAGGATATATCCGTCAAAAGGTGTATCCTTGAGATACTTATCTTTGCTTGTATCAGCTGTTGTGCATACATTGTGGTCATACTCGCTTTTTATCTTTGTGTTTGAATAGCTGAAAGTATGTTTACGATCTTTGTTTGTGAAAATATTGAAGTAGTAAATATCACCTGGCTTTGCATCAGTAGGAACGGTGAAATTAATAGTTGCTAAAGTACCGTTTTTACCGTAAGAAGGTGAAGAACGGTATACGTTTATGCAATAGGTCTTTCTGTAGTTGCTGCTGTAATTTGAATAACTTGCAGTCATACCGACAGAACCGTCTTCTGTTCCGGGTTTTACATCGTAAAAGGAAAGACGACCGTCGAAATCGATCCAGACATTTGCACTTTCGTAATATTCTTCATCTTTAAAATTGTCATCATTGATGAAGATAGTTACCGGAACTGTCTTGCCTGCATCTGAAGCGGAGATGACAGAATTACTCATAGACAGTGTTGGACTTGGCTGGATCAGATCAGAATCCGCTGCTTTTTCAGATGAATTTTTTAATGCATTTGGTGGAGTTGTAGTAGTAACCGAAGTGCTTGACGTAGCTTTATCAGCTGATGTCGAAGTGTTAGATGTAGTTGCAGATGATTTTGTAGAAGTTGTTGCAGAATTTGTAGTGGAAGAAGTTGTGGGTACTGTAGTGCTTGTTGAAATTAGAACATTTTCTTTAGTGTTTTTTCCAGACGTTACACGGGTAATGTCTGGCTCGGACAATAAACCGACGTTTGTTGTAAGTTTGTTGTCAATATTCGCAGCATCAACAGAAAAATTTGCCGGGATCTGAGTAGTCACGATCGCAGATGCAGCAAGTATTGAAACAAAACTTTTTGTAATCTTGCCGGGGTTTTTGTGTCCCATTTTTTTCATACCTCACTTTTTTACAAATTTAACGATATAATCCCAACTTAAA
>Ga0256870_1000839_pt1 | contig 12320 bp, 8 predicted proteins | sample RumenRJG_06RNA_FD_186079 | JGI IMG/M metagenome (GOLD analysis project Ga0256870, IMG submission 186079) | Metatranscriptome of bovine rumen microbial communities from Lethbridge, Alberta, Canada - Rumen RJG_06 (Metagenome Metatranscriptome) | ecosystem: Host-associated > Mammals > Digestive...
ATTTGAAGATTTTAGAAGAATTTTGAGAAAAAGTCCGAAAATTTTGAAAAAAAATTACTCGTCAGATTTTCCGTCCAAAATTTGATCGGTAGAACCATGAAAATGTTCCCAAATTTTTACAGCCTTATCCAAATTCACAATTTTTTGAAGTTCGAGCAACGGAGTCTCGGAAATTACTTTCACCGATCCGAAAGTAGAAAGCAATTTTGCAATCGTCTTATCTCCCACTCCGGGAATGTCTTCGAGTACCGAATGAATCATACCTTTTGAACGCTTGTTTCTGTGAAACGTAATACCAAATCTATGCGCCTCGTCACGAAGATGCTGAATAACCTTTAAAGTGGGCGAATTTTTGTCCAAATAGAGCGGAATCGGGTCATCCGGATAGAATATTTCTTCAAGACGTTTAGCAATGCCGATAACAGCTATTTTATCGAATAAACCGAGGGCTTTTAAAGTCTCGGCAGCGCACCGTAATTGGCCTTTTCCACCGTCAACAACTATAAGTTGAGGCAACGGCTTGGCTTCGTCGGAAAGTCGCTTATAACGGCGGTAAATAACCTCTCTCATGGTAGCGAAATCATCCGCCCCTACTACAGTTTTCACGTTGAACAAACGGTAATCTCTTTTGTATGGTTTTCCGTTGCGAAATACAACACAGGATGAAACCGGATTAGTACCTTGTATATTTGAATTATCAAAACATTCAATATGACGAGGTTCTACGTCAAGTTGCAAATCCTTTTGCATTCTATTCATAAGAACATTTACAGATTTGTCAGGATCAATTAACGAACGCTGTTTTTGTTGCTCTGCCATAAAAAGTTTGCAATTTCTAAGCGACCAATCAAGCAACTGTTTTTTATCGCCGAATTTCGGTACGGTAACTTTCATGTTGTTGAAATCAAAATCAATTTCAAAAGGCAAAATCAATTCATCGGCATCATCACCAATATTCAAATCCGAAAAATGAATGTCAGTAAGAGTTGTTGTAAGAATATCTTTTTCGTCTTCGTCAACCCTGGCTTTGATTTCACGAGTGAAAGAACGGAGAATTATACTGTCAGAAACTTTCATAAAATTCACGTAATAAAAATCATCAGTTTCGTCGTGTAACAATGAAAACACCTCAACAGTATTCGGAATATGCAAAGAGATTACATTTTTTGCATGATATGTCGCCAAAACATCGTATTTTTCTTTTAGAACTTGAGCCTTTTCAAACTCAAGATTTTCGGCAAATTTCATCATTTCCGACTTCAAAATATTGAGAACTTCGGTGGCTTTACCGCTCAAAATTTTACGAATATGTCCGATATAAACATTGTACTCATCTTTTGAAATTTCTCCAATACAAGGAGCGCAACAATTTTTAATATGATAATCGAGACAAACATCATGCTTACCTTCCTTCACGGATTGTTCGGTAAACGAAGTTCTGCAAGTACGCAAACGAAATAACCGACGAATCATATCCAAAATATTTCGCATCGTAACCACAGAAGTATACGGTCCGAAATATGAGCCGCCATCATTTGTTTTGCGTCTTGTAAAAAACACGCGGGGATAATCTTCGTTGGAAATACAAATCCAAGGATAAGTTTTATCATCCTTCAGAAGAATATTATACCGAGGTTGAAATTGTTTAATAAGTTTATTTTCGAGCAAAAGTGCATCAGTTTCCGTTTCAACACAAATATGCAAAAGATCTTTAATATGTCGCACAAGTATTCCCGTTTTACCTTTTTGATTCTTTTCACGAAAATATGACGACACACGATTTCGCAAATTCTTGGCTTTACCGACATAAATAACAGTGCCATTTTCATCAAGAAAATTATAAACTCCCGGCGAAAATGGTAACGTTTTTACTTTATATTCAAGAGTACCTTGCTCCATAATTTCTACTTTTTAAACATTTTTACAACAACAAAATCGACAGTATTTTTACTTATTTTAACCCAATAAAAGTAAAAAACTAAAATATAATTTTCATTTTTCAGACTTTAACATTTCATTGTTACCCGTGAAACCATACAAAATTTTCAAACAAAATCTGCAAATTTTCACGAAATAATCCTACAAAACATCGCACTTCATATTTCAAAAAATATAACAAATATCAGAAGTATAAATCTAAAAAAGCAAAAGAATTTGCAGAATTATTCAACAAAATTTTATTGAATAAACCACAAATTCTTGAGTAAAAATCATATTTTAAAATTCATTTTTTCAGAGTTTCACAAGAAACATCAACGTCCAAGATGAATCAAAAGAGTATTAATATCAGACGGACTAACCCCCGGAATACGCGATGCCTGACCAATATTTGCAGGTCTGATCTTCGATAATTTCTGACGTGCTTCTGTAGACAACGACAAAATCGAATTGAAATCCATCTGTTCAGGAATCTTCACATAATCCAATCTTGAAAGTTTTTCCGCCGTAGCCTCTTCCCTATCGATATAACCTTGGTACTTAATTTTGATTTCTGCTGATTCAATTTCGTAATGATTGAATCGCTTGAAAAACGGAAACAACTCCTTTAATTCTTCCATCACAACTTCTGTACGAAGAATAATCGCAGACAATTTATTGCCTTGAACAAGCGGAGTACCACCCTTACTTTCAATATACGGATTAATTTTTTCACATGAAACAGATGTATTTTTACAGTAATCCAACAACCGTTCTACATTATGTTTCTTGTTAATAAAATAATCATAACGCTCTTGATCCACCAAACCGAGCTTAAAAGCACGCTCAGTTAAACGTTCATCAGCATTATCTTGACGCAACAAAATACGATATTCTGAACGAGAAGTAAACATCCTGTACGGTTCGTCAACACCTTTCGTAACCAAATCGTCAATCAAAACACCGATATAAGCATCCTTACGAGACAAAACGAACGGCTTTTTTTTCAAGAAACTCAACGCTGCATTAATACCAGCCATCAAGCCTTGACACGCTGCTTCCTCATATCCGGTAGTACCATTCACCTGTCCGGCGAAATAAACACCATGTACTAATTTGGATTCAAGTGTATGATTCAACTGTGTAGGATCGAAATAATCGTATTCAATAGCATATCCCGGACGGAAAATTTTAGCATGTTCCAAACCCGGAATCAAACGAATTGCCGCATATTGAACTTCAAAAGGTAAAGACGACGAGAATCCGTTTAAATAATATTCACAAGTATCCACTCCTTCCGGTTCAAGGAAAACAGGATGAGATTGCTTATCTGCAAAAGTAACAATCTTAGTTTCCACAGAAGGACAATATCTCGGACCAGTAGATTTTATCGTACCATTAAAAAGCGGAGAACGATCAAAACCCTTTCTCAACTCATCATGAACAGCAGGATTTGTGTAAGAAATGTAACATTCTCTCTGCGGCAATTTCTGAATTTTATGAGCCATATAAGAGAAAGAATCCGGATTTTCATCACCGGCTTGAGGAGTCATCGCAGCAAAATCAATGGTTCTACCGTCAATTCTGGCAGGCGTTCCGGTCTTCATTCTTGCAGTAGAAATACCTTTTTGAACAAGAACTTCAGTCAAACCCTTCGCAGGAATCTCCCCTATCCTACCGCCGACATATTGATTTGTTCCAACATGCATCAATCCGTTCAAGAAAGTTCCGGCCGTAATTACAACTTTTGAGCACTTAAATTGTACTCCAAAAACAGTTTCAATTCCAACAACTTTATCATTTTCAACCGTAATAGATTTAACAGTATCTTGCCAAAAATATAAATTCGGAACTTTTTCAAGAAGACTTCTCCAGTTTTCGGTGAATTTCACACGATCACATTGAGAGCGCGGCGACCACATCGCTGGACCTTTCGAGCGGTTAAGCATACGAAATTGAATAGAACTCATATCCGTAACAATACCAGTTAAGCCACCCAAAGCATCAATTTCTCTTACAATTTGTCCTTTTGCGATACCGCCTATAGCAGGATTACAAGACATCTGACCAAACTTAGTCATATCCATTGTAATCAACAAAGTTTTCACACCAAGTTTAGCAGAAGCATGAGCAGCCTCACATCCGGCATGTCCCGCTCCTACTACAATCACATCATACTCTTCAATCATCTTCTAAACTCTTTATTGTAAATATCTAAATAATAATCTTCCATTTTATGAATCTCAGCTTCCAATTCATCAGTCACATCATCATAACCAATCAAATGCAAAACACCATGAATCATTACGCGCAACAATTCCGTTTCACGCGAAACATCAAATTTATTTGCATTATCAACAATCCTATCGTAACTAATAAACAAATCACCGGACACAACTTTTCCTTTTACATAATCAAAAGTTATAATATCCGTATAATAATCATGCTGCAAAAATTGCTTATTCATATTCCACAAATACTCATCAGAACAGAATACGTATGTAATATTTTTTAATTCATACCCTTCGTTTTTTACAGCAAAAGATATCCAATCAACCAAAGTTTGTTGCTCCGGAAGTTGAAAATTCACATCTTCAAAATTAAAATCAATCATTCTGACTTAATTTAAAAACAATTTCTATTTTAGAACCACCTTCAGAAAACTCAATTCTATCCGACAAATTCTTAATCAAAAACACTCCCCTACCCGAAATTTTTTCAATATTTTCAGGTAAAGTAGGATCAGGAAGAACTGAATAATCAAAACCTAAACCTTCATCTTTTACGGAAATCGTCAGCTCATCGTTATCTATTTTCGAACTGACAAAAACTATTTTAGAAGGATCTTGCTTGTTACCGTGAATTATAGCATTATTCACAGCTTCAATAGTAGAAATCAAAATATTTCCATACAACTCTTCCGAAATATTATAAACCGTACTAAGCGAATCAACAAAATTTTCTACAAAAGAAATATTGTTGAGACTAGATTGAAAAGAAATAGAATTTTTCATGTGAAACATTATTTATTAGATATTTTGTAAGTATTCGTTGTATATGTTTTGATAAAAAAGATTCAAATTCAAAGAAGGAGAATTTAAAAATTCTTGCGTACCTAAATTCTTAAACTTAAATTTCAAATCAGATTTATCGTTATTTTGAAAATCAAGAGATTGTTTACTTTCGCGTTTCTCTTCAAACTCTTGATTTTTTTCAGCATTTTCAAAGTCCAAAAGCTTATTAAACATCGTATTTTGTTTATCAATTAACGACTTATTGATATTACGATTGATAATATCACGCTTAGAATCTTCCATCAACTGCTTCATTTGATTCAACAATTGCTGCTCTTTCGTGGAATTAGCCTGCTGATTTTGCATCTCTTGCAATTGCTGCTGCATCATTTCAGCCATCTTCAAGGATTGCGCCAATTGTTGATTTGTCGGATTATTACCTTTCAAAAGCTGTTGATACATCTGGTTCAACTGTTCCTTTAATGACTGCTGCTGAGATTTCATATTCTGAAGATTTTGCTGTCGCTCCTTCATCTGTTTCTTGTTTTTAGTAGAATTAGACGAAGTATTTTGCTGATCAGAAGATTGAGAACTCTGCTGTTGATTTTGCATTTGGTCTTCAATTTCATTAAACAACAACATCAAATCATTAATATCAGTTAAAGCCATTTGTTGAAAATTAGCAGCCGACGAACGATTATTATTGTCCAAAGCGGTGTTGATTTTCACGAAATACGAATTAATTTCTTCTATCTTATCATAAACGGAATGTCCCAAAGAAGGTTCCCGTTTTGCTAAAGCATATATCGAATCTTGAACCAAAGCAAAATCTTTGGTCAACGCAGTTTGCTTCTGAATAATGCCGGCAACGTACGAATTAAACGATTTATTTTGATTCATTTGCTTAATTAGTTTCTCCTGATTGAAAGAAACAGTCAACAAATTATCCAAAATCTGACGAACATCATTAAGATTTTCTTGATTCTTTTGCTGTTGATTTTGTTTCTGAGTGCCGTTAATTTCATCAGATAATTCCTCCATTTCCTTAGAAGTATCATCCATTTGCTGTTTCAAATCCTGTTTCTCCTGTTTATTTTTCAAATCAGAAGATTCCAAATCCTTCTTTTCGTCGTTCAAATGATTCAAAATCTCTTCAAATTTATCTTCAAGATTGGGAATTTCAAGCTTATTGTCACCTAATTCTTCATTTTGTTTTTCAAGATTCTTGAAATCATCATATTTTTGATTAAATTCTTCAATTAAATCGTCCAATTTCTCTTTAAGAGAGTTCTTTTCTTCCTCATTGGATTTAGAATCAAACAATTTATCTGACAAGTCTTTCATTTCTTCCGACATCTCTTTGAGATCATCAGAAATGTTATGAAGTTTGTTTTCAACATTAAACATCTTCATAAGAGTATTATTTCGATCCAACTGTTCAGAAATTTGATTGTAATCGAACTTCAGATTTTGAACATTGTCACGAAAATCTTTTTCATTAATTGAATTAGCCAATTCCGAAATCTTATCCATCAACTCTTTAATATCATCAGTTAAAAGTTGATTCCAAAGCTCTTGCAATTGCTGTTGCTGCTTCAACAATTCAGTGTTTTGCTCATTTGACAATTGCTTATCAAAAGCATCTTTATATTGATTTTCTTGTGAAATTTCATTCAAAAGAGATTGCAATTTACTTTGTTTATTCAACAAATTATCGAGTTTTAACTGTTTTTCCCAATCCGAAAGCTCTTTATTGGAAGAAACAGACTTCTGAAAATCTTGCAAATCATTATTCAATTCACGCAACAAACTTTGAGCAGAATTTACTTTTTCATAAATTGAGGATTGCAAATTATCAACCCTCTCCTGCTTTTCCTTATCAGAGATTGAAGTATAAACCGACAAAGCAGATTTAGCAGATTTAAAACCGGAAACTGCATCATTATCTCTAACTTCAAAATAGTAAGAAACTTCTTTCGAAAGCGAAGAAAAGTCAAAATAATAATAAAAATCTTGAGCCGAAACAGGTTCAATTTGAATATCCTTATAATGTAAATCCTTTGGTTTTGAAGGATCGAAATAAACAAATCTCAAAGAATGGAATCCATAATCATCAGAAATTCTACCGGAAAAATACATAGAATTTGAAGCCGTAGAATCAACTGAAGATACCACAAAAATACTCGGAAAATAATCCGGAATTAGATTCACGTGAAACACATTAGATTGTTGATTATAATCATTTTCACCATTAACAGAAAAATGATAATCGAAACTTTTTAATGCTGTTTTTTCATGTTTGATTTTTGAAGAATTTAAAGCAGTTTTATCAGACAAAGTATCGGTATAAAACATAAAATCTTTTGCATTTAGAACTTCAAAATTCCAAATAATCTTAGATCCGAAAGGTACAACCAAATCTCCGGTATTTTCAAACTCCTGACTTGATAATTTTGTGTAAGAAGGCGGAATAATTTGAACAGAATAACCTAAAACTTGAGGTTTTGTAAAGACAGAAACCTTAAATTCGTCGGTAGAAAAGTTCAAATAATTGAATTTAAATTTTAATTCTGAAGTAACATTTTCAAATGAATAAGAAAAATAATTAGTAGAATCCTCATTCATTCTGACATTAAAATCAGAATTTGTAATAAACAAATCCTTGATTTGAGTAGGTCCTTCTAATTTAACTTTTACAGTAAAATTTTCGCCTTGCGCACAATACAAAGTATCGTTCAATAAATCCAACGAATAAGGATTTGCCGGTTCGTAATACGTTGAATAATCCATAAAACGTGAAGCACCTTGTTTGAAATTACTTGAAAAGACAAAACTTAACAAAATTAAAATTAACAAAATACCTACCGAATATGAAAGCAATTTTGCAGTCTTTTTCAGATTAATAGCATTTGTAAAATTCAACGGCGAAATCAAATCAATTTTTTGATTAATAGACGCAATCAACAAATCAGTATTAACAGAATTTTGATTGTTTAACTGCAAAATACTAATCAAAACATCGTCAGAATCGGAAAAATGATTTGAAATAATAGTAGAAGCCTCTTCGTAAGAAATGTAAGGAATCACCTTAAAAATCTTGAGAACAGGAATCAAAATCAAGAAAATAAAAACAGTAGAAAACAAAAATATCGCAAAAAAGAACAATACAGTTTTAACCGATGGCTGCAAATAAGCCACACCTTCAATCATAAAAAGTGTAAAAAGCGATAATGAACTTATCAAAACAAACAATATAAGCCCGATAACTATTCGGTTGGAATAGAATTTACGAATAAAATCGTCTAATTTACTTTCTATAATCGAAAAATTTGACTGCATTATTTAGGATATTTAATCAACCAATCATAAGGATTAATAACTTGCGCACCGTTCCAAATCTGAAATTTAAGAACGGAATTTTTATTTTCAGTATCAAAATCGCCCAAAACATCGTCTTTATTGATCTTGTCGCCAACAGAAACTAAAATATGTTCCATTCCGGAATAAACAGTAAAATAGTTGCCATGACGAACAATAACCGAATATTGATTATGAGGCAAATTAAAGATTTTAGCTACAACTCCATTGTAAACACATTGAACTTTCGATTGAGATGAAACCAAAAAGTCCAAACCCTCATTCATAATTGTAACTTTATCGTGAACTGGATCGGGAGATTCGCCAAAATAACGGATAATTACGCCTTTTTTTACCGGCCATTTCAAATAACCTTTCTGAATTTGGAACAATATTGAAGCTTCGTCATTAGATTCTTTAGTTCCGGCTATTTGCTTGATTTTTGCAGAATCCAAAGTCTGATTCTCAACCGTTGCTTTAGAACCTTCATTTTTCAAAGATTCAATCACAGATGCACGCGATTTTGTATAGCGTTGTATAAAAGATTGCTCAACACCCAATTGCTTTGCCACAATGTCTTGTTTTGCTGCAATTTTATCTTTTTCTACCAAAACATTTGCTATTTCTGTCTTCAAAGATTTGATACGTTTAATCTTTTTTAAACGATAATCTGTCAACCAGTTGATATAAAGGAACTGTCGATAACTTTTGTACAAATTATCAAAAGAAAAAACGTCAAAATTCTGAAGCATCAACGAATGAATACGTGAAGCTTTAACAACCAAACTTGCATAAATAGATTTCTCAGAATCCAATTGAGAAGCCAAACGGGCATGATATTTTTGAGTATTATCAAAATCTTTTTCCAATTGCTCCATCTTCTTTTTATGCTGCTCAATCAAAGCAGATTTCAAATTTAACTGCTGATTGATTACCAACAATCTCAATTCGGAATCTTCGATGCTATTCAATTGCGACAAAACAGAATCCAAATACGACGACTGCTCTTGAATTCCAATCTGCGCAAAACAAGAATCAGAAATCAAAAAAGCTATAAAAGCAAATAATATTTTCTTAAAAAATTTCATTTAAAACTTAATTTCTGTGTAAGAATCAGGTATTGAAATCGGGAAACTCAACTTTTTACCAAAAACAACTTTGTTATAAGTAAAAGTCAGCTTCATATCTTTGCCAATACCTTCAAAAACAACTTGTTTCGGTAAAGAGTGTAATCCAAAATTAGAAATATCTTCGTATGAAATCTTCAAACCGAAATTATTTTTGTTTTCAGTAAATTTGTACGAAGTAACTTTGTTGGCTGATTTAGAAACAGACAACTGATTGACTAAATGATATTTAGCTATATCCTCCAAACCTGATGCAATTTCAAAAGTCTGATCGTTTTCCACTATTGAATAATTTGCTAAATTATTAACATCGTTATCCGGGAAAAGGAAAAACTGATTCAAGAAAATAGCTTGTAAAATCGATAAATCAAATTCAGCAGGAAAAAAATTCTTCAAAACAGAATAATCTTTTTTCAAATACTGCTTCTTCATTTTTACAACAGAAGTTACAGTATCTTTGGTAAATGTTGCACGTGCAACCTCAAAACCGAAAGCCTGAACATAAAGCCAAATAATACTATCGTTAGCAATACGCATAGTACCAGAACCGGAAACAGAACGCTCCGGCGATTCAAAATCAAGATTGAATTTTATTTCAACCGTAGAAAAAGTATCTTGTTCATTATAAATTTTCGATACTTTTTTTAACAATACATCGTTTGCTTTACCTGAATTATTATTTTTAATAACCTCAGTTTTAGTGTTATTGTCATCAGTTTTTTTCTTTTTCTTACCGTTACAAGATACTAACAACAATGTAGCAATCAATAAAAATAATATATTTTTAAGTTTCATAATTTTATTTAATTACAATTTTGGATTTTAAGATTAAGAGATGATTTATTACCTCCATATTCCAAAGCCAAATTATAATTTTTAAGAGCGTTCGGAAAATCTTTGTTTTTGAAATAAATATCTCCTGCAAGTTCAAAAGTATAAAACTTTTTTGATTTATTTAAAGTATTGGATTTCTCTGCAAAATATGCAGCAGATTTCAAATCATCAGTTTTGTAGTAATAAAAAGCATTTACGTAATAAAAGTAAAAGTTGAAACTATCAAAAGAAAGACATTGTTTTACAAGATTCTGAGCAAGCTGCAAATTCTTGTTTGAGTCAATCATATAGTAAGCATATTTATACATAACATTCAAATCGTCGTGATTCAAATTATAATACTTTTCAAAATTTGAAAACGCGAGATCTTTCTTATTTTTCATGTAATAGTAAACGCCGGTATAAAAATAATACAAATTAACAGAATTTGTAACTTCAATACCAAAGTCTTTCGACATCAAAAGTTTTTCTTCCGCAGAAGAAAAATCATTCAAGTAAATAGAAGCAACTGCCGAATACAACATCACTTCTACTTGTTCGGGAAAATATTCTTCCGCTTCATCAACTGATTTTTTTAAACTTTGATAATCTTCACACAAAGTATAAAGTTTGAATAACTTTCTCCAAAGTGAAAAATCAGATTTATCAAGTTCAGTACAAATTCTTAATTGTTCAGCCGCCTTATCGTAAGAATCAATTGTCATCAAAAAATCAGCAAAAGAGGAATGAACCAAAAAATCATTTTCTGAAGTTTTCAGAATTTCTTCGTACAAGTTATAAATTTTGTCAGCATCGAAAATTGCAGAGTTGAAGACAAAATCCGAAATGATAGAAACTTTCTCTTCCGAAGTAATTAAATCTCCTTTGAAAGACTCAACGAGATTTTGATAAAAACAATCTTTCTGACCAAGCGCACGACACATCGAAGCTTGAGCGAGATATGTAAGAGAATTTGTGTCATCTATTTTTTTCATTTGAGCAAGAATCTCCTGAGCCTTAGGGATTTGCGAAACTAATAAATAGAATTCCTCTAACATTCCCAAATTGAACAAATTGGAAGAATCTGAAGCAATTATTTTTTTATACTCGTTTTCTGCCTCAGAAAATTTATTGAACCTTTTGTAGATGTCAATTTTTTGAATTGAGATGTCAAAATTGTATCCGTAAGATTTTTCAACTTTGTTGAGCATTTTAAGTGCTGCATCAAATTTCTCGAACTTAGTATAAAAATCAATCAAATGAAGATAATCTTCATAAGACGGATTTTTAGAAATACAAGATTCATAAATTTTTAAAGCTTCAGAATAATTTCCAACGGCCTCGTAAACCTTGGCGAGAAAATTTTTATACCAATAGTTCTCCGGTTGAAGTTTTGCAGCAAGTTGAGCATAAGACAAGGCAGAATCAAAATTACGAAAGTTGAAATAAATTCTAGCTAACTGATAATTTACTACAGCAGAATTAGGATTCAACTGAAGGCAAGTCTGATATGCAGATAAAGCATTATCAGGCTGACCTTTAAGTAAATAAATGTCAGCTTGAGACAAATAATTCTTGAAATCCACTTCAGAATTTCCCGAAGATTTGGATTGTGCAACAGAATTAGATGCAAATGCTACTAACAATAATATACTGAATAATAATTTCATACACCAGTATGACCAAAACCGCCATCGGAGCGAACTGTATCAGATAATTTTTCAACAACTTCTAAATCAACATGTTCAAAACGTTGAATCACCATTTGACAGATTCTATCACCGTTATGAATCGTAAAATCCTGATCAGAAAGGTTTATCAAAATAACTTTGATTTCGCCTCGATAATCAGTATCGATAGTACCGGGAGAATTCAAAACGGTAATTCCGGATTTCAATGCCAAACCTGAACGAGGACGAATCTGAGCCTCATAATGTTCCGGCAATTCGATGAACAATCCGGTTGGAACCAAAACTCTCTGTAATGGTTTCAATACAATGTCTTCGTCTAAGTTTGCACATAAATCCAATCCTGACGAATATTCCGTAGAATATTTCGGTAAAGGATTTTTACTTTTATTAATTACTTTAAC
>Ga0256870_1000840_pt1 | contig 12314 bp, 9 predicted proteins | sample RumenRJG_06RNA_FD_186079 | JGI IMG/M metagenome (GOLD analysis project Ga0256870, IMG submission 186079) | Metatranscriptome of bovine rumen microbial communities from Lethbridge, Alberta, Canada - Rumen RJG_06 (Metagenome Metatranscriptome) | ecosystem: Host-associated > Mammals > Digestive...
GCCTGAAAAAAAGTTTTTTTTAATCCTTTAGGAGGAGCTATGAAAAAAAGCAGTATAGTATTAGGATCTATGCTATGTGCAGCTTCACTACTTGCTATGTCTTGTGGTGATTCATCGAAAGGAAAGACTACAGGTGCTAAACAAGATGCTAGCAAGAACTTGGTAGTATGGTCTTTCACAGATGAGTTGGAGGGTATGATTAACAACTACTACAAACCAGCTCATTCTGACATTACAGTTGAGTACTCAATGACTCCAACTGACCAGTTCCCAAACAAACTCGACCCAGTTCTTCAGAGTGGCTCTGGTGCACCAGACGTTTTCGCTCTTGAGAATGCTTTCGTAAAAAAGTATATCGACGAAGCTGAAGATCTTCTTCTCCCACTCGATGACGTTTATGAAGAAGTAAAATCAAAGATGGCTGACTATCCAATGAAAATAGGTAGCCACAATGGTCACGTTTATGCTATGGCATGGCAGGTTTGTCCAGGTGCTTTGTTCTACCGCAGAAGCCTTGCAAAAGCTTATCTCGGAACAGACGATCCAGTTGAAGTTCAGAAATACGTAAAAGATTTGGATACTTTCGTTGAGACAGCAAAACTCTTGAAAGACAAATCAAACGGAAAATGTGACATCATCTCTTCTACAGGTGATATGTTCATGCCTTACAAAGGCGCTCGCAAACAGCCATGGGTAGTAAATGACAAACTCGTTATTGACCCAGCTATGGACAAATTCATGGATATGTGCAAAACACTCCATGACAACAACCTCGAAGGACGCGTTGGTCAGTGGTCAGAAGGTTGGTTCGCTGGTATGAAAGGTACCCTCAAAGATGAGAAAGGAAACCCAATCGAAGTATTCTGCTATCTCCTCCCAACATGGGGTCTCCACTACGTTCTCAAACAGAACGCTCCAGATACAACTGGTGACTGGGCTATGTGTGCAGGTCCTGCTAACTACTACTGGGGTGGTACATGGGTAGCTGCTTACAAGAATACTAAGAATCCAAACGCTGCAAAAGAGATGATTAAGTATCTTACAACTGATGATGACTTCCTCACAGCTTATGCAAAAGCTTCTGGAGATACAGTTGGTAACTTGAACGTTCAGAACGCACTCAAAGACAACTTCTCTGATCCATACCTCGCTGGACAGAATCACTACAAAGAATTCTGCGAAATGGCAAAAGGTATCGACGGAAGCTTGATTCAGGGTAGCGACCAGCAGATCGAAGCATTGTTCAACGAAGCTGTTACAGCTTACGCTAACGGAGAGAAAACAAAAGATCAGGCTCTGAAAGATTTCAAAGATCAGGTCTCTTCAACAATGGGTTACTAATATATAAACAAATAAATAATTAGCACCATAAAAGGGAGGGGCTGTCTAAAAAGACTAAAATTTAATTTTTGTACTTTTTAGGCAACCCCTTTTTTAACGAGGAGAAAAAAGTATTATGATAAATAAAACAAGCGCCCAAAAGAAATTACAAGTATACGGGTATTTGTTCACTCTTCCATTTGTCATTGTGTTCCTAATTTTCAACTTATGGCCGACAATCTATACATTCATGCTTTCTCTCGGAGATTTGCGCGGTCTGAAATCTAGTTTCCATATCGTTGGATTCGTTAATTTCGCAAAATTGGTACAGGACCGCTATTTCTGGGGTGCTGTCGGAAACACATTCATCATCTGGGGATTGAACTTCGCACCTCAGCTTGGACTCGCATTGTTGTTCGCAGTCTGGCTTACAAACGTAAAGCTCAGAATTCACGGAAAAAATCAGTTCCGAGCACTTTTCTATATGCCAAACTTGCTCACGGCAACATCTGTAGCAATTTTGTTCCGCAGTTTGTTTGCATATCCAATTGGACCAGTAAATCAGATGCTTATGAGCATCGGTGTCGTTCCAGAAGCATTCCAGTTCTTCCGAAGCATTCCTGCATCACGACTGATTGTTGCTTTCATACAGTGGTGGATGTGGTGTGGTCAGACACTCATTCTCCTTATGGCTGCTATAACAAGTATCTCACCTTCAATGTATGAGTCTGCTGTTATCGACGGTGCAAACGAATGGCAGTGCACATGGAAAATTACAGTTCCAATGCTCAGACCAATGATGTTCTACTTGCTTATTACATCTATGGTTGGTGGTATGCAGATGTTTGATATTCCGTTCCTTCTTACTGATATGCACGGTGGACCTGACTATAAGATCAGAACTTCAGCCGTTTATATGTACAACATTGCATTCCAAGGAAGAAACGACTACTCTTACGCAGCTGCAATCTCAATCGGTATGTTCATCATAACCATTATTCTTGCAGTACTGATTAATTACATCACAAAAGAACGTACTCCAAAATCAAGACTCGGAGGCACTAAATGACAAAGAACTATCAGACCGAAAAAACTATACAGACATGTATAATATACGTTTTTATGGTTATCTTTGCGCTCATTGCAGTTGTACCTATTTGGCTCATGCTTGTAAACGCAACACGCTCAACAGCTCAGATCAATGAAGGAATCACATTAATTCCGAGCGTATACGCATTTTCAAACTGGAAAATCCTTACTGGACGTGGTTTTAAGCTTGCAGTTGGATTTAAGAACAGCCTTACAATTTCCCTCTTGGGAACAGCTTTGTGCGTTTACTTCTCTGCTTTGGTAGCTTATGGTATTCATATCTATAATTTCAAAGGAAAGAAAATCCTTTGGAATCTTATTATGATGCTCATCATGCTCCCAGCATCGCTCTCATTCATCGGTTTCGTTCAGTTCATGTCAAAGCTCCATTTGACGAACAGCTTTATTCCGCTCATTATTCCAAGCATTGCTTCTGCTGGTACTGTTCTCTTTATGAAGCAGTATCTCGAATCAATCCTTTCAATCGAGCTGATTGAGGCTTCTCGTATTGACGGTGCAAAAGAGTTCATGATTTTCAACCAGATTGTTCTTCCTGTAATCAAACCAGCTATGGCTACACAGGCTATTTTTGCTTTTGTTGGTTCTTGGAACAACTTCATGACACCTTTCGTTTTGCTCTCAAGTACAGAAAAATACACACTCCCGATGCTCGTTCAGATGCTTCGTGGTGATATTTATCGTACTGAATACGGTGGAATTTATCTTGGTATCGCAGTTTCGCTCGTACCAATCATTATATTCTACATCTTTATGTCACGTTACATTATCAGCGGTCTGACAATGGGTTCTGTAAAAGAGTAACCAAAAACTTATTCATCGCCACGGCTGCAAAGAAGGAAATATTAAGGAGACCATCATGGCAAACAAAAGCACAGTTCGTGTTATTAACCCTATTCTTCCAGGATTTCATCCTGATCCATCTATATGTATGGCAAACGGAGAATATTACATTGCTAACTCCACCTTTGAGTGGTACCCTGGCGTTGAAATAAGCAGATCAAAAGATTTAGTACATTGGGATTCAGTTCCATCACCTTTGTCAGAGAAAAGACTTCTTGACATGAACGGAGAAAAATACTCATGTGGTATTTGGGCTCCTTGCTTGTCCTACTCAGACGGGTTGTTTTGGCTGATTTATACAAATGTACGTAACTGGAACGTGGGCACACATAAAGATTGTCCTAATTTTCTGACCACTGCACCTTCTATCGAAGGTCCTTGGTCAGACCCAATTTTCTTGAACGCAAGCGGTTTTGACGCTTCAATGTTCCATGACGATGACGGAAGACATTGGTACATCAATATGGAGTGGGACTACAGAAAAGACGGTCCTCGCCAGTTTTCTGGAATCGTAATGAGGGAATACGACCCTAAAACAAAACAGCTCGGCAAGGAACGCCACAAAATATTCCTTGGCTCAGACATTGGAATGGTAGAAGGTCCGCACCTCTACAAAAGAAACGGCTGGTATTACATTGCAGCCGCTGAAGGCGGAACAGATTACAAACACGCGTTGAGTGTTGGACGCTCACGCTCATTGACAGGTCCTTATGAGTTGCATCCGCACAACCCATTGATTTCATCATATGGACATGAAGAGATTAAGCTCCAGAAAGCAGGTCACGGAAGCTGGTGCCCTTCAACAGATGGAAACAAAACATATCTTGTTTATCTATGCGGTCGCCCATTACCAGGCACAATAGACTGCGTACTCGGAAGAGAAACAGGTCTTGCAGAAATTGAGTGGAAAGATGACTGGCCTTACGTAAAACAGACGGATGGCTCTCTCGGTAATACACCTCCTGATTATGTTGATGTTCCAGTCGCAGAGAATGGAGCTAAAGAGCAGCATTTCCCAGGACAGGGAAAAATTCATTGTGTATTTGACAAAGAGTCTTCTCTGCAGGATTTCAAGACATTACGCACTCCTGCAACAGACCGCTACTCTCTTACAGAGAGACCTGGCTGGCTTCGCTTGATTGGAGGACAGTCACCTTGGTCTTTCTATGAACAGAGCATTTTAGCTAGGCGACAGACAGATTTCTGCTTCAAGGCAGAGACAAAAATCGATTTTGAACCAGACTATTTCCAGCAGTATGCTGGTATGGCATATCGTTATGACGAGGAAACTCAGTATCTTTTGCAAGTAACATATAGTGAAACCAGAGGAAAGATTCTTCAGCTTAATACAATAATGCCGAATTCTTTCGAGCAGGGCATGGAAATTGCATTAAAGCCAGGTCCTGTATGGATGAGACTTGATGTTAATTACAACAAGGGACAGTTTTCTTGGTCACAGGACGGAGAGACTTTCCATGTTATCAGACCAATTTGTGATACAACAAAACTCTCAGACGAATACATGGGAATGGGATTTACAGGTGCATTTGTAGGAATGTTCTGCGTTGATACAGAATTCTACAAAAAAGCAGCTGATTTTGAATATTTTGACTATATAGGGCTTGACAGGAGCTCAAAATGATAACCATTTATGACATAGCAAATGCAACAGGATACTCTGCACCAACTGTGTCAAAAGCCTTGAATGGGACAGGTCACTTGTCAGAAACGACAAGGAACTTGATTCTCAAACAGGCCCGTGAAATGGGTTATGAGCCGAATAGTGCCGCGAGAAGCCTTACAACCAAAAGAACATACCTAATTGGAGTCATCTATGACGACCACGGTATGCAACGAGGTTTCAGTCATCCGCTTTTTTCTTCAATGCTGAATAAATTCAGGGAGAACGTGGAGATTGCAGGCTACGACATTATTTTTCTTTCTTGTCATACAAAAATGTCTTATATTGCACATGCCGCTTACCGTTCGGTAGAGGGTATTGCAATAATAAATGCAGAGACAGGTCTGCACTCAGAATTAGAGGATTTAGGACGTATGGGGATTCCTTGCGTATCCACAAACGCCCTTATTCCTGGAATATGTACGATTCTTACTGACAACAAGCAGGCTGGCTATAAGGCTGCTGAGTATCTTGTGTCAATGGGTCATACAAAAATCGGTTTTTTGGCGGGACCGAACGACGCTTATTATTATGCGTCAAAAGACCGCTATCTAGGGTTCTGCCAGTACTTGAACGAGAAAGGAATTCCGACAGATTCCTCATACTACGAGGAATGTATGTACTGGCAAGGACAGTCAGGACAAGATGGCTTTGCCCGCCTTTACAAAAGGCATCCTGACATTACGGCTGTTTTTGCAGCATCGGATTTACTGGCTATGGGCGTGATAAAATACGCACACAGTCATAATATAAAAATACCGGAACAGTTATCCATAATCGGATTTGATGATGACTATACATCAGAATACACATCACCGAGATTGACAACGTTCCGACAAGACTCAGAAAGCATAGCTAATTTGGCTGCGGAATTATTGCTACAACATATGGTTGGACTTCCTATCTCAAATGAATTGATTCATTTGCCTGCAACCTTTATAGCTCGCGATTCTGTTTATAGGCATATACGTAAACAACGGAGGAAATGATGGATTACGTAATTGGCGTTGACTTGGGTACTAGTGGGACCAAGACAGTTTTGTTCAGTACAGACGGAACACCTGTAGCATCTAAGACTATAGAATATCCGTTGTATCAGCCACAGAACGGTTGGGCAGAGCAAGCACCTGAAGACTGGTGGCATGCAGCGTGCGGAAGCATGAAAGCTGTCATTGCAGAAAGCGGCATTAACCCGCATGATATCAAAGGTATTGGTATCAGCGGACAGATGCACGGTCTTGTAATGCTTGACAAAGCAGGCAATGTTCTCCGTCGCAGTATTATCTGGTGTGACCAGAGAACTGCAAAGGAATGTGATGAAATCACACAGAAAGTCGGTGCTGCACGACTTATCGAGCTTACTGCAAACCCTGCCCTCACAGGATTTACTGCAAGCAAAATTCTTTGGGTAAGAAACAATGAGCCAGAAATTTATGAAAAATGTGCTCATATTTTGCTTCCAAAAGATTATGTCCGCTACATGCTCACAGGAGAATTCGCAACAGAAGTAAGCGATGCAAGTGGTATGCAGCTTCTGGACGTTCCAAACAGAACATGGTCTGATGAAGTTCTTACAAAGCTTGGAATCGACAAATCACTTCTTGCAAAGGTTTACGAGTCACCTGAGATTACAGGAAAAGTTTCGGCACAGGCTGCTGAACTTTGTGGCGTACCAGCAGGAACACCAGTAGTAGGTGGAGCAGGAGACAATGCGGCTGCGGCAGTGGGAACCGGAACCGTACAGGACGGAATTGCATTCACTACATTGGGAACTAGTGGCGTTGTATTCGCACATACAGATAAGCTTTCAATAGACCCAAAAGGACGAGTTCACACATTCTGCTGCGCTGTTCCAGGCGCATGGCACGTAATGGGTGTTACACAGGCCGCAGGTCTTTCACTTAAATGGTTCAGGGACAATTTCTGCGACGCAGAGATTGTAGCAGCAAAGGGTATGGGCAAAGACTCTTACATCCTTTTGAACGAACAGGTTGCACGCATTCCTATTGGTTCTGACAGGCTTCTGTATTTGCCGTATCTAATGGGTGAACGTACACCCCACCTCGACCCTGATTGCAGAGGCGCATTCATCGGGCTTTCGGCAATGCACACAAGACAGCATTTGCTAAGAGCTGTAATGGAAGGCGTTACATTCAGCCAGAGAGACTCTGTTGAGGTTCTCCGCTCAATGGGTATAAAAATTAATGATATGCTAGCCTGTGGAGGTGGCGGTTCAAGCCCTCTCTGGAGACAGATGCTCGCAGATGTATACGGTTGTCCTGTAAAAACAGTTGTCAGCAAAGAAGGTCCGGCTCTTGGAGTCGCAATTCTTGCAGCAGTCGGAACAGGAATCTACAAGAGCGTACAGGAAGCTTGCAAGGCTGTTATCAAGACAAATCCTGCACAGGAGCCAATCGCAGCAAACTCTGTTGAATACGAAAAGTATTACAAGATGTATACTGCGCTCTACCCTGCCCTCAAAGACAGCTACAAAGCATTGGCAAATCTATAGCCTAAGGAGTCATAATGAAAATACGAAGCGTTTTTTCAGAAGCATTTGCAAAATACGGTCGTGTACTTAAAGGCTACGATGTTGCTCCCCTATTGAAAAAACTTGAGGAAGTAACACCATGCCCAGTAGACTCGACTGTGTACGAACCAGGCAACAAAGAGCTTGAGTCACTTCCTATAATGCAGGAACTCAGCAACGGAGCTTACGGCGGAATGCCAATCCAGCTGGGCTATTGCAATGGATTCAATACAAAGCTTAATTGTCTCGAATATCACAGGGGCACAGAGCTTAACATCCCTACGACAGACATTATTCTGCTCGTTGCGACAGCCAGCGACATAAAGAACGGAAAGCTCAGCACCCGTTCTGTACAGGCTTTCAGAGCACCAGCAGGAACTGTCGTTCAAGTGTATGAGACAACTTTGCATTATGCACCATGCTGCGATGTAAAAGCAGATGGAACAATAACACCTGGATTCCGTGTTGTAATAGTTCTTCCTAAAGACACAAACACAGAAAAACCAGAAATTAACGCCAAAAACCTTGAAGACAAGCTCCTTTGGGCAAGAAACAAGTGGCTTTTGGCTCATCCTGATTCTTCAGAAGCAAAACAGGGTGCATACGTCGGCTTGACCGGCAAAAACATTGATATTGCAAAGATATAAGCAAGATTTTAAGGAGTTTTTTATGAAACAGTTATCAAACATTCCAAACGTAAAACTGGGTATCATCGCTGTCAGCCGTGACTGCTTTGTTATTTCACTTTCAGAGAAACGCCGTGCTGCAATCGTAAAAGCATTTGCAGGAAAAGGCGAGCTTTATGAAGCAAAAACAACTGTTGAAAACGAAAAAGACATGCTCAAAGCTGTTGACGAAGTTCGTGCAGCTGGATGTAATGCCCTCGTAGTTTTCCTTGGAAACTTTGGACCAGAAACACCAGAAACACAGATAGCACAGAAATTCGACGGACCTTGTATGTTCGTTGCTGCTGCTGAAGAAACACAGAATGACTTGATTAACGGACGAGGAGATGCTTACTGCGGAATGCTCAACTGCTCTTACAACCTCAGTCTCCGCAAGATTCCAGCAATCATACCAGAATATCCTGTTGGTACTGCAGATGATATCGTAAAAATGATTGAGGAATTCATCCCGGTCGCTCGTACAATCATTGGAATTAAAAATCTCAAAATTATTACATTTGGTCCACGCCCGCAGGACTTCTTCGCTTGTAACGCACCAATCAAAGGTCTCTACGACATTGGTGTTGAGATTCAGGAGAACAGCGAGCTTGACCTCTTGGTTGAGTACCGCAAACACAAAGATGACCCACGCATTGCAGATGTAGTAAAAGACATGGCTGCAGAGCTTGGAACAGACGGAAACCAGTTCCCAGACATGCTTCCACGCATGGCTCAGTTCGAGCTTACACTTCTTGACTGGATTGAAGCAAACAAAGGTAGCAAGCAGTATGTAGCATTGGCAGACAAATGCTGGCCTGCATTCCCTAAGGAATTCGGATTTGAACCTTGCTATGTAAACAGCCGCCTTGCAAGCCGCGGTATTCCTGTAGCATGCGAAGTTGATATCTTCGGCGCACTCTCAGAATACATCGGAACCTGTGTAACAGCATCACCAGTTACTTTGCTCGACATCAACAACTCTGTACCAGCTGATATGTACGAACAGAGCATCAAGGGTAAATTCAGCTACCCGTACACATTGCAGGATACCTTCATGGCATTCCACTGTGGAAACACTCCGTTCTGCTGCCTCTCACCGGCTAGCAAACCAGCTGTTAAGTTCCAGCTCATCCAGAACAGACTTTTGGAGAACGGCGGAACACCAGACTTTACACGCGGAACTTTGGAAGGCGACATCATGCCAGGAGACATCACATTCTTCCGTCTCCAGACAACGCCAGACACAAAGCTCCAGGCATACATCGCACAGGGCGAAATCTTGCCGGTTGCAACTCGCTCATTCGGTGGTATCGGCGTATTCGCAATCCCAGAGATGGGAAGATTCTACCGCCACGTACTTATCAGCAAACACTACCCGCACCACGGTGCAGTAGCATTTGGTCACGTTGGAAAAGCTTTGTACACAATCTTCCAGTACCTGAACATTGGTGACATTGCTTACAACCAGCCAAAAGGCACTTTGTATAAGGACGAGAACCCTTTTAACTAAGGGTTGGGAAGCAGGGGCAAAAACGCCTGCTTTCTAAAATGTCTGGCAAAGTTGTAATATCAAATTTATTTGATATATAGCAATATATCATGGTTTGTATTGTATTATTTTGATATATCTGCTAGAATACGGCGATGCTAGACATATTATATCCATAAAACGAACTTCAATATCAATGTTTATGGATATAAAACACTAAAAAACAGTAATTAACTAAATTTCGCAGGAGAAAAAAATGGCGGAATCAACAAACCATGTAGAAGACTCAGAAGAGTACTTCAAAAAGCTTGATGCTTACTGGCGCGCAACAAACTATCTCGGTGCCGCACAGCTTTATTTGAAAGAGAATCCATTGCTCAAAAGACCACTTACACGTGATCAGGTAAAGAGCAAGATTGTTGGTCACTGGGGTACGGTTCCTGGACAAAACTTTGTTTACGTACACATGAACCGTGCTATCACAAAATACAACTTGGACATGATTCTTATCTCTGGTCCTGGTCATGGAGGAAACTTCTTTGTAGCTAACTCTTATCTTGAAGGATACTACAGCGAAGTTTATCCAAACGTAAGTCAGGATGAAGAGGGTATGTCACGCCTCTGCAAACAGTTCTCATTCCCAGGCGGAATCTCAAGCCACGTAGCTCCAGAGACACCGGGATCAATCAACGAAGGTGGTGAGCTTGGTTATTCTATCGCTCACGCATTCGGATCTGTATTCGATAACCCTAACCTCATTACAACTTGTATCGTAGGTGATGGTGAGGCAGAGACAGGACCTCTCGCAACAGCTTGGCACTCAAACAAATTCTTGAATCCAGCTAACGACGGTGCAGTATTGCCAATCCTCCACTTGAACGGATACAAAATTTCTAACCCAACTGTATTTGCTCGTATCTCTAAAGACGAAGTTCAGAGCTTCTTCCACGGATGTGGATGGGATCCAATCTTCGTTGAGGCAACTCCAGAGAGCGATCACATTGCAGTACACAAGGCAATGGCTGCAGCTGTTGACAAATGTATTGAGAAAATCAAGCAGATTCAGAAAGATGCTCGTGAGAACGGAAAGACAGAGCGCCCATTCTGGCCAATGATCGTACTCCGCACTCCAAAAGGATGGACTGGTCCAAAAACAAACGATGCAGGAGAACCAATCGAGAACTCATTCCGTGCACATCAGGTTCCTATCGATTTGACAAAACCAGATGCAAATGAAGCTAAGCACATGAAAGAGTTGGAAGCTTGGCTCAAGAGCTACAAACCAGAAGAGCTCTTTGGCGATGACTACAAACTTAAACCAGAGATTGCAGCTCTCGCTCCAAAGGGAGATCATCGTATTTCTGCAAACCCACACGCAAATGGTGGAAAATTGCTCAAAGACCTTCGTGTTCCTGACTTCAAGAAATACGCTCTTGACATCAAAGAGCCAGGTTCTATCAAAGCACAGGATATGAAGGAGCTCGGAAACTACGTTCGCGATGTATTCAAGCTCAACGCAGACCAGAAGAACTTCCGTATCTTCGGACCTGATGAATCTATGTCTAACCGCTTGTATGCAGCATTTGAGGCTACAAACCGTGACTTCAACGCAGAAATCATCTCTACAGATGACAAGCTTGCACACGACGGTCGCATCATGGACTCTTACTTGTCTGAGCATATGTGCGAAGGCTGGCTCGAAGGCTACCTTCTCACAGGACGCCACGGATTCTTCGCAAGCTACGAAGCATTCATCCGCGTTATCGATTCAATGGCTGCACAGCACGCAAAATGGCTCAAAGTTTGCTCTCAGCTCAAATGGAGACAGCCAATTGCATCATTGAACCTTATCCTTACATCAAACGTATGGCAGCAGGATCACAACGGATTCACACACCAGGATCCAGGATTCCTCGATCATATCTCAAACAAAAAGGCAGACGTTGTACGTATGTACTTGCCGCCTGACACAAACTGTCTCTTGAGCACATTTGACCATTGTATCAAGAGCAAGAACTATGTAAACGTTATCGTAGCTTCTAAGCACCCAAGCTGCCAGTGGCTCACTATGGATCAGGCAGTTAAACACTGTACTCAGGGTATTGGTATTTGGGACTGGGCTTCTAACGATCAGGGCGAAGAGCCAGACGTTGTAATGGCTTGTTGTGGTGACACACCAACATTGGAAGCTTTGGCTGCTACAACTATCCTCCGTGATAATATCCCAGATCTTAAGATTCGTTTTGTAAACGTAGTTGACCTTATGAAATTGCAGTCTGATCATCAGCATCCACATGGACTTTCTGATGCAGAGTACAATGCTCTCTTCACTACAAACAAACCGATTATCTTTGCGTTCCATGGTTATCCAAAATTGGTACACGAGCTCACATACTTGCGCCAGAACCGCAACTTGCACGTGTACGGTTACCACGAAGAAGGTACAATCACAACTCCGTTCGATATGCGCGTTCAGAACAAGATTGACCGCTTTGACCTCGTAAAGGCAGCTCTCAAATATCTGCCACAGCTTGGAAACAAAGCAAGTCACCTTGTACAGCAGATGAACGACAAGCTGGTTGAGCACAAACAGCACATCAGCGAGTACGGTGAGGATTTGCCAGAAGTAGTAAGCTGGAAGTGGCACCGCTAATCAAATAACATAGCTCCCTAAAAAAC
>Ga0256870_1000847_pt1 | contig 12267 bp, 10 predicted proteins | sample RumenRJG_06RNA_FD_186079 | JGI IMG/M metagenome (GOLD analysis project Ga0256870, IMG submission 186079) | Metatranscriptome of bovine rumen microbial communities from Lethbridge, Alberta, Canada - Rumen RJG_06 (Metagenome Metatranscriptome) | ecosystem: Host-associated > Mammals > Digestive...
CGCTTGTCTAAGGCTAGCCAATCTAAGCCTTTGCTTTTATACCTCTAGAGCTGATTGATAATTTTAACTCAGTAGGAATACAAACCACCGTCTATGGTAACAGGCGCAGTCTGCCCGTACCCTGCACTGTAACAGGAGAGGAAAACTATATAAAAGAATTCCTTCTGTCTATATTCTCTCCCTGAAAGATACCTGTGCTGCTTATTTGAATTACAGTAGTTGCAAGAGATCTCGTCTTCGTCAACTAGCAAGTAATACCTGAAGAAGAGAACTCAGTAACAAAAGCCTATACAGGCTAGTCTGAATAGAAAAATATTCGAATATCCTTTATACTCTCAGCAAAGCTTTTCGCAGTTAAATCGGAAGGAGAGAGCTATAAAAAAGGATACTGAATTTTAGTGTTTTGTATCTCAGGTAGCATCTGTAACTCCTGTCAGACTTATTTTGCCCTATGTTGTCTATACCCGTAAATCCGCTAAAGGTCTTGATTTTATTATGAGTGTTTTGTTTGCCAGGTCTACACCGTTTACATATTTCAGCTTTGTTTTATTTTCATAAGTATAGGCATAGTCCCCAAGCACATTTATTCGTACCGGCATTCCAGTGCCTTTAAAAGCTGGGCCCTACTGCTAAGCTATATCTAAGCCATAATTAGGGAGCTCTTCTGGGTTACCGGCATATTCTGTATTTCTCTAAAAATTAATATGCACATCGTTACCTGCATATACACCGTTTACAGAGAGTCCTGAGAAGAAATCATAATAACAACAGGTTATTACTGTATCACTTAAAATAAGAGAGGAAGATACCAGCTAAAGGCCGTTATAGAAATTCGTTTTGATTATGTCAAACAGCCAGGAGTACAAAGCAGGATCTGTGTATACGGCACCTCCTATACAGTGTGCTTTATTCTATATATAAGCACTTTCTGCCTAAATGACTATCTTGCTGATAAAAGTACCCTGCCAGTCAACTATATCCAGACAGACTGCTTTCTATTCTATGTATATCTTATTTATATATAGAGGAAATACACACTTTCCAACTACTACAGACAAGGACTTTATCCATGCTACAGGAAAAGTATAAATATCCAGTTTGAGTGTAGAAGAAGGATCAAAAGGATACTTAGAAAACTATCTCTTATTGGCTTCTTCTATGTTTTGATATGTAGCCATCACAGTTACCTTTATTCATATCAGCTGTCAGACAAGTCCTATAAGGAACAATGCGGGAAACTGTCGGTGGTATTAATGTACATAATATAAATATCTGTATCTCCCCGCTTTACAGGCGCTTGTATAAGGATGCTCGAATCACTGCTGCTTAGTTGTAATTTAGCGCAAGAAAGGGCATTCACACTTGTTATATATGGCTAGGGCCATAGCTTGGATTCCGTATAATCCTATGCCCCCTGTCCCTATCTTCCTATGTTTACAACGGGCAGTCCCTTGTTATCTCTGGCAGAAAGATCTCCGGAGAGTCTTATATTCAGAAGCTAAGCAGACGGTACTTTATTGTAGTTTACCTGAACAGTACCAATACCATCTTTTCCCTCTACAGGAAATGTATAACACTTTCTATGTAGAGGCCATTTACCGGAAAAATTGAAAGTCTCTTGCGGAGGTATATTCAAATGTACAAAGCCGAAAACTTTATCTGTATCTATAGTTATCCAGTTATTGCCTTGATAAACAGCAGCACCTAAGAAAGTAGAAGCTGTTTGGAAATTAGCACAAAAATAGTTCTACTTGCACATTATAGAACTCATATATGGTGTCTAGTTCGAGTCTTTTAATGCAAGTTTTATGTTGCCTATCAACCCTGCAGGAAAAGGAACTTCTTCCAGGAAAGGATAGGTTGTATGTGCATAATTGTTATTGTAGGTAATCATAGTCAATTAGAAATAGATTGTGAATCCGATTCCTGCGGATATTTGCTATAAGCTGTATAGTAGTAAAAATCCTCGTGCAGAACAGCAGAGTCTCCTTCTGTTCCTGTGTTCCACTATATCTAGATCTACCACACGTTCTTTTCAGTTTGTAATGCCTAATCGATAGTAGTAGCGTACGGACGAAGAGCCACCCACTAGCGAAGTTGAGGTAAGAGACAAAAAGTTTCTGAATAAGTTCCATCTGGGGTATATATCACAGGAAGTACTTTTAAAGACGCAGACATAAAAGTGGGTGCTGTTCTGTCCAGGCTGAAAGTGAATCGCGCCTAAAAGCCTATACCGGAAGAATTAGAAGAATCCTTAGTCACCTGCAGAGAAACATCATCATATCTAAGGTCAGCCGTCCCTGTATCTCTTCCATACTATATATAAGTATTCTAGGTCACTTTATTTATATACAGCCCCATACCCAGATTCCCTTCTTCCAAGTAAGGTACTGTTTGTCCGGACTTTAATCGCACCCTTATAGAAAGGACCGGAGAGAGTGCGTCAGAGCTTCCACATGTATCCTAGCTTCTTTTAGTCTGGATTATAAAGCCTGAGTAATCCTACGGGGCTTGTATTATTTCCGTTTTACTTGCTCTGGTTCTAACTAAATAGTTCCACATCGCCACAGCTGACTTATATTGATAAAGCAGCTTGATAGCGTTCCCAAATTCAGCGGATCTATCTGCCGTCTTGGGTATCAGTTTACAGGAGCTGGCTTGTTGTGTTTTCTTTGCCAGCATTCCGTCCCAGAGACGACTGGCGGCAGGTTCATAATACAGGTTACAGTCTTTAAGTCCGTTTATCCAAATAGAACACCCCTATATATCCTATTGCAGCTGTGCAAGCTCTCTGCATGTACCACAGGCATAACATCCGTCGAAGATAACCAAGGAGTTGCTACCTACTTGAATATCAGATAATTGATCGTTTCCCTAAGAACCATCTATAACAGATGTACACAGGCTTCCCAGTAACAGAAAGTTTCCGTCCCAGTCTGAAGGAGGAATATTATTTATAGTTCTTACATTTCCAGTCTAGGCAGCAGAAGGCAACCTATCCAAGATCTGCTTGGACAGCGAAAAGCTTATACTGTTTTGTTCTGCCAGTATACTAAAGCTTTCACTACTGTCTGAAACAGACTGGAATACCACCTTCCCTGTAAGAGGCTATCCATTGCATATAAGTTTTGTCAGCATTCAACTTCTCTGGCTCATTAACGTGGAAAGATTTGCCTGCATGTAGTTCACTACATTAGACATATTGATCCAGTAATCCCGGAATGTCTTATGCTATTCCTACAGTATCTTTACAGATGTGTTCAGTCCCTATAAGGCAGTCTAGGAGTTACAACATGGCTTTGCACAGGGATTGCTTATTGTAATACCATTGGCTATAGGATTTATCTAGACACAATCAACGGGAGAGATACTTATATTTCCACTGGCATCAGGCTAAACACCGTTTATAGTTTTAATTGCTCTTCCTGCGTTAGCTGCTTCATATTCAGCAATGTTATCTCTCCAGATACTTTCCAGATAGTTTTTATCTACGGAAAAAACTACTCTAGAACCATCTCTGACTTCTACCTGTACACCCTCCGCGGCCTCCAGTGTAACAACACCAGTGAGATACTTATCATTGACTACCAGTGCCTATACACTCTATCCGTTCATAAAGTGTATACACATAGCATGAAGTTGCGCTCCGGATATATTGAATGTAAGAGATCCTCCAGAATAATCAGCTGTAACTCCTGCACAGAGATTTCCCGTTATAGCGTTCATCCAAGGATATAGCTATAAAGTCTCTTGGCTCTGTTCTATGGGGACTATCAAATATGTGCGCTATGCAATAGTAGAGGTTGCTCCCAGCGCCTTTGAGATACCTGTACAGAGCGCACACTCTATTCCGGAGTAAGATATGATTATATTGTATGTGCTTCCCAGATCCTGTAAGGAAGAGATATAGAACTGTCCGGCAAGGTTGTCACTGTACTTGGCCGGAATCAGCAGTTGTATATCCAATAAGAAAGACTGTGGGAGCGCATTTCCAGTCAAAGACAGGCCTGTTGCCTCGTCAGCGAGAGGGTAGCTTTGTGCTGCTCTAAAAGAGATCCAATCTAGATCCGTCATAAACACCCAACCTGTTATGCGATATAGTTAGGATTGAAACGCAGATACTCCTACAGAATCTCTACGATCTGCTCTCTAGTAACAGGGCTGGCAGCCGAAGAGTCGGAGGTCTCTTCTATATCCAGTTTAAATCCGGCTTGATGTACATACATGTCCAACATAGGACTGCTGGCAGTGACTTTTGCCACCAGAACGCCGTTAGTAGATATTGTAATAGGAATGCCCGTGCTGCTCTATGTATATCTGAGCTTTGTTGTGCTTGTATTGGAGGCATCCAAAACTACACTGCCGATATTACAGGAAGCTATCTATGTAGATACAGAAGAATAGGGGATCCAATAAACCTAGATGTTGTATCTTCCTATACCCTATCCTCTGGTGGTCATCCACACTTTAACTTTTCCCTAAAATCCCGTGCTTGAAATAAAATCCACCGGAAGTGTCATGACCATAGAAGCCTGCTTACCCCTGGGAAATACTGTATAAGTTAGGAGTGTATCTGCCACTCTTTGTGCGCCGTTCAAAGTAAAATCTGAAGCTGATAAAGGTTTATTTATAAGGCTGTCCAGAGAAATGCTCCAAACACCAGATCCCTTATAAACCGCTTTGGCTCCTGCTCCAGATATAAGACTTGCCACAATAGGGGTCTTAACGATTTGCTTATCCTACAGAGAAGCTATAGCAAAGCCTGCGACTTGCGGTTCCGCATAAGTATATGGAATCTATTCTATGTTTACTGCGCCATTTGAATTGCTTCCAACATCCAGTGATCCACTGTTTATTTTCCTTACAACAGGTTCCCCATCTCCGATATGGGCACACTGTCCGGACAGCATGGAAAACTTTCCATTTCCGTAATAGCTTATAACCGGTAGCCGAACATCCCAGCCCGGAGTTTTTGTAGCTTTGCCCTCCTCTGTAGTAGACAGATAATAGATACCGGCTTCCGCTCCCTATCCTATAGCACCGGTAATTACAGCACTTTCATAGTAGCCGCTTCTCAGCATTGTAGCAGAATAGTCAGTAGTATCTACAGACAGAATGATACCCTATGCCTTGCAGGAATCCAGCTAAAGTGCCTGCCCTGAAGATCCTTGTTGATGAGCTAATCCCGCCAGGGCTTTCTAATACTTGGCAGACGCTGTATTGTAGTAAACTATGCTGCCAGGAGTTACGGAGCTGTCTACAGGCACCTGCCACTGGATAATGGCATCTTTCTGGCTAAAGTCTTGTATACACTGAGATAACTGATTCAGTGCATTTTCGATATACGACAAGGGGGTGTTAAAAGTAGCGGCTGTCGCAGGGCCGTTTGAAATCTTAGGAATCGTAAATGTTTCTGCCATGTGTCAACCTCTTACTCAATGAAATCTCCATAACGCTATCTATAACTAGTTCCGTTATTTACAGATCTGTTATAATATACCATTATCTACTGCTGCGTATTTATATCCGGATAAAGTAAAACAGGTCCGGTCGAACTGTATCGATAAGCAACAACTATAGTACCGACAGCACTGTTATCCACTATAAATTTAATCGCAAGCAGTATGTCCTTCTAATTAGCAGGAGGGGTCATAATAAGTACTCCAGAGGCCCCCCATACAGTCTAGAAAATATATTTAGCCGGATTAAGACTGGCAGGTAGTGTGGCGTAAGGTACTTTATTATTTGCAGCTCTCTATAAACATAACTGCTTATAAGGCAAGCTGAAGTTACCGCCAGGGGAGTTTCTTAAAGGCAGTATATTGTTAACGATATTGTAGTTACTGTTATCAGCAAACAATATGCCCACATCAGTAAGTACATGCAGCCCAGGAACCTAAGCGGGGAAGCCTGTAATATTTGTATATATTGCAGGGTAGCGCAGGCCGAGCGAGTCCGAGCAATCCCCTGAAAACAGCTTTGTATCCTACTCTACAAATGCGTGGTTCTTGACCAGGAGCTTTCCTTTGCCTTTAAATGTTTTATCTCCTATTTTTATCTAAGAACCCTGAGTGGAGGCTATTCCACTAACAGTAGAGTATGTACAGCCTGCCACTGCTCCTATAAGCCGCTTTACATCTCTTTCATTAGCTCCGTTTTGCTTTATGCTCCAAGCTGCCTATACGGCTCCCGGATATTTCCATAACCATTCCTTAGGCAGCTCTAAAATACCTGTAAAGCGATCCATACAGGAAGCGAAGTGTCTGTAAACGCCCCATAACTCATAACATTCTACCAGCTGTCCTTTAACAATAGCGAGCGTTGTGGTAAGTCCCTGTTGTGACAATGGAATATTAAACTCTATAACATCCCTGTCAGGATAATATACAAAATCTTTTCCCTCCAACAGCTTCTTACTCTATTTCGATACGCCAAATTGAAACCACTAAGGAGTCTAAAAATTCATTAAGGTTGTGTAAGCAACAAGAGAGTCCGACTGCCCTATAGAATCTGAACCGCCTATATACAGATCAGCTATTTTTATTGTACCTGTATCGGCTTGTCCTGCAACCAGAATTCTTACAAAGCTATACTCTTCGGGCTAAAGCAGGGATTGACACAATATCTGGTCATTTATAGCCTATAACCTGGCTGTAAGATTCTTTCCAACTAAAAATGAAAAGAAATTTATAATAGTCTATATCAGCCACGAGTCTCTCCAGACACTCATCCAGAAGAAACCCAATATAGCTTTTATTTCTTTACTCCAGTTCAAGAAATCACCTATAATGTAATAAATTCAGCTGTTGTAGAGAAGAAATAAGCTTGTGCTGCCCAGAGGTAGCTCTACTTACGGAAAAGAAGGTTAGCCACTCCGTCTGTAGTATTAAAGGTATAGGACCCTCCGTTGGTCATCGGAAGTTCTACTGAAAGTATATAAGGAAGTCTTAACCGTATTCCAGGATAGACACTCTACAGCTGCTCTGCGATCTAGTCCATGTTAAGGTTATAGTCGCCTGCTAGCTTAGAGTTTATTTTATCTGTTATAAACTGTCTTATCTAAGTTAATTCAGTTTCAGTAGGCTATGCTGTAACATGCAGCTGGCACTTTACTTTTACAGTAGCAGGGACAGATGCCTTTACCAAACAAGACTGTCCGAGATATCTGCCATAAGAGCTGTCCATATAATCCTGCAGGGCTTTTATATCAGGCATAAACTACAAGGTAACAAGCACAGGATCCGCGGAAACCAGCGAATCAAAAACAATTCTTATTTGCTGATAGCTGGTATTTCTGGCTCCTATATCTGACACGGAGGGCTAAGATGATTCATAGTAAACAGTGTACCTGCCTATTGAGGTATCCTATCCTTGCCTTACAACAGTGAGTACCCTGCAAGCGCCCGCTACAGTTGGATAATCCGCCGGAGTTAAACAAATATAGTATTTATTGTTCTCCCCCAGGGCTGGCTATATAAGGAGCTGTGTTACAGAGTTCTGGTTGGCTGTTTTCACGTAAACATCTACAGCCCCTCCAGAAGGGAGTGCCAGATTGTTGTATCTGTCTCTGAAGCACCCAGGTTGCGCCGAACCAGAAGCATTGCAGCTTATTACATTCACAGGAGCATCCTGCATCTTTGTTCTTATTGCCTGCAACGTGCCTATGGCAGAGCCGCACCTTTGTTTACATCGGACCATCATCTAAGCATCTGTCTAGGTACTTGATCCTCCAGTAATGGGAGACAGCAGCTCTGCAGACTGCGCACCAGGAATGTAAGAACCGATGGTCACCTACGTTCCAGCAGGTATCTACAAAGTCCCCGGCTAGACAGCTACAACAGGAACATTTACCTTATAGCTGTCTCCTATTTGAAAAGTTTTTATATAACCAAGAGTATCCGTATCTTCTCCAGGAGCTAAAGTGGCTATATAGGTTTTTGCTGCGGCAAAGGAGTGTCCGTCTACAACAAACCCAGCTCCATTGTTTATTCTGGTCTAGGATATATTGCAAGTCAAAGTAACTATTCCCGTTGCGTAGTCTCCTTGTTTTCTCTGCACAAAATAGTTGCTGGCAACCAGATCTGCTGTAGAATTGGAGGTCTATGAAGATTGTGATAAGTAAGCAACAGAAGTTCTCCGCAGCCAGTTAGAAACATATTCATCTATTTTTGCATATAGATAAGCGTAAGGACGGATAAGCAGCTCTCTTACAACAGATCCTTTTTTAGTATCTATCTACTGGGAGTAATCCAGCATAAGGTTGGTAAGTGCTTCCTACGCCTGTGTAAACTTGTCCTGTGTAGGCCCGTTTAAAGTCATGTCAGCGCTCCTGTATACGATACCCCGTCTACAAGTGTCAGGGTAATAGTTAAATGTCCATCAACCGCATTAGCCTATAGAGATTTTATTTTCTAAGCATCTTCTTGTGCCAGTTGGTTTTTTACTTGTCCGCAGGCGAGTGTCCCTAAAGATATAAGTATCTAATCCTGAGGCGTATTAGATCCCTACAGAAGCTTTATCAAAGGCGCTCCTGCAGATACCCTATAAGGAGCAGTATCTGAGCTCAGTATAAGAACAAGGATTTTTTGATAAATACTCAGCCCCTCTGAATAAGTTTTGCCCAACACAGAGGGTGAGATTGCTTGTGTCTTAGGTTCTGTAATAAGCATGTCCTTCATATATAGGCCTTTCCCAGCTCCTTGTTGGCATACGCTTTATACAGCTGCTCCTGCATTGCTCCCAGCAGACGTGACTATCTGCTTTGCTGCGTGTAAATAATATCTCTATATATCCTTAAATTCTAAAATAGCGAACCTCCCATACGGGCGATTTTAGCAGCATCTTTATTCTTAGCTGCGTTTTGCTGTCCAAGATACTTGTTTATAGCCTACGTGAATAGTTTGTCCGCCTATGTAATATAAAGGTCCTGTAAAGACTAGTAAGAAGTGGTCTTTTCTGCCAAAAAAGACTATGTATTCTGTTTTATTATATCAAACAGCTATGAGACTATCTTCTAGTTCATAGCTTTTCTTAACAGTCCGTTACTCTGCTAAATACTTATCAAGTCTTTATTCATTACAGCAACCCCCTGACTTGTCCAAGCATCTACTGTATCTTAGCTTTTCTTTGAGATACAGCACCGGCGCTTAAATGAAGCTTAGCAGCTATTTCATTGTTGGAAAGAGTCTTTTTACCAAACCCGGAAGACCACTACATTATCTTTTGATCTACAGGAGAAACAGAATCATACACGTAGTCGTAATAATCTTTATCGCTTATGCCGGAGTCCCCCATTCTCTACGCACCAGTTTCAGGATCATTAGTAGCGCTTTGGCTTACGGTATAAATGGAGTTGTCACGGAGTTTCTCCAGTTTTTTTCTGGACAGTCCTGTGTAGTCACTCAGCTACTGATCAGAAGGTTCTCTTCCCAGCTTCTCCTACAGGTCCGCTGTTTTCCTGTCCAGCATCTGTTTAATATATACTTGTGACTAAGGTATATGAATTGGATTCTAACGCTCTCTGCGAATGCGGTTCAATCTTTGCAACCCTGTAAATACATATGTAGTCGGAGATGTGTTTTTAGTCCTGTCAAAACCTTTCAAAGTTTCCAGCGCAAGCGAAGTTGCTTTTAAACGGAAGGAGGCTTCCTGTCCCGGTACATATGAATGCAAAGCGCTCTATATAGTAGGCTTAAGATACTATAGGACTTTTTGGGTGTTCTATGGAGTATTGTTCTTCTGCCACAAAGAAACTACATCATCTTGCTGTACAGCAGGCTGCTGCTTTACAATAATAGTTTTGGCGTCTCTCTTAGGGAGATCTCCTTTTATAGCATCAAAAATACTGGGCATAATCAACTCCGCTTATATATAAAGCCCTTATCGTTATCTTTACCTGCAAACAAATCTTTCCCTGGCGCATCCTTTGCAGTTACACCTGATAGAGTACAACTTAGGCTGATGACGGATTTGGCTGTAGGGGTTGTTGCTGCCTGAAAAGCATATCTGACACCCTGCAGTCTGCCATAAAAATCATAACCGGACTTACCCAGTTGCGCTGCCTATACCGGCATCTAAAATTCAAGGCTCTACCCTATATACTTATCTAAATTAAGTGTATTATCGTTAACAGCCAGAGATATTTCCGCGTTTCTATCCAGCATGTAAGTATGGAAGAAAATAGTTTTTGCAAATGCATTGAGGGTCTATAAGTACTTTTTAAAGTCGATATTTCGTCTCTAACTCTGTTTTTTATTCTCTTTAACTTTATTCAGGGGCTGGTTTTTCAGTTCTGTTTTCTTGTTCTAGGTTTTATTCTAACCTTGAGTATCGCTTTCCTGAAGTGTATTTAACAGCCAATCCGGCACATCCAATACTTTAAGTCTATATGGAGGCTTCGCGCCGGTGGTGAGTGCATACTTGCCGAAAGCCTGACTAAAGGTGTTTCTGTCTTCGGCCTTCTAATAGGCTATACGCAACTTGCTTCTGGTATATATAAGATTAGGTGTTCTTATATGATCCAAAGCATTACTGCTTACAGTGCAGGCGAGCATATTTTCAGGAGTAAGCTTAAATTCCTTATTGACCGGTTGTATATAAGCAGGGATTATATTTAAAAAATCCTCTCCGGAGGCAATGGAAGACGGTGAAAATGTTAAGTATCTGCCGTTTCCTTCTATACTGCTTGTTATAGCATCCAAGATAGTAGTGCTCCAGAAGCCGTTTATCAGGTCACCTATGAGTCCCTACACATAAGGATGTATGCCGCCCACCACAGCATTTGCCAGAGTATCAGCCAGCTTTAAATTACATTTAAAATAACCATTCTCTTTAAGGTCAGGTGCTTCTCCCAGCTACTCTATTTTTTCTTTTTTAAAGTTGGTCTTTTGCCATGCATGTAAACTTTTAAGCGCTTTATCCAACATCTCAAGAATGTTGTCTTCAGTCTTAATACTAAATTCGCTGTGTTGTATAATATCTGGTATAGAGGGCCGCTGAGACGCAGCATAAAGAGCCTAGTTTATGCCACCCTTTTTAAACACACCCATGGACTATAAATAAGCAATATCAGAAGCAAACTGATGTGGGACATAAATAAAATCTGTAAAGGGCTGATATAAAAGCTAACAGGCCTTTCCCATGCAGTAGCACTGCATACCGGCGTTGACACCCTATGCTGCTCTCAGTGTAGGCGTTACCTCGCAAACCTTTCCTAGAAACCATACACGCTGCCCGCTTTTACGATACTAAATCAGTTTTACATCAGAGAGCTTTCCTACACCCTAATTTTTCTGGCTGTTATCAAATAACGTCTTAATGCTGCCCAATTGCTGTGGATAGGAGGATGCATTATAATTGATAGCCTGCGTCATATCGCATACATCCGCCGTCAGGCTGGTTATCATACCTATCCCTTTAGACAGCTAAAACGATGTTACAGCGTAGTTATCCTTATTATCTACGCACAGTATAAAGGCACCTATATCGTAAGCAACTATTTTTTCACTCATTTTTGCCGGGTACCGAATATAGTTAAAGAGACGGTGAGTATTCCAGGTATATTGCTGGACTATTGTGAGAGTGCGACAATAGTTCCTTTATATGCCTATTTACCAATGGTTATATCAAGGAGCTTGGACTATGTTCCTGTAGAGGAGGCTTTTATAGTATTATAAAGCTAAGCAATAGACTTGATATTATCCTTATTTGTACAAGGTGTGTATAGACTGCGAAGCCCCGATAAACTTATTACAACTGGAAGGTCCTAAAAAGTTACCAGATTAAAGTTGCCTGAGAGCGTTTTTGCCAAGCTGAAGTCCACCTGCTCGGTAATTTTGATTCCGATTACAGGTGCCTAAGCAAAAGTAGTTCCTACAGCAGGATTTGTTATGGTTATACATTTATACCCAAGCTGTACATCGGAGAACACCATACTCGGTTTCTAAAAAAGTTTTGTCATTTGCCTCCTCCTTTGTCAGAACCAATACCAGTGCTCTGGTTCTTGGGTTTGAAATCTTTCTAGAAGAATCTTATCAGTCTCTAGAATAATGTGACCAAAGTTCTCTGGAAGTCCGCGGTTGTTCCGTAACCGGAGGAAGTTGCTCTATAGGCGCTTCTGAAGTCTTCATAACTAAGAGCGTTTGGTCCGGCCTGCTTCTTGTACTCCTATTCAGAAAGTTTGTAAAGTTCCTAGGCTTTTTGACCTTTTTGACCTTCTATAGCCTCTTTTAGCCACTTGCGCTGCTTAATGATACCCCAAACACCGAG
>Ga0256870_1000854_pt1 | contig 12241 bp, 14 predicted proteins | sample RumenRJG_06RNA_FD_186079 | JGI IMG/M metagenome (GOLD analysis project Ga0256870, IMG submission 186079) | Metatranscriptome of bovine rumen microbial communities from Lethbridge, Alberta, Canada - Rumen RJG_06 (Metagenome Metatranscriptome) | ecosystem: Host-associated > Mammals > Digestive...
ATGTTGTCCACCGCAGCATCTACCTTTTTCTGCAGCTCCTGTGTCTTCTGTTCGGGAAGGTTTCTTTTCGCTTCCGTGAGCTTTTCCATGACGGTACTATCTACAGGCTCTGCGCCCAGCGATTTATCAGGGTTGCTGCACAGCTCGGAGAATGTCGTTTCCACACTGATTGTCTCGTCAGATTTTTTCCCTTGCACTACATCTGCATATACAGTGTCGAATAGCTCGTGAACCTCTTTCCCGCTTGTTTTAATCGTTTCTCTCTCCAGAATCAGGTTCAGAATGGCTCGGCTGAAAAGTTCTTTTTTGTGTTCAGGTACGGCATAGTTCTGAATGATATTGAATTCTTCGTCCGTAAGCCCGCCCTCTTTTTTATCCGCCGGATTGAATACGGAAAGGGGTATCTTCGTTTTCTCTGTCTGGATTGCCCGTATAAGTTCTTCCCCCTCTGTCCCGCTCGCCTTTACGATTGCGATTTTTTCTGAGAGGCTTCTTCCAGACTCCTCGGTTCTTTTACTTTCGGCTTTTTCTGCCAGTTCTTTCTTTGTCTTTCTGTACTCTTTGTAGCTTGCTACCTCAGCGTTGCTTTCAAGCGCTTCACCGAACAGTTTCTTATAGAATGACAGAATCCTTTCGTTTGTGATTTTCTGTCCTTTTCTTTGCCGTGAAGGGATGGCAGTTTTTTTGGCGGGGGCAGCTTCCGAGACGGATTTCTCCATAAGAAGCTGGGGGTTCAGTCTTTTTGCATCGGGTCTTATATCTCCGCCGCATACGGCCTTTATCGATTTGATGCCCATCTCGTCCATCGCCTCTTTTATGAGGGAGACGGTTTTTTCTGCATCTTCCTGTTCGACTCCGTAGATGTTGCCGTCAGTAAGGAGAAAGATTCTCTCGAATGTCGAGATTAGGGAATAGTTCGGATCGTACAGGATTGCTCTGTCGCCGTCCTTCAGTATTTCAATTTCAGGAAGTTTCTCGAACCTTGCCCCTGCATAGCTCGTTTTTTCATATTCCCCCTTTCCTTCCCGTACCATAGTCCATGTGCCGGTCTCATCGTATTCACCGTGCCAGCCCTCTTTGTGCACCTCGTAGTTCGGATCCCAGCCTTTCCTTGTCCAGTCAAATCCCGACTTGTCCCTAAGTGCGTCAAGCCGGAATTTTGATTTTTCCGGGTTGTATTCGCCTGACACGCTTCCGTCCGGGTATATGTAAATTGGAACTGCGTCCGGGTTTTCTTCCAAAATATTGGAGATGGGACTTTTCGCATTGTGCGTTTTCTTGTATTCCAGGGGAAGATAGCTCTCATAGACAAAGCCGTCTTGCCTCATTGCCGTCTTTGATATGACGGTCATGCTTCCCGTGGTACCCATGAATTCCCACAGGTGCTTCTGATACATATGGGCTTTGATTATTTCTTTTTCAAAAGTGCTGAGGGCGGCTCTGTTTATGTCATGCCCGTCAAAGAATTCCAGATCGATGTTTATGTATGGAACGCTTTCCGTCTTGTATCCTGATTTTTCCATATGCCATTGACACAAGGTTCGCAGGTCGTCACGGAGTTCTTCCTTGTTCTCTGAGTCCGTTTTAAGGGCTTCGCTGTATGCGGCTGCCTTTTCTTCTATTTCTTCGACTATGTTCGTGAATCGGTTCGTTTCTATATACCATGACAATTCTTTCAGCATTTTAGCCCCCTATGGCAGGATTAGATTTCTGACATCAAATTTCTTTCATTGAATTTTCATCTTTTGCCTGTAAGATTCTTTGAATCTCATTCTCTGAATCTACAAAGCGCTGCCGTTTCTCCTCTTCATGAATTCTGTTAATTTGTGAAAGCCATTCAAATCTTTCTCTTTTTGTCATGCCCATAATGTCAGTTTTTGACCATTTGAAGTTGTATGCTATATCTGCCGCCTCACGGAATATCCCTGCCCGCGGGCGGCTTATGCTTCCCCCAGTTGTGAAATGATTCCTTCATATTTATATCCACAATACTTACATTCCAACGACATTCTTTTGATTACCTGATGATTTATTTCATTCATAAAGTCTACAAGAAAAGCAAAATCTACAGGCTCAAGTTTTTCGATGGTGTTTCTGTTTATTGATGTCAATGCCCCAAGTTGCGTTACACACCGGGACAGCATTACAACATAGTAACTGCCTGTTCCTCTTTTAACCTGTCCGTCCCTCTCTATATCAACAAGATCCTTTACCTTTATAAGCCGCATAGTTCCGCTAACTTTCCGCCCGGCATCAACTTTTATTCCAGAACCTTTTGGCAAGGTAAATCTAAATTCTGTTCTTAACTTTGGCATAATGTCATCCCCTATAATAATTCAAGATTACTGAATCTTCCGTTTTTATTTATTGGCTCAAAAGCATTCTCCGGGTCAGTTGGATTGTCTGAATCTTGCTGCTCTGGAGACTTAGGTAATTCACGCGGCTTCACACTTGTATCAGTAATAAGAACCTTTCTGTCTCCCGTATTCACATATACTAAATCGGCTTCTGTTGAAAATAGCGAAAGCTCCTGAAATTTATATTTTGTTTTTAAAAATTCTATTGCTTGGGCAAAATTATCAAATTTTGTATCGGTCTTTGAGATAGAACTAGAAGCAAGTTCCTTTTCGACATTTCCATGCCCTTCTTTCTCTGCAAGGAGCAGTGCAAGCGTATCTTTCGCAACAGTATCATCGAGATTGTCGATTGCAGCCCTTATTTGTTCAATCTTAGACATCTTAAAATCTCCTTTTTATCAGTTCTTGGGCTTCTTGCTTTTTCAGAAGTTCTATACCTTCCATCGGTGAGCAATACCTGTTTATGGAATAAGCATTAGAATAAGTGTTAATACATTCTGCATCGTCAGTTATCTCGCCAGTACAGTTTATGAATACACACGATTCTGTACATACCCCCCTTAATGGGTAGCCTTCAAAAACACAGTTTATGAAAATACAGTTCTCAAATTTTGCTCCAGAAAAGCCGTTCATTCCAGCTTCATAGGTATTTTCAAACCTGCAATTTTTAAAACAAGAATTTTTTAAGGTTGCGTAAATGCCTTCAAAATCAGAAAAATATGAATTCTGCACTATGCAGGTTGTAAAAACAGCACGCTGCATGGTGCTTTGCTTAATTGTCATATGGTTTATGCTACATTTGTTCCAGCTTGCCTTTATAAGTGTATCTCCAGAATAAGAGGTAGAGCTTATAGAACAGGAATCAAATTTTGTATTCATCAGGCTTGATCTGAAAAACATACAGTCAGAAAAGGAAATGTTATGAAATGCAGCTTCATTTATGTTCGAGTTGTTTACAGTTACCTGTTCCCAGGAATTATCGAATATTCCCATCTCATCAAGAACGCAGTTCACAATTTGCGATTCCGAGATTTTTTTTGAGCATATACGGTCTTGTAAAATATGCTTGTCGGTCAAATTACTAAGAAACATAGTAGCCTTTATTCCTGATGAAGATACCCTTATCATTATTTGTATATACTCATATCTTTATACAAATCCGCAAGTTTTATTTCAGAAATTGCTCCGCAGCTAGGACAGTGTGTTATAATTGAGGATCCGTTTTCTCCGTTTAACTGACGGTATAGTAACTGCAGGTAAATAAAATCAGGTTCATATAAATCTTTGATAATATCCTCAGTTATAGGCTTTAAGCCGTCAAGTTCATCAATAACTTTGGTCATCAGAAGAATATCGCGATAGCGCGTGTTCATTCCTACTTCGTCCGCATCCTGTATTTCAAGCTCATCGCCCGTTGTTGCCAAATGTATTTTCCCATTGCGGTATGTCTTTCCATCTTTTTCGTAGCCAAATGGTAATGTGAAGCTGATTGATTCTGCCATTAGTATGCACCGCCTGTATAAACTGATGTATTGTTTTCTTCCTGCTGATAGAATTCACTTTTTTTCTCAAAACTTTTTATAATTCCAAGGCTCTCTTCAAGGTCTTTTGTCATATCAATGCAGGATTTCCCTTTTGCCCCGATTACATTGATTGTAACCTCTCCTGTATTGGAGATTGAGATTTCAAGTTCTTCTTTTTTTGACATTTTATACCATCCTTAATTCAGTGCTATTCCAGAACCTTTCAATGTCATATCTTTGCTTGCCTCAATATTTATTTCCTTGCTGGCTTTTACAGCAAAGTCTTCTGACTCTATCGAAAAACCTTTCTTCGCCGTCAATGTAATTTCCTCTTCAGCCTGTATAGTAATTGCCCCCTTTGCAGAAAATCCGATGTCCTTGTCGGTCTCCATATTGACAAGTTCATTTTCGTTATCAATCTCAAAGCGGGTCTTATTGCCACTGGCAATTATCTGTATTTTTTCTTTATCTTCTGTATCATCAAGTATAATCATATTTCCTGATTTCGACTTGAAAAAGGTTAAAGAATTGTTACCATCTCCATTTAGGTCTGCATCTGTGTTTTCTCCCGTTTCTGGAGGTGTAGAGTTTGTATTCCAAAAACTTCCGAGCACAATCTGCCTGTCTCGGGATTTTCCCATTGCAAGAACTAAAACTTGGTCATCAATATCAGGCAAAGAACTAAAACCTATTCCATTTCCTGCAGCCGCAGATAAATAAGGAAGCCAATATGAAACAGATTCTTCTGCGAGCGGTACAGTAACTTTTATCCTGTTGAGTTTTTCTTCGTCCTGATTGTCAGTTACTTTCGCAACATAAAAATAAGAACCATTCATACATTCACTCCTAACCATATTTTACCACTTTTTTTACCATTTGGAAATTAGGCAAGGTTTTTTTTAGGAAGAATTTTAAATTCAATATTTTCTAAATATCTTTTTGATTCATCAAAATACTTATTAATAATATCTAATTCATAATTTTCATCGCATTCCAATTTCTTTAATAAAACTGAAATATCTTCCGAATCAAATCTTGCATATCCATTCGAGAAAAACAAAGTCCAAAAATTTTCATTATAATCCCTCCTGTTTCTTAACGCATCCGAAATTTGCTTTTTCAAATCAAAAATATTTTTTTTCATATTATTAACTTTAAATAATAAAACTTCTTTCTGAGAATCCGTAATATTCCCACTCAATGCGTATTCATTCAGTAATATAATTGTATAAGTACAAATTAACTGTCTGCAGGCAGAAAAATGGTTACTAATAAGAGGATAGTCAATTTGATAATTTAAATAATTACCCCAATTATCTTTGGCAGTTATTAATGAATAATCATCTTTTAAAGCTCTTAAAAAATGATTGTACATTTTATAGATATTCGTTTTCATATCAACAATTTTATTAATATAAGACAAACGGCGATCAGGAGTTTTCGCTATAATTCCCAACTCATCACGAATATCATTTAATAACATTTTATATGCAGATAATTCATCAAAAAAATCCATTTCTTTTTCATACTGAAAATCTTTCCGAATATAATTTTTGAAGATTGCAATAGACTCCATAAATTTTACACCCAAATCATTGTAATTTTTCAAAGTATTTGAAATATATTCTTCTTGTACAATTGAGAAAAGTAAATCTGCAATGTCGGTGACTGAAATTATATCAAAGCCCTCATGCTTACCGATTCCTCCAGTTGGACTTTTTAAGATAGATGATACTTTTCCATTTTGATAATGCATATATTTGTCCGGGGTCATTCCGAATTTTAATATCTCTTTTCCGTAATTTGCATTCAGAACTCTTAATAATTTATCATATACATCTTGTGATAATCCAATTATATTTTGACATAGATTTTCGTTGTTTGCATTTTCTTTATATAGTCCAAAAGTTTGTTTAATAATTTCACTATCCATATTTCTATCTCCCTATTCAGAGTGCAATAAATTTTGTTTATTAACAATATCATTCATATAAAAACTATCTTTGCAAGGAACAACATAGTTTACATTCTGAGATTTCAGAAACGATTCAAATAACAATTCATTTTTGGACATATCATCTTCCTAGAATGCTTTATTTCTCAAACTCCCGAATTAGTTTTATATTTGCTATATCAATATCTGACAGTTTATCATCTGAATAATTTTCATCGGGTTTATACCAAACATATTCATTAAACAAAGCCTGCAAATCTTCGCTCTTAAAAGTTCGCCCATGCCTAGCGTAGATTGCGTTACGCCAGATTCTTAATGCAGGTTTTGAAAATCCTTCCAAGTCAGAAGGTACCAACAATCGTTCCAGTTTTGTGTATTCGATTCCCGCCTCCGCGAAAAAGTCTGGACTGCCGTGGATTTGCTCTAGTTCTTCGGAAGATGCGGTTTCATCTTGGACATATTTTTGCTGAGTACGGTCGTAGTAATAGAATATCCATTTTTCGCTGTCAAAAAGTTTTATTCCTTGCTTTTTTTTATAATTTATAAATTCTAGATATTTCGAAAAAGTTGGGAAACAAGACTCATCAAAGCCTATTTTTATATCATCAGAATATATATTTATAACATATATTTTGCAGTGAATATATCCTGTAATATTATTTTGTGTAAAAGTCAGAATTTCATCATTTCCGTCATGATTAAAATCGTATTGAAAAGAATATAAATCTAATAGTCTAAATAATGAAATTTGTTCAAAAAAAACACTCTTTTCAATATTTGACAATAATGACGAGTTTATAATCGGAGTTGCAAGTCCAAATACTTTTTCAACATTTTCTTTTTTTATAATAGAAAGATACATAAAGGGTTTATTGTTTTTCTTTAAATTCCATATACCTAATATGATTAAATAAAGCGGAATGGAAAAAGAACATTCTTTTAATAATACAAGTTCAAAGGCATCGTTTTCTAAAATCTTTAATTCTTCATGTGAATAAATTATTCTTTTTAGATTTTCAATATTTTTTGTTATAAGAGTATTTTGTTTCATATAAAACTTTGCCTCATATTGCAGTAGAAATATATGCTTTTTTGTTTTGTTTTATCATCTTCTGCACTAAACGCTTCAAATAAACTCTTTTCCTCATTCGTTCCTCCTCCAACATGAGCAACATTTAACAATTGTAATCCTAAATACTCTCCCTCACAAGGTCTTACGGTAACAAAATGCGGTGAATAATTAGTATTAGGGTCATTGCCCTTTGGAGTCAGATTTTTCCAAGCCACAATCACAACATACCCTAACTGTGCCATATAAAAAGCCTGCTCAGCAGAAATACAATATATACCTGTCTTTGAGGAATCTTTACTCTGTTTCTCTAAAACATCGCACCAGTAATTACTCGGCTTATACTTATATTGCTTAGAATTCGGGCATTCTGGAAATGCTTCTTTTAATGGATTCCTAGAAAAATTTTTTTTAGTCGCTGCTCTATCTGTAAAATTATAAAAATTTCCGTCAACCTTTATTATTGTTTCAAAAACTGCATGATTACAAAATGTCTGACTGTTTGAACTCTTAAAACCGAATACCGCTTCATACAAACCGAGATTCCCCTGCTTATATGAATATTTATGCATGACCGTATCTTGAATCTTAATCAATTTATCTGCATAAGCTCTATGTAAATCTGATAAAAAAGTTTCAAATTGAGATTTATAGAAAAATGTAAACTGATGGCAATCTCTTATTTCATTCGGCAAAGATTTATTTAAATAATTGTTATCCCAAATTGCAAGATTCTTTTTTATATATTTTTGTTTTGCTCCTAACCCATTATAAACAGAATCATCATTATGCCACTCTGAGGGATGTTCAAAGGCTCCTTCTTTATAATTTTTATTTTTTATTTTAGTCTTTTCATCAAATATTTCTCTAAGTTTCTCTTTTTTTTTCTGAATATCGGTTTCTTTATCTACGATTTTTAAATCATCATATGAAACAAAGTTAAAATAGTCATTTGGAGAAATAAAAATGTCTTTTTTCGTATCAAGGCAGTAATAGAGATTATCAGAATAGCGACAATACGGTTTTTCATTTAAATCATATTTTATATTATCATTATTAAAATAAATTTTATTGCATGAAATTATTAGTGACTTATCGCTAATAATTTTATTTTTAGCAATCGCTTCATATAAACAAGGATTGTATTTCATAGTCTCTAAATTTTTATCCTCCCGTAGCAAAAACATACGACGCTTGTCAAAATAAACTTCCCTTAATGGGTTACTATTCAAATCGACATAGAATTCGTTATCATCAAAATTTAATGTATGATTATTAATAAAACATATCTTAAATTTTGAAAATTCTGGAAAATCAAAACCACAAATTAAATCACGAAGGCTTATTTCTTTTTGATATGAAATGTTATTTATTGATTCAATTTTTAAATGATGGAATTTTTCTATAAACCCAACTTGCGATTCACTTATAAATTCATTATTTAATAAATAATAAATTTTTGCCTTAAAATTCAATTCAAGCAATTTAATTCGGATTAAATTCTTTAGATCAAGTTTAAAATCTAAATCTGTTTTTTTTTGTAAGAAGCTATTATTATCTTTATAAAGAGTACAAGGCAACAAATATGGTTTGACTCTCGCTATATTTGGATATTTTTCTCCATTCGGAAATTCTTTTATTTCAAAAATTGTATTTCTTAAATACCTCCTTTTAATAATCTCTGTTTGAGAATTAAGTGAAAATAATTGAACCTCGCCATTAATTTTATGACACTCATTTGCAGAGATAAATAACTGATTATTATTGAAAAAATTGGCAGCATTCTTTTTATCCATAAAATATTCTAATTGATAAATAATGTCATCCTTTTCTGAGGTACCAGCTTTTGCAAATGTCGAATGAGGAAATAAAATTTTAGGATTATCAGCATTACTATATTCAATATCCTTTAAGGTTTTCTCATCTAATAGTTGAGCCAAATGCATATATAAACTAAAAAAATGGAATTTTTCAGCATTCTTATCATTATAGTATTTATGTTGGAATAGAACAAATTTATGAGAACTATATAAGTTTATTTTTTTTAGAATTTGTTTAATTACTGAATTTATAAAACTTCCCTTTAGTTCATAATAAGGGTTATCACCCATGTTTGAATACATTTCTTTTTCTTCATCTGACAACAATTTATATTCTGATTCAGTAATCATTTCATATAGGTCGTTATTTTTATCCAACAAAAACTCGGAATTTCGTATAGCACAAACAAATGCTAAATATTTTTGAATAACGAATTCCTCATTAATAATATGAACACCATTATGCCAATATCCAGAAGAATTTAAGGGAAAGCAAACCTCTTCAGAATCCATAATTATTTCGACACCTTCTTATTAAATTCAACTAATAAATATATATCAGAAATATAACAATGTATACCTTCTTGAATTACTGTATTATAATCAATCAAAATAATATTTTCTCTTTTTATTTTATTTTTATATTGTCCATATTCAAAAGTATCCTCTATTTCATTTATTATAAATTTCCACTCATTTGGAATAACATCAAATTCAAAAAAACCATCAGAACTAGTCTTCTCAATATTCTCGTCATCATTTGTTAGTTTAGCCTTTATATTTTTTTGAATATAATTATACTCATTCAATACTGTTATTCTTATTTTTTGACTAATCTCCACATCCGAAGATTCCGCTATCTTGCATCTCTGCCCAGTTACCTCAAACATAAACTTTGGCTTTTCTTCTAGTTTTTCTCCGTTCCAGTGGTAAGTCCACTCAACTTCAGCCTTACCGTCAGCAATGTCCGCCCCCTTAGAGAATACCTCGTGCTTGTTTTCATCATATACACGGAAAGTCACTCCGCCTTCCATGTCCTTCGTCTCGGCGTACAGCGTAATCGGCTCACCCACAAGCCCCTTGCTCGTAGGATTCCCGTCCTTTTCCCGCCACTCTGCCTTCGTTATCTCCGGGCGCACCAGTTTTACTTCTACACTGTTGCTGCTCTTTTCAAAATTACACCAGGCACAGTGAGCGCTGAATACAAACTTAGGGTCGCTGTCTGGAGGAAGTTCGCTTTTATTTGCGTGGTAACTCCACTTTGCACTTACGCTTCCACCTTTTACTGTAAGCGGGAACGATGCAATCGGTACACCATCTTCCGGTCCTTTTCCTTCCGGAAAGACCTGCAGCGTTACCATATTGCCGTCTTCTATGTCCTGCACGCTTGCGGTAAGCTCAACTTCCTTACCCTCTTCAACGCTGGAACTTCCCCACTTAACGCTAGAAAACTTTGGTTCCTTCTTTTCCTTTTCTTCCTGCTCTCTCTTCCATTCTTCTGTATTTTTAGGATTGATGATTACAGGCATAGGCATACTGGCACCCGGCGCAATAACCGTGCTGTTGTTCTGCGCGCCCACGTCATTGCACGTGCTGACCAGGGAGCCGATTACGGCCGCTTCCTTCCCGTTGATTTTTACCTTACGGCTTGTACCGCCTGTAACATTTCCTTCTTTCTTAGGATTATTCTGGAACTTGATTGTACCAGGCAGCTGCATGTGCATACTGTCGTCATGTTTTGCAACGCTGTCTTTTGTTGCACAGGCCTTATCTTTTATCTTTACGTCCTTCGAGAGCTTGTCCGCCAGCTTCCCGATGAATGGATGAGGAAGCGGTACTGTTGTAGTTCCGTTTCCGCTTGGAACTACCATAATATGAACGTCAAAGCCCATTACCTTGTCGCCCTGCACGGCCAGCTGCTTGCCTTCTGCAGTTACGCCCTTACTTCCGCTCAGCTTGATGTTCTTGCCCTTGAGATTAACTGCCTTGTCGCTTGTGATGTTCAGGCTTCCGCCAGCCTTTATCTTCAGGGCATCGTCTGTCCTAGCTGTGAGAGTCTTTTTTGTCGCAAGGTGAATTTCGCCTTCGCCTTCACATTTGAAATTCCTGCACTTTATGTTTATTCCGCCAAGCTCGTTCTCGACCTTTATCCCGCCGGACTTCCCTATGCTCACCCGCATACGGCCTTCCGCACTTTCTATCCGTATCTCCTCGTTTCCCTCTTTGTCGGTGATTTCTATCCTATGGGTTCTTGTCTGGAGCACCGTGCTCTCCGCACTGCTTTCAGTCGAGTGCTCGGGCGGCCTGTGCTGCCTGTCGTAGATGAACCCAAGCACGTACCCCCTGCTCCTGTCAGCCGCCGTGAACACCGCGAGCGCCTGCGTCCCGATTTCCGGCAGGGTCCACAGTCCGGCTCCGCCTTTCCTGCTGCCTCCCGCAACGGGAAGCCATGTGCTCTCGCTCCCCGGTATCAGCGCGTCAAGGCTTATCCTCACCCGTCCGAGGCACTCTGGGTCGCGGTTGTCCGTCACCGCTCCCAGTACCGGCGGGCAGCCCCACAGCAGCAGCTTCTGCTCACGCTCCGTCCGCTCTGCCGCTCCTCCCCGCGGATCCGGCTCTTTCTGGAGTAGTTCCTTTATCTTGGCGTTTATGTCTATCATGTATCTGTTTCTTATTTTATATAATAGGTTTTTTTGAAGATTTTATATGCACAACCTCTATAAACATTTGAACACAATTGTACAAAGCATACCAAAGCAAAATTAATGACACGCCAAACATAACATAAATATCATAGGCTTCAAATTCCAAGAAATATATTTTATCTCCATAGAATTTCTGTATATAAGTTCCTTTTAATAAGGAGAATGCTGTTAAAAAAATACTAATATATGTGCAGGAATTTAATAACAAATCTAAAAGCCAAAAATTATTTTTAAATCTGTAAAAACATATATTTGTATTATCCGTTTCATGTTTATTAAATATGGAATAACATGAAATCATCGTAAACATTAATGCTGTAAATATGAACTTTACCTTTTCAGCTTCTAAAAGGTATCTTATACAAGACATTACTGTATCCTTTAAAAAAATAAAAAGGACACATAAAAAAAACAAACAAATCGCAACAAACACTACTTTTTTATTCATTTTCTCTTCCCATTAAAAGCATTCACCGCAGCAGTTTCTTTAATATCCTGGGTCCGGCCAACAATTCCTCCGAGCACTCCGCCAGCCACCACACCTACAGTTCCACCCACTAGTCCAACAACTCCACCAATTGCCATAGAAAGAGCCGTTTTATTTGTTGATTTCTCAGCTTTGATCTCATCAATACTATAGTCCATCCCTTCTACATTGAATCGCCGCTTTGGAATTCTTACAGATAATTCGGAACGTGTAGTCGAGTCTATATCTAAATAAATTTTATTTTTTTGTTTTTTTATCAATAACATATAATCTCATATGATTTCCCCCATATGATTATATCACAAAAGTATGAGGTTTTGTAAATG
>Ga0256870_1000855_pt1 | contig 12239 bp, 9 predicted proteins | sample RumenRJG_06RNA_FD_186079 | JGI IMG/M metagenome (GOLD analysis project Ga0256870, IMG submission 186079) | Metatranscriptome of bovine rumen microbial communities from Lethbridge, Alberta, Canada - Rumen RJG_06 (Metagenome Metatranscriptome) | ecosystem: Host-associated > Mammals > Digestive...
ATTTAATCAGCGTCTCCTTAAAGTTTTGGTTTTGCCATGCATTTGTCAAAAATTAATTTTATATTTATAATAAATAGTAAGCTGAGTATTCTTTAGGCAAAGCGTTAGTAAATCCAGGTGTCAGGAGATGACAGAGTACGCTGATCCTTTCATCTCCTTAAAAACTGCAAAAATACAGAGGGGAGGTCCCTTATCATGAAAAAATGGAAAGCCATGGCCGCAGGGCTTGTCACACTGTCCGTTCTCACCGCAGGCCTGACCGCTTCGTCCGCTGTCAGCGCCGCCGAAATCCGGAAAGCGGATTCTTCCGTGCAAACCTATAAAGACGGCGCCGTCGTGCCTGCTTCAAAAGCCCCTGCCGTCCGTAAGGCCGCCCGGGAAAAAGCGCAGTCCGATTATTACATTACCGAGGGCAAAAAGCTGGACCAGGCAGTTGCCAGACTGTTGTACATCAACCCGGAAGAAACCGGGCTGGATCCCCAGATAGACTACAGCTACCGCATGGACAAAACCCTCACAGGCGATTACTTTTATCATGTCAGGGCGTTCCTTCCCAATAGCACCAAAGCAGCCGGCGATTTCCTGCTGGCCAAGGACGACAGCTGCGTGTTCCGCCGCTTCCCCGGGGAGGCCCGTACGGAACTGCTGGACGGCACCACCGAAAAGCTGCTGGCAAAGGTTGAGATTTATCCCGCATACAAAAAAATACCCCAGGACGGGGTCGGTAAAGTACTGATCCGGGTCCCGGGCAACATTCCCTACAAACTGACGCTGACCAGCCTCAACGAAAACACCCTCACCATCAAAACAGACGAGCAGGGCCAGCAGTGGGTGTACGGTGTCACCCGGGGCAAAGGCGACGTGCTGGCAGAAGTGGAGATTGGCGGTTACATAACCAGCAAGACCCTCAACTTCACGGTAATGGATGAAAAAGATGTGGCCCGGGAAGAAAACCGGACTTCCGGAGGCTGGCCGATTGGGATCGGCATCGGCTTCGGCTGGGGCCACGGACGCCACCATCATGGACACGGCGGCGGAATTATAATCGGGATGTAAAAAAATTTATACGTTCCGCACCACCGCGTCCATCATCATCACGTTGCTGACCACGCCCACGCCGCCGGGCACCGGGGTAAAGGCCGAAGCTTTTTCCGTCGCTTCCGGCGCCACATCGCCTACGATCCCGGTTTCCGTCACGTTAATTCCCACGTCCACAATCACCGCACCGGGTTTCACCATATCCGGGGTAACAAAACCGGCTTTGCCGATGGCCGCCACCACGATATCCGCCTGCCGGACTAATTCCGGCAGGTTTTTTGTATGGGAATGGCAGACTGTAACAGTACAGTTTTCCTGCAGCAACAGCAATGCCACCGGTTTGCCCACCACGTTGCTGCGGCCCAGCACGACCGCATGCTTTCCGTCCAGCGGAATCTTATAAAATTTCAGCATCGCCATACAAGCCCGGGGCGTGCAGGCGGCCCAGCGGCCTTTCCCCATCAGCAGGGCGCCGCCGTTGGCCGGGTTCAGGCAGTCCATGTCCTTTTCCGGAGCCAGAGCCGCGCCGACCGCGTCCCCGTCCACCTGCTTCGGCATGGGCATCATGGGCAGGATGCCGGTGACGTCCGGATCTTCGTTCAGTTTCCGGATTGCCGCAACGGTTTCTTCCGTAGTAGCTGTTTCCGGCAGTTCCACACAACGGCTGCCAATGCCCAGGCTTTCTGTTATTTTCAGCAGCCGCTTCCGGTACACAAAGGATGCGGGGTCCTGGCCCACGGTCAGGATGGCCAGCGTGACTTTCTTTCCGGATTTTTGCGCCGCTTCCACTTTTTCTTTGATTTGTTCTTTATACGCATCCGCCACAGGACGGCCGCTCATTACCAATGTTTCCATATGCATTTCCTTTTCGATAGCAAGAGACCGACAGGAACATCTGTCGGTCTCGATTTAATTTAATTACTAAGGATTCCCTGATTAGGGGGAACGTCTGTCAATGGGTTTGTGCACACAGCAGAAGAAGCAATCAGAACAGTCCGCTGATCTTGCCTTCATCCGTTACGTCAATACTTTCCGCAGCCGGTTTCTTGGGCAGGCCCGGCATGGTCATGATGTCGCCGGTGTAAATGACGATGAAGCCGGCGCCGGCGCTGATCTTGGCGTTCTTTACATTTACGGTGAAGCCGGAAGGAGCGCCTAACAGGGCCGGGTCATCCGACAGGGAGTACTGGGTCTTGGCCATGCAAACCGGCAGGTTGCCGTAGCCTTCTTTTTCATACTGGTCCAGGGCCTGAGCTGCTTTGGTCTGGAATTCCACCCGGTCGCCGCCGTACACTTCCTTCACAATGGTAGCAACCTTTTCCCGCAGAGACATGTTCTCCGGATAAATGGGTTTGAAGCGGGCCATGCCGCTCTCCGCCAGGGCAACCACTTCTTTGGCCAGTTCCACGCCGCCTTCGCCGCCTTTGGCGAATACGTCGCTGAGGGCTACGTTGACGCCCATGCCGGCGCAGAAATCGTAGACGGCCTGCAGCTCTTCTTTGGTATCCTGGGCGAAGATGTTGATGGCAACCACCACAGGTACGCCGAACTTAAAGATGTTTTCAATATGTTTGCCCAGGTTCGGGAGGCCTTTCTTCACCGCTTCCACGTTGGGTTCTTTCAGATCTGCTTTGGCTACTCCGCCGTGCATCTTCAGGGCGCGGACCGTGGCTACCAGCACGCAGGCGTCCGGAGCCAGCCCCGCCTGACGGCATTTGATGTCGAAGAATTTCTCCGCGCCCAGGTCAGCGCCGAATCCGGCTTCCGTAATGGTGAAGTCCGCCAGACGCAGGGCCGTACGGGTGGCCATGACGCTGTTGCAGCCGTGGGCGATGTTGGCAAAGGGGCCGCCGTGGATGATGGCCGGCACATGTTCCAGTGTCTGGACCAGGTTCGGTTTCACCGCATCTTTCAGCAGGGCCGCCATGGCGCCGGCCGCATGCAGGTCTTCCGCCGTAACCGGTTTGCCATCATAGTTGTAAGCCACAACAATTCGTTTCAGCCGTTCTTTCAAATCATGTAAGTTGGAAGCCAGGCAGAGGATCGCCATGACTTCACTGGCCACGGTAATGTCAAAGCCGTCTTCCCGGGGTACGCCGTGGGCTTTGCCGCCCAGGCCGATGACAATGTTCCGCAGGGCCCGGTCGTTCATATCCACGACCCGTTTCCAGATGATCCGGCGGGGATCGATGTTCAGCGGGTTCCCCTGCTGGATGGAGTTATCCAGCATGGCGGACAGCAGCATATGGGCGGAGGTAATGGCGTGGAAATCGCCGGTAAAGTGCAGGTTGATGTCTTCCATGGGCACCACCTGGGAATAGCCGCCGCCGGCCGCGCCGCCTTTTATACCGAAACAGGGTCCCAGCGAGGGCTCGCGCAGGGCAACGATAACTTTTTTCCCGATTTTCTGCAGCCCCTGGGCCAGACCTACCGTCGTGGTAGATTTTCCTTCCCCGGCCGGAGTCGGGGTAATGGCTGTCACCAGCACCAGCTTTCCCGGTTTCCGGTCTTCCACTTTGCGAATCAGATCATAGGAAAGTTTGGCTTTATATTTTCCGTACAACTCCAAATCTTCCTGATCAATCCCCAATTTTTCCGCAATCTCCGTAACAGGCAGCATTTTTACCTGCTGGGCAATCTCGATATCAGACAACATGGCAGCTCCTCCTTTTCTTTTCCTCTCCCTGTAACTTCTTAATAACTTAACCAAATTTTTATGTTCGCTTTTCGATACTGCTATCGTTTGCGTTTACGCTTTCTATTATACCCTAAAATCTCATTTACCGAAACCAAATTTCTATTTTTGTTCCGGGCTGCACTTCCGTACCGCCGGAAGGTTTCTGTTTATAGGCTTTTCCGGAACCGTAAGGCTCCAGTACCAGATTTCCTTTTTGCAGTTCTCCGGTAATCGCTCGGGCATCGAAACCAGAAAAGTCCGGCACGATCCAGTTATTTCCTTTTTGTTTCAAGGCAGGCAGCGACTTGGGCGTTTCCACTCGCTGTCCCGGTTTTACGTGGGCTTCAAAGCTGGGCAGGCCTTCGCTGTTGCTGGGCTGTATGCCCTTGGCCACCAGGATCTGCTGCAGGGTGTCGCGGAAAATAGGCGCGGATACCTGGGAGCCGTAGAATGCGCCCCGGGGTGTATCCAGCATGACCAGCATGGCATACTGGGGATTGTCCGCCGGTACAAAGCCTACAAAGGAAGCGATGTATTTCCCCGGTGCATACCCGCCCTGTTCGGCGATCTTCTGGGCCGTACCTGTTTTACCCGCAATCCGGTAGCCTTTAATCCGGGCGGTTTTGCCGCCTCCCTCGCTGACCACTTTTTCCATCATGGTACGCATCTGGGCCGCCACTTCCGGCTTAATCACGTTCCGCACCACCTGCTTTTTGCCTTTGCGGATCACTTCGCCGTTAGGGGCCACGATGCGGTCGATGATGTAGGGCCGCAGCAGTTCCCCGCCGTTGGCGATGGCGCAGATGGCCCGCAGTTCCTGCAGGGGCGTTACCGCAATGCCCTGCCCGATAGCCAGGGTGGCAATATCCGGCTCATACATATTTTTCGGATCGTACAGGATCCCGTCTTCCTCGCTGGGCAGCTCGATGCCGGTGGCAGTGCCGAAGCCGTACCGTTTGGCCCACTCGATTTCCCGCTGGGCGCCAAGTTTCATGCCCAGCTGCACCATGCCGGTGTTGATGGAGTACTTGATGATATCTTCAAATTTGCACATCCCCATGCCCGAGCCGTCCCAGTTGCTGATGACCCGGTCCGCAATGCGGATGGAGCCGGTATCGTTGATGGGCGTATCCGGCGTTACAATGCCTTCCGACAGACCCATAGTGCCAACGATGGGTTTAAAGACGGAACCCGGTTCGTAAATAATGGAGATGGCTCGGTTCAGCCAGTTGACGGCCGGGTACTTCCCAAAATGATTGGGGTCGAACGTGGGCCGGCTGCCCATGGCCAGGATCGCCCCGGTATGGGGATCCATGATGAGCACCGCGGCGGCTGCCGCATGAGTCCGTTTCATGGCGTCATCCAGCGCGTCTTCGATGACAAACTGCATCTTGCTGTCGATGGTCAGATACACGGTGGCCACCTGGATTTTTTCCCGGTTTTCTTCCAGGTCCGTGTCCTGGTCGGCAATGGTGCGGCCCATGGCGTCCACCATTTTTGTCTGGCGCATCTCCGCGCCTTTCAGAATGCTGTCCAGCGCCAGTTCCAGTCCGGAAAGCCCGCTGTCGTCCGTTCCTACAAAGCCCAGCACCTGGGCTGCCATGGATTTTTTCGTATAATAGCGTTTGCTTTCGGCAACAAAATGCAGGCCCGGCAGCTTGTTTTCCTTAATAATCTTTACGACCTGCTCGTAGTCTTTCGGCTCCAGCATACGCTTGACCCAGACAAACTGTCCTTTCAGTGTAAAGTCTTCATACAAAGCCTTTTCGCTGATGTTCAGAACCGGCGCCAGTTTCTGGGCCGCAATCCGGGGGATATCCCGGTATTCAGTCTTCTCTTTGCCGGGTTTGGCGCTCTTGTTCATCTCATCGGGATTCACATACAGGGAATGCACCATGATGCTGACCGCCAGTTCTTCCCCGTTCCGGTCCACGATCCGCCCCCGGGGCGTATGCCGTTTGATTTTGTCTGTAACCTGTATGGTAGCCCGTTTCCCCAGCTCCGTGCCGCTGACGATCTGAATCCACAGCAGCTTGATGGCCACGGCAATGAACATGAACAGAATCAGACCGCCCAGAAACAACAGACGGTTCCGGCTGTCCTGTAACGTAAACTTGATTCGTTTCATTCGAAGGGCCTCCTGTTCCTGTTCGAGGAGACCACCCGCAGCCTGTTTTCCTCCGTAGGGGGAAGGCCGGCCGCAATGCGTTCTTCCATAGTCTCCCGGGCGCTTTCATTCCGGTATACCGCTACGACAAGCCCCAGGGTAAACATATTGGCAATCAGGGATGTACCACCGTAACTGATAAACATCAGCGGCACACCGATGACCGGGAACAGACCGGTGACCATGGCCATGTTGGCCGCAGCCTGTCCGATCAGGAACAGGGTAGATCCGGCGACCAGCATGTATCCTCTCCGGTCTTTTGCGTTCATGGCGATGGTAACCATGGCCCAGGCCATGATCACAAAGCAGGCAATTAAAAACAGGGCGCCTATGTAGCCCCATTCCTGGCAGAAAATGGCAAAGGCAAAGTCCGTATGGGCTTCCGGCAGGAAAAAGAATTTACTGGAACCCTGTCCCCAGGGAAGTCCCGTCAGCCCACCGCTGCCTATGGCCATCAGAGACTGGGTCATCTGGTACCCGCCGCCCTGGGGGTCTTGCCACGGATCCCACCAGAGAAAGATACGGGCCCGGCGGTAGGGCGCCAGCATGGCAAGTCCACAAATCACTATGCCCAGCCCTCCCAGCGACGCAATCTGCATTTTGGATATGCCCGCCAGTACATACATACCCAGCATCAGCGCAAACACAATGGTAGCGGTTCCCATATCCGGCTGCAGGAAAATCAGGGCCGCAAAAACCAGGGAAATAATCAGCGCCTGATTCGACGGATACCCCAAAAGGCTGACCCGCAGACCCCGTTGCAGCCGATCCCCCAAAAAGGAAGCCGCCATCAGGATGACCGAAACCTTGGCCAGTTCCGATGCCTGCAGGGAAAAACCACCGATATAGATCCAGCGCCGGGAACCGTTCACCACGGTTCCGATTCCCAGTGTCGCCGCCAGCAAAACTATGGTAATACCGGCAACGACCATATAAAACCGCGGGCTCATCAGCCGTTTATAGTTCACATGAAAGGCAGTGATCCAGAACACCAGTCCGCCGACCGCCGCATATCCCAGATACCGGACCAGGAAGTGGTAGGGATTTCCGGTCATAGCCTCCGCCCTGACGAAGCTGGCGCTGAACACATTCACGCAGCCGATGACCATCAGCAGGATCATCAGCGTAATAATGGCGTCTTTGGGATTTTCCCATAACATGAATCGTTCTCGCATAATGTGTGTTAGTATCCTCGTATTATGACGGGCTTTCTTCCGGACGGATATTCCGGGGGGAACGGGTAACCACTTTGCCCGAGTTTTCCGTAAAAACGGCTTCGCAATAGTTTATGGGTGTTCCCATCCCGCTGAATTTTTTCTCGTATTCCGTCTGGACTTCATTCCGATAGCTGCTGTGATGCAGATCATAGGAAAGCCCGTGGATCTCCAGTCCGAATTCTTTAAATTCTTCCACGGAAAAATCAAACAGCTTCCGGTTATCCGTTTTAAAGAACAACCGTCCGCCGACACCCAGCAGCTTCAGGTACAGGCCCAGAAAGTTCCGGTGGGTCAGGCGGCGTTTCGCCTGCTTGGCCTTGGGCCAGGGGTCGCTGAAATTCAGGTAGAGTGTTTTGATTTCTCCCGGTGCAAACCAGTCTTCCATATACGCTGCGTCCCCATTGAGGATCACCATGTTGTCCATCCCCGCTTCCATCGCTTTGCGGGCTGGATAATAGGAAATGTCAAACTGGGTCTCGATGCCGATAAAGGCTTTTTCCGGGTGCAGCGCAGCCATTCCCGTAATAAAGCCGCCTTTTCCGCAGCCGATCTCCAGACAGATCTCTTTGCCCGGGAACCGTTCCTGCCAGCGGCCTTTAAACCGTTCTATATGCTCCCTGTACAAAAAGCCCGCCTCGATCACTTCCGGCATTGCTTTTTCGATCCAGGGTTTCTTACGTAAGCGCATGTGTCAGAGTTCCTTTAGTTTTTCTTTTCTGCCGAACCCGGTCCCAGTTCATATTTCTTCAGATACCGGTACAGGGTTACGCGGCTGACGTCCAGCATGGAGGCCAGTTTGGAAATATTGCCGCCGGCGGATTTCCATACGGAGATAAAGGCATCTTTATCATATTTCCAGGATTTTTCCATGGTTTTGTCTACCGGCATCTTGATATCTTCCGCTTCAATAAGGCTGCCGGGCACATGGAAGAAAGCCCGTTCGATCACGCCCTGCAGCTGTTTGATGTTGCCTGGCCAGCTGCAGCCGGTCAGCATCTTCAGCGCTTCCGGGCTCAGATGTTTCTGGGGCATGTTGTACTGGGCGCTCATTTCCGCCAGGATATGGTTGGCCAACACGGAAATGTCCTTCACCCGTTCCCGCAGCGGCGGGATGCGCATGACCGTATCCAGGACCATTTCAAACAGTTGGCGGCTGAACAGCCCTTTGTCCGCCAGACGTTTCAGGTTGCTGTCGCAGGCTGCGATTACACGGATATTCAGCTTTTTCCGTTCCCGGGATCCCGGTATGGGCAACCCGTTCCGCAAAACGTCCGCCAGCCGGTCCCCTAAGCTGACCGGCAGTTTTTCCACTTCATCAATAAACAGGGTTCCCCCCATGGCCAGCTCCAATTTCCCTGCTGTCGGCGGATTATCACCGTCCGGCCTGCCGAAAAATTCTTCTTCCATCGCCTTGGGTGACTCGTCCGAACATTTCACAACGATGAGGGGGGCCGCCGCCCGGGCGCTGGCCTGATGGATACCGTGAGCGAGGCGCTGTTTGCCGGTACCCGGTTCGCCCTGCAGCAAAATATTGTTGTCCGCTCGGGCGATCCGCGTCGCTTTGTGCTGCAGCGCCAGAAACTCCGTCGTTTCGCCTACCATACTGTACAGGCTGTACCGGCTGCTGTAACCGGTAGCGTGGGCTATGGTGGTCTTTAAATCCTCAATGGACATGGAAAGAAGCACGGCCCCTTCCACATTTTGGCCCAGCCGGACAGGCAAAGCCGTTGTTATATCCTCATAGGTGCGGTCTGCAGTGATCCAGGGTATTTCACGGCGGTACGCCGGTTTTCCTGCCAGAGCCTGCCGTACCGGAATATGTTCATAGTTCAGGAACACATCCGAAAGAGAACTCTTCCCGTCTAACCGTTTCTTCCCGTTTTCGTTGCAATACTGTATCTTTTCATCCCGGTTCAGCCAGTACACGCTGACCGGAAGCTCGTTCAGGATCATCTTCTGCACGTTCCAATAGATCAGCATCTCCAGATACTTCTCCACGGAATATTTCATGGTCATCAGCAGCGACAGCAGAAGGTCGTAGGGAAGTTCACTCTGGTCTACCGAGCAGAATGACAGGATATAACGGATTTTTCCCTGCACGCAGATCGGCGCGCTGCAGGCATCCCCGTTATGGCTTTCCCGGATCCACATTTCCGGTCCGAACATCAGGAACGGTACGTTATGTTCCCGGGCAACACTGATGCTGGACGTTCCGATATCGCTTTCCAGTACGCGCATTCCCTGGATATCGTCCATGACGCGCTGGAAAAAGGGCATAGCATAATTTTTGATTATGTAACCCTCGCTGTCGATCAGCAGCATACTGAGGTTATGGGAGTTAAAATGCTGTTTATTCTGTTCATACAGTCCGTCCACATATTCCATCACATGTGCGTGGGTTTTCTGATGTTCCAGGATCTGTTCCCGGGTCAGACGGTTGACCCTGGGCATGGTTTCATGGGGCAGACGGAGATTCCGGCAGCGCTGCCAGGATTCCGCCACCCAGGGATGCACGTTGGGGTCCACGACGCCGTCATCCATGAATTTATTATAATATGCCGTTAGTTTTTCTTTATTTCTTTTTTCTCGAATCATTGCAGATTCCCTCTCTCTCCCCATTCATCTGTTTCAGCGGCTGCGGTCGTTACCGGTCAGGATCCGACGGGCCGTATAGTATCGCGGTCCCCAGTAGCTGTCAGTTAAATTGCTGAGCATGATGCCTCTGGAACTGGTTGCGTTCCAGAACAGGTTATTGCCGGCATAGATCCCTACATGGGACGCGCCGGGTTCGTATGTGGTAAAGAATACAAGGTCTCCCGGTTTCAGATTCTTCCTGGAAACAAACTTGCCTTCCCGCGCCTGGGTATCCGCCGTACGCGTCAGGCGTATCCCGTGTTTGGCAAACACATACTGTACATATCCGGAGCAGTCAAAGCCTCGCGGTGTGGTTCCGCCAAACACGTACGGCACGCCTTTGTACTGGGCCGCCGTTTTCAGGATTTTGGTGCTGGCCACATTGCCGCCGTATTCCTTGGCTTCCGCCTGCCATTTCAGTTCTTCATAGGTCGCGTTATCCAGGTTTCCGGTTTCTTTCAGTTTATATTTTTTCTGGAACTTGCGCAGGGCTTTGCGTGTCGCTTTGGTAAACTGCCCGCTTGTTTCGCCGGGATCAAAGCCAAGTTTCTGCAGGTATTGCTGCGCCTGTTTGACTTTCCATCCCTTGTCCCCGACCTTATAAACCGCTTTTACCTGTTCCGGCTTTGCCGGTTTCTTCGCTTTCGTTGTCTTTGCCGGGGCAGTCGGTTTCACCGAATCAGGCTTCTTCGTTTCCAGGCCTGGCGGTTTTGTCGGCAATTTGTCTGTTGCCGGTTTTACCGTTGGTTTTGGGGTCGCCGGCTTTGGTGCGGCCGGCTTTGGTGTTTCCGCTTTGGGTGCTGCCTGGGCAGGCGGCGCGGCCGGCTTTGGAGTGACCGGTTTCGGAGCCTCCGTTTTGGGTGCTGCCTGGGTAGGCGGCGTCGCCGGCTTCGGTGCGGCCGGTTTCGGAGCTTCCGCTTTGGGCGCTGCCTGGGTAGGCGGCGTCGCCGGCTTCGGGGTGGCCGGTTTTTGTGTTTCCACTTTGGGTGCTGCCTGGGTAGGCGGCGTCGCCGGCTTCGGTGCGGCCGGTTTCGGAGCTTCCGCTTTGGGTGCTGCCTGGGTAGGCGGCGTCGCCGGCTTCGGTGTGGCCGGTTTTGCCGTTTCCGCTTTGGGCGCTGCCTGGGTAGGCGGCGTCGCCGGCTTCGGTGTGGCCGGTTTCGGTGTTTCCGCTTTGGGTGCTGCCTGGGTAGGCGGCGTCGCCGGCTTCGGGGTTACCGGTTTCAGTGTTTCCCCTTTGGGCGCTGCCTGGGTAGGCGGCGTCGCCGGCTTCGGAGTGGCCGGTTTTGTCTTCACCGCCACATCCCGGGGCATCTCTTTGGGTACGGGCTGGCTGCCCGTAATACGCGTGCCATCCGCCCGGTGTGGCATATTGGTAATCACCGGAGCCGCCACCAGCTGCGACCCCCACCCCAGATACAGAGATGCAATCAGTCCGGCAGCCACCGTTTTGGCAATCCTTCTTCGTAATCCTTTATACTGCATACAATTCACGTACGATACACATGGCTGGCAGGTGTATCTTCCTCACTCTATCAGTCTTAGTATAATTCTCATCAATACCTGTCGTCGTTATACACATCCCAGGTTTTCAACTTGTCCAGTTCTTCTGCCGCCATCTGCACTTCCACCAGCAGACGTTCTTTATCTTTCGGCAGGTTGCCCGCGAAATTGGCATAATTGGAAACGTGATTGCTCCGGAATATCGTATGGCAATGCTCCGGCAGCTCCACATGTTCCAGAATCCGGTGCAGCTCGTGCATCAGACCGCCCGGGGAAAGAGGATGAAATTCCCCCCGCTCAAACTGTTCTTTCAGTTCGCTGCCCCGATACAGCATCAGGCACAGGGCGCTCAGCATGGTAGGCTGTATCCGGCTGATCGCTTTTGCCGTTTCCAGTGCGTGGCGCTCGCTGCCTTCCACGCCTGCGATTCCCAGGATGATCATGATGGAAAGCTTCATGCCGGCTTCAACCACACGCCTGCCTGCCTCAATGGACTGGGGCCCGTCCACGCCTTTGTTCACTGCCTTCAAGGTGACGGAGTCGCCGCTTTCCATGCCATAGTACAATAACTTCAGCCCTGCTTCCCGCAGCTGTACCAGTTCTTCCGGCGTTTTCCGCAGAATATCCTTGGGCGCCGCATAGGAAGAGACCCGCTGCAAATGGGGGAAATACTGCTTCAGCGCATGCAGGATACGCAGCAGGCGTTCCGTGCTCAAAACCAGCGCATCGCCGTCAGCCAGAAAGACCCGGCGCACACCGTCCCGGTTGTAGGAATAAGCCAGCGCCATTTGCCGGGCGATTTCTTCATCGGTCAGCACCTGGAAGGGTACGCCCCGGTACATATTACAGTATGTGCATTTATTATGGGCACAGCCCCGGGTCACCCGCAGGATAAAACTGTTCGCCTCACTGGGAGGACGGAACACAGGGGTATCGTAATTATCAAAAAACATCAGCGTTTCCTTTTCTGTGAGAAAATATTTACATTTTTCAAAAAATCGTTCTG